>ERZ747221.3572-NODE-3572-length-12255-cov-4.923140_pt1 | contig 12255 bp, 9 predicted proteins | sample MGYA00374949_ERZ747221 | MGnify/ENA primary metagenome ERZ747221 (study PRJEB28779, sample SAMN05720172) | bioreactor metagenome | isolation source: Anaerobic biogas reactor | place: USA:Washington, USA | collected 2015-08-08 ... | reverse complement strand
GTACCTGTTGGACATGTCGGCCCACGACTATTACACCGTGACACATATGGTCAATGTCGGGGTCGGCTGCGGACTACTGGCAAAGGAACTCAGTCCCGGCGATTCAGCAATGCAGGCCCTCATGGTGCAAGGCGGCATGTTGCACGACATCGGCAAGCGCCATGTCCCTGAGGAAATCCTGAATAAGCCCGGCCGGCTCACGCCGCAGGAGTGGGAGCTCGTCAAGCGCCATCCCGAGTTGGCCTACGAAGAACTCCGCGCGCACCCGGACATCTCACCGGTGGTGCTCGAAATGGCCCGCGATCACCACGAGCGGCCGGACGGCACCGGTTACGCGCGCGGCCTGGCCGGGCCGGACGTGGGCCTTCCGGCCCGCGTTTGCGCAGTGGTCGACGTGTACGACGCCATCAGTTCGGCCCGGTCGTACCGCCCGGCAACTCCGCCGAACGAGGTTCTGCGGACGATGCACTCCGGCGCGGGCGTGCATTTCGATCCTTACATACTGTCGGTGTGGGCCAGGCTGGTGAGCCGCCTCTTGGAGGAGGATCCTAGTCGTGCCCCGTCCGGCCGTACCGGCAGGCCGGAGCCGAACGCCTGCACCGTTCCGGAAAGCGGCGTGCGCCACGTGGTGCAGGCCGGCCGGTTACGCCCCGCTTTTGACGCCGACGCCGTCTCGGCAGACGAGCGCCGCCGCCATCCGCGCTATTCCTGCCGGCTTATCGTACAAGCTGTTTTCCTCCGACAAGGCAAACCCGGACGGGTCAACGTGGGCGAAACGGTAGACGTCGAAGTCCTTGACATCAGTCGCAGCGGGCTGCAGTTGAAGACGCGCTGGCCGTTGACCCTGAATGACCTGCTTGAAATCGAACTGCCCGCACAAAATGGAGCGGTCACCTGTCGGCGGACCCAAGTGGTGCGGGTCCGGCAGGCCAAGGACGGCGGCTGGATAGCCGGGCTGTGCTTCGTATCCCGCGTTACCCCAATGCAGGACCTCGGCACCGTGTGAGGGCCTAGCTGATCTTCGCGATTAGAACCGTGCGATCGTCCGCCGGCGCCCTTCCGCCCCCGAATTCGTCAACTGCCTTCAGGATTGCCTCCACCATCTGCTGCGGTGTGCGTTCACAATCCATCAAAACGCGATCCAGCCCCTCGGTGCCAAACATCTCCCCTGCCTGATCAAACGTCTCCGTTATCCCATCGGTGTAGAGGACAATTTGATCGCCCGGCATAAGCGTGATGCTTGCCTCGCGGTATTCCTCTTCCGGTACGATGCCCAGCGGCATGCCGCTGGCCTGGTTGAGCACGATCAGGTTGTCGTTGGAGCAGCGCTTCAGACGCGGCGGGCTATGGCCCGCGCAGGCGTACGTCAGGCCGCGCGTTGCAGGGTCGTAAATGCCGTAAAAAGCCGTTACGAAGTTGCTGGAGCGCGCCGTGTATATTTCGCTGAGCTGCCGATTGAGCCGTGTCAGTAACTGGCCGGCGGGGCACGGCGCGGCCGGGTAAGTGTGGGCGATGGTGTGGGTGATTGCCATCAGCACGGCGGCCGGCGTGCCGTGCCCGCTGACGTCGGCCATCAAGATGCCCCATCTGCCCTCGGGCAGAGCGAAAAAGTCGTAATAATCGCCGCCCGCCCGGCGCGAGGTCTGGTAATGAACCGCTAAGTCCATGGTCGGAATTTGTGGCAACTCGGCCGGCAACAGCGCCCGCTGCATGTCGGCTACATCCTGAAGCTCGCGATCCGCACTGTCGCATGCCTCCCGCAGCCGTTGCGACAGCACCAGGCTTTGCGTAGCGCGCCCGAACAGGTTAGTCAGCCACACGTGCTCCGGGAGATCGCGGTGTCGGAAGCCGCGCGCCTTACGTCGCAGGAAGATCACCATGTCCATCGCCACCCCGCCGTCAAACAGCGGCACCGCCATGAGCGAGCGCTGGCCGGTGAGGTATGAGGCCGCCGGGTCGTTTGCCGGGACTTCGAGGTTCTGGATGATGCGCGGCTCCTGGCCGTAGATCAGCTCCGCCAGCAGCCCACCGCGCAGCACCGGTAAGCGGTGGCGCTCAGTCCATGGATTAATTGGCTCTTTCCATTCCGTATCGCGCGTGATCCGAAACTCGGGAAAGTGAAGCCCGCGCCGGCTGAGCGCGATCATCCGGTCGTTCTGCAGAATCCCCAACATTCGCGCGGCGTAAGTGTGGACCAACTCCTGCGGGTCGCTCTGCCGGCTCATTTCACGCATCGTGTCGGAAATCAACTTCAGCCGGACACGCCAATCGCGAGCGCTCGACGTTGGGCGCAACTTAGTTTCGATGCCGCTCATCGGTCCTTTCCCGATAGTAAGGATCGTTTCGACCTGACTTAGTATAGCCTAGCCGGTTCAGCCCGCCCGATTAGTCCAAAACGCGCGAGCTGCTAGCCAAGCGGCTCTCGCCGCCGCTGTTCAGGCTACTGAGTAACTCACGGGGCATCTGACGCGCCAGCCACAGTAGGAACGCGTCGTAGGAGCGCGCCCGCAGCGCCTCCAAATAGCCCCGCAACACGCGCCGGTTGCCGGCCAGCAGCCGCATGAACAGCCACGGACATGCGTGCGTGACATTCGCCAGCCGCAACGCCCACCGCAGACTACGGCCGAATTCCGCCTCACAGCGCTGCTCGTATAGCCGAAGATTCGCGGCGCTCAGGTCGCCTTGGCCGATCGCCCGCGCCGCAACTTCGGCCGCAATCTGTCCCGAGCGGATCGCGTACGCCAACCCTTCTCCGCAAAAAGGATCGACGACACCGGCCGCATCGCCCGCCAGCAACATGCGCTCGCCCACCAGCACGCGCGGCACGCCACCCCGCGGGACCAAATGCCAGCGCACCGCGTCTGGCGGCGGCGGATCTAATCCCAGGCTTGTGCAGAAAGTCCGAAATGCGTCGTTTGGCCGGCAGGGGAAGCGTTCCGCCGATGCCAACCGAGTAGTACTGGCCGTGATGAAACAGCCAGGCATAGCCCCGCTTTACGACACCGAAGTGAATGTCCACGAGGTCCCGCGATTGGGCGAACGGATCCCGATGAGGAACCGCGATGCGGGCGGTCAGGCACAGCGCGGAGGCGCTACGCCGGCCCGGGCGGCGCACGTGACGGATCAAGTTTCCGGCCGCGCCCTGGGCGATGATGACGGCCGACGCGGAGAAGACGCGCTCGGTCGTGATGAGCGCGCGCTCGTCTTGACGGGTCATATTTCGCGCGGTGGCAGTCTCGCAAACCGCCCCGGCTTGACGCGCCATTTCCAGCAGCAGCGCATCGAAATTCTCGCGGCTCACCAGCACAGCGATGCGCCGCTCCCCCCGGGCTGACCAAGCATGCCTGCGATAGTGCACACATGCGCCGCGGATCTGGCTGTTTATCAGCGCCGGGGGTAGTTCAAAGCCGAGCTGTCGCAGCGCAGCCTCTGAAAGCGCCCCGCCGCAGGGCTTCATACGGGGCATGGCCCGCTTCTCTAGCAGCAGGACCTTAAGCCCGAGCTGGGCCGCACGCCGGGCAGCGCTGCTGCCGGCCGGCCCGCCCCCGATCACGGCCAGATCGTATGAGTCGTCGCCCATTCGTCTGCCCCTGTGCGCCCGATTGCCAAATTAGTGTATGGAGCGGTGCTGCATCTGGCGACGGCAGGCAGGCCCCTTCCCAAGGGCGATACGCGACAACTGCGGCCCGATGTTGGGCGGTAACCATTTGCGCTTTGTGCCTTCTCGCGGCGCCCGCCGTATTCCGAAGTGGGAGCGGTTACAATGCGCCGGCTCAGATGAACGAGCCGGCGGGCGTGACCGCCCCGTTGGCATGGAGCAACGGCGACGATGGGCATTCTGCGAGACATTGGCGCGTGGCTCTGGCACCTGCTGCCGGGAAATCCAATCCTGGTGCGCGTGGTCGCCATGGGCAGCAAGCGCGTGCGCCATTTCTGGGCACGCGTCATCTACCTCTCGGCGCTCTTCCTGGTGCTATTGGCAATGGGCAGCGGCATGCTGCAAGGCGGCCGCGAAGCCTCCCTGGCCGAGCTGGCCAAGAACTCGACCCAGACCTTCTACTGGGTCAGCCTGGTGCAGCTCTTCCTGATGAGCTTTATCGCGCCGATCTTCTGCGCCGGCGCCATTACGCAGGAAAAGGACGCCAACACTTACCACATATTGCTGACCACGCCGCTCACCAACGCCCAGATCGTGCTCGGTTCACTTTTCAGCCGCATCTTTTTCGTGTGGGTATTGCTGCTGTCCGGCCTGCCGATTTTCTGCATCATAATGATCTATGGCGGAGTCACGACGGCGGAGATTTTCCAGAGTTTCGGGCTGGCGGCGTGCACGGGACTGCTGACGGGTTCGATTGCGATCGCGATCAGCTTCGTCAAAGTGGGCACGCGCCGCACGATTTTCGCTTTCTTCGCCGGAATAGCCACTTATCTGCTGGCGGTCTGGGCGGTGGGGCTGTCGAACTTCGGGCAGCTTCGTGAAGCGCCGCAGGGCACGTTTCTGAGTGGAATCAGGATGGGCTGGCTGGCGCCGCTGCACCCGTTTCTCTCGCTGCTGGTTGTGACCGGCAAGACGCCGGCGCCTGCGCCCGAAGACGTTCATCACTACGGCTGGCCGTGGGGCTGGATGCTGGCGCACCCACAATACGCGTACACGCTGCTGACCGCGCTCGCGTCGGTGGTCATGATCCTGGTTAGCATGTTCTTCGTGCGGTCCGGGTCGCGCCAGGGTGAAACCACGCTGGCCAGCCGCTTGCGCGATGTCTTCGCCTCCGATGAAGCCGGCGAGCGCCGCCGCCGCCCACGCCGCGTCTGGCGCAACCCCATTGCCTGGCGCGAGGCCGCCACGCGCGCCTCGGCCGGCGGGCGCTCGGCCCTGAAGTGGCTGTTCATCGTGGGCGGCATCGGGGCCGGTTTCCTGTTGCTCGTGGCACACTATTCGAGTTGGGCCCCGCTGTCCGCCAGTCAGCCGGCGGTGACACGCCACTGGTTGACCGTGCTCACGTGGATCGAACTGGCGGTGATTCTGCTGGTCGTGACCAACACCGCCGCCAGCACGCTGACGCGCGAAAAGGAGACGCAGACAATCGAGCTGCTGCTCTCGACGCCGCTGACGAGCCAGTACATCGTGGCCGGCATGCTGCGCGGCCTGGTCAGCTTCGCCCTGCCGATGATCGCCGTGCCGACCAGTACGCTCGTGCTCTTCGCGGTGGGCGGGTTATTTTCCGGCGGAAAGCTGCCGGGCGTGGTGCCGTTCGAAGCCGCTCTGCTGACGCCGCTGCTGCTGATCGCGTACTCGGCCATGGCGGCCATGGTTGGCCTGCAATTCTCACTTATTTCCAAGAAAACCGTGCAGGCCGTAATGCTCAGCACGGCGGTCGTGCTGGGCGCGGCCGGGCTGTTGTTTGCATGCGGCGTGGCGATGAAGGGGGCCGGGGCGATCGCCGCGTCCGTAATTCTGCCGTTCACACCGTTTCCTGCCATGCAGGCCCTGATCGACGCACAGGAGGCATTCAATTCGGCAGGCTCCGCTTCGAAGGTGACGATGGAGACGGCCCGGGTGACGTACGCGATCTTCGCCCTGATCTCGGCCACGGCCTACCTGGCGCTGACTTACAGCATCTACAAGAACATGGTGCGCGGCTTCGACATGACCGTGCGGCGGCAGACGGCGTAGGGGCAGAGCGGCAAATCTGTCCGTGGCGCCGAACGTCGCTTCGCCGCATAATCGCAAAATTACGATAACGGCGGAGCTTGACTTCTAATCGCAATAATGCGATACTTATGACAGGTGAGCAGGATGCCGGAAACAGATGTTCTGCTGTTCGCCGAAGAGGACGGTTCCGCTCCGCTTCTGGCTTGGTTGGATGACTTGCCAGCCAAGGTCCGCGACAAGTGCATCGTCCGGATCGAGAGGTTGGCGCAGTTGGGTCACGAGCTTCGGCGGCCTGAAGCGGACCTGCTCAGGGCGTGCGTCACCAGGGTGTTCACTACCGGATGCTCGCGCAGTGGTTACGCACGGGTTGACAAAGAAGGACCGCGTACCGGAGTCAGAGATTGAGTTGGCACTCCGGCGAAAGGCTGAGTTCACCGAGGCGCCGCAGCAACATACATACAAAGAAGAATGAATATGGCAGGCAAAAGGGAGATCACAAACGCCGTCAACATCCTTCACCGCAGGTACGTAAAGGATGACCCAGAACGGAAGGCCTCTCTTGAACGGGAGAGGGTAAACGCAGAAGTGGCTCAACTCATTCACGACCTGCGTACCGAAGCAGGTCTGAGCCAAAAAGAACTCGCTGATGCCATCGGAACAACGCAATCGGTAATTAGTCGACTGGAAGATGCGGATTATGATGGCCACTCGCTGACGATGTTGAACCGCATCGCCAAGGCGTTGAACCAACGCCTGACGGTCACTATGACCGCCGCAGACCCGGAAGCCGGAACGTTACGATACGCGTTCCACGTCGTTCTGCGGGGACTGCGTCGTGCGAAGGGCCTGCGAATTGACGAACTTGCGAAACACATTGATGTCGATGCGGAGGAACTCCGCGCCTTGGAACGTGGGGCTCACACGAGGCCCCACCCCAGGACCCTCCACAAGCTGAGCACATTTTACGACGTGCCTCCAGAACGGATGCTGCAACTCGCCGGCGCCGTCCGTGAAGTTCCGGCCGAGGTTCGCGAGCGGGCTTCGCGGTTCGCCGCCCAGTCCGAGTCGTTCATCAAATTGTCGTCCGAGGAACGCAGAGTCCTCGATGAATTTGTAAAGTTCCTGCGGTCAGCATTGTGAACGCTTTCGCAGCTCGCGCGCTGTAAAATGGAACCCGATGTTACTCGACGTCGCCGATTTGCGGACGCACTTCCTCACACCGGCGGGTGCTGTGCCGGCCGTGGCGGGGGTGTTCTTCTCGGTCGCGAAGGGGCGCACGCTGGCGCTGGTGGGCGAATCGGGTTGCGGCAAGACGGTTACCGTGCTCTCGCTGCTGCGTCTGCTGCCGGAGCAACGCGTCCAAGTCGGCGGCCGGGCCCTGTTTGCCGGGCGGGATTTGCTCAAGCTGAGCCCGCGCGAAATGCGCTCGATCCGCGGCAACCGCATCGCCATGGTCTTTCAGGAACCGATGAGCAGCCTGAATCCGGTGCTGACTGTCGGCGAGCAGACGGCCGAGCCGTTGCGAATTCATCGGCGGGTCAGCCAGCGCGCGGCGCGGCAGCGCGTGGTTGAGCTGTTCGGTTTGGCCGGGTTGCCGCAGCCGGAGCGTTGTCTGGACCTGTATCCGCACGAGCTGTCGGGCGGCATGCGGCAGCGTGTGATGATCGCGATGGCGCTGGCGTGCGAACCGGAGCTGCTGATCGCGGATGAACCGACGACCGCGTTGGACGTCACGATTCAGGCCCAGATTCTCTCGCTATTGCGCGAGCTGCGGCAGCGTACCGGCATGGCGATGATCTTCATCACGCACGATCTGGCGGTCGTCGCGGATATCGCGGACGAGGTATGCGTCATGTACGGCGGGCGCGTGGTCGAGCGGGCCCCGGTCGCGGATTTGTTCGAAGCCCCGCGGCATCCATACACGCGCGGCCTGCTGCGCTGTACGCCACGGCTCGAGAACGGCTCGCCGGACATGCGCCGCCAGCCGTTGCCGGTGATCAGCGGTGAGGTTCCCGACCCGGCCCGCCTGCCCGCAGGTTGTGCGTTTCACCCGCGGTGCGAGCTGGGAGCGGACGACGCACGCTGCCAAACGCAAACGCCGCAATTGCTCAATATTGCAGAATCCCGGGCCTGCGCGTGTTGGAAGGCAGAGCTGGGGCGTGTCGCCCCGTAGTCTGTGCACAATGCGTGGTCGCGAGCCCGCCAGCAATCACCGGGGCGGCACGCCCCGGCTCCGCTCATAACCCGTACTCACGCCAGCGGCGCGACACCAGATCCTTGATTTCCCGCGACATTTCGATTTCCGGCGGCCATTGGCGAACCTGCCCCTCCCCCGGCAGCTTGCGCGTGGCGTCGATTCCCATCTTGCTGCCAACCCCGCAGTACGGCGCGGCATGGTCCAGAATGTCGAGCGGGCCGTCGCTGAACAGTATGTCGCGCCGCGGATCGACGTTGCTGCAAAGCTGAAACAGCACTTTCTGCTCGTTCTGCACGTCCACGTGCTCGTCCACTACCACAATGATTTTCGAGAACGCCATCTGCCCGGCGCCCCAGATCGCGTTCATCACGCGCCGCGCCTGGTACGGGTATTCCTTCTTGATGCGTACGAATACGCAGTTGTGAAAACACCCGAACATCGGCAGGTTGTAGTCGATCAGATCGGGCACAATCGCCTGCAACACCGGCAAGAATATGCGTTCCGTGGCTTTGCCGAACCAGTAGTCTTCCTGCGGCGGACGCCCGACGATCGTGGAAGGATAAATCGGCTCGCGGCGGTGCGTGAGCGCCGTCACGTGCAACCGCGGAAAGAAGTCCGGCAAACTGTAAAAGCCGGTGTGATCGCCAAACGGACCTTCCAAAACCAGATCCTCGCCCGGATCGATGTAGCCCTCGATCACGATTTCCGCACTGGCCGGCGCCTCAATCTCCGGCTGACTGACGCACGGCACCAAATCAATGCCGCGCCCCTGGAGAAAGCCGGCCAGCAGGCACTCGTCCACACCCGGCGGCAGCGGACACGTGGCGGCGTACGGCAACACGGCCGGCCCGCCCAGCGCGATCGCGACCGGCATGCGCCGCCCACGCCGCTGATAGCGGCGAAAGTGACGCGCCCCGTCGTGGTGCGGATGCCAATGCATCGCCGCCAGCTTGGGCTCGAAAAGCTGGACCCGGTACATGCCGATGTTGCGCTCGCCGGTATCAGGGTTCTTCGTGAAAACCGCCCCCAGCGTGATATACCGGCCCACATCGGCGCTTGGCGCCGGCGACGCCGCACTCGTCGCGCTGCCAGCGTTGACCGACGATACGCCCGCACTCGCCGCCTGGGCAGGCGACCCGCCGCAAAGCTCCGGATGCCCGTCCAGAGGCCAGCACTTCATGACCGGCAGGCTGAACAAGTCCGCGTCGCCCGTGTGTACCACCTCCTGGCAAACGCCGCCTTTGACAATGCGCGGCGCCAAGCTGGCCAGTTGAGCCAGTTCCGGAAGCTTCTTCAACTTCTGCACCAGCGTGGTCGGCACTTCCGGCCGCAGCACGTGCCTGACACGCTCGGCGATTTCCTCGAAGCTTGCGGCCCCCAGCGCCAGGCACATCCGCTCCCGCGTGCCGAAGGCGTTGATGAGCAGCGGAAAGCGACTGCCGGCGACGTTTTCAAAGAGCAGCGCCGGCCCGCCGGACTTGGTCACGCGGTCCGTGATTTCGCAGATTTCAAGCCGCGGATCGACCGGGGCTGAAATGCGTTTCAGCCAGCCGCACCGCTCGAGTTCGGCCACAAAGCTTTGCAGATCGTGGGCAGGCAAGTCGAATTCTCCGCGAACAATCTGTAAGTTGGAGCAGTATACGGAAACGTCGTCGCCTCGCGTAGTGCCGGCTTCGGAATCGCGATGCAGCGAGGATAAAATACGGCGCGGGCGACTGGAGGCCCGCGGAAACGTTGCCAGCGGGAGTTGCGCCGTGGCCTGGCGAGATCGAGACTATTCAAAAGATGAGCCGTGGACACAGCATGGCCCCCTACGGTCCAGCATACGGTGGCCGGGCGGGCTGACGGCAACATTGGTACTAGCGCACGTCGCTGCCTTCATTCTGCTATTGGTAGTCAGAACTGAGCCAGACGGCGCCGCGCTGGCGAACAGTCTGGGGCTGTCCGACAAGAGCGCCCGCCTGTGGGCCATCTTCACCCATCCGTTCGCGACGCCCAGTCTACTCTCATTGCTTATCACCGTGTTCATCCTGTGGACCCTGGCGGCACGCGTCGAACGGCTATTCGGCTGGCGTCGCATGCTGGCGCTGTATGCGTGCGGCAACATCCTGGCCGGAACCGCTTTTTACGCCCTGGCGCGCCTGTCGCCGCCGCTGGCGACTGCCGGCCTGGACAGTCCGACCGGCGCATTTGCGGCGTGGGTCGTCATGGCCTACCGCGGCATGGGCGGCCAAATGGTTTCGCTCTTCGGGGGAACGTACCGCCTCTCGCGCGTAATTGCCGTGACGTTGGCCATCATGACGGGATTGATGCTCATGCTGCGTGGCTTCGGCGCCATCGGCTGGCTGGCCGCGATCGCCGCCGGCGCGTGTGCCGAACCGCTCCTGGCGAGCTTGAGCAATAGCATGGCAACCCTGCCGCGCCGCCGCCGCGTGGTGCGGCCGAGCATTCCGCGTGACGATTCCGCGCGCGAACAGCGCGAGCCGGACCCGTATGACGTCGACGACATCCTGGCCAAGATCAGCCGCGGCGGCATGGAGTCGTTGACCGCGGCCGATCGAAAGCGCCTGGAACTGGCGCGGCAAGCTAAGCTGCGCGAGTCGGAATGGGCGTAACGATCGCTGGAGTATCGCGGCGGCGCATGGGTGCGCCGCAAGCGGGCCGCGCCCTATTTCACGCTTCCATCTGACCCGCGCGACAGCATTTCGTTCGGAATCATCGGCAAGAGCACGTGCGACGGATGCTCCGCATCGTGGTAGATGGTCTGCTCGGCCGCAACGTACTCGGTTTCCATTTCGTTGTGCCCGCCGGTGTTCAGGTTACGGGAGAACATCGGGAATGACGCCGAGGCGACCTCCACGCGCAGCCTGGATCCCGTTTGCACTGTCAGGCCGGTTTGCCAGAGGTCGATGTCATACGCGTATACCTGGCCCGGTTCGAGCAATGCCGGCCTGCTCAGCGACTCGCGGAAACGGGCTCGCAAGCACCCGCCTACAAGCGTGTTTACTTCGCCGTCCGCCTTGATCTCGATCAAGCGCATGAACCAGTCGGTATCCTTCGCGGAAGAGGCGGCATACAGCCGCGCCGAGACCGGGCCGACGAAAGTGTACGGCTCGTTGAACGGTTCGGTCGTGTATACCAGAATGTCATTGCGAGCATCGGTAACCTGTTCGTGGCGTTTCTTGGCGCGGGCTTTCAACTCCTCGATTGACTTCTCCTGCTTTTCCTCATCTTCTGATTCCTCGAAGAAGTCCGGATCGGGGGTTGGATCGGCCGGATCATAGATGTAACGGTCAGGCGGATTGCCGGCCGGCGCTTCGCGCGTCAGCCGTCCGTCGCCTTTGGATGTGTTGGCGCTTCCGCCGCTGGTAAGGTACCACTTCTCGAACTGCGTGCCCTCCAGCGGGTAGCGGCTGCCGTGAACCCATTTGTTGCTGTTCATCACGAACAGACTCACGAGCGGCTCACGGTCAATGCCGTTATCGATGCCCTTCAGCCAATGGTCGAACCAGCGCAAGTACATGCGCGGCAGGTTGGGCGCGGCCTCCGGTCCGAAGTCTGTGTCACCCAGCATGCGCCGCGCTTCGGCCGTATGTCCCCAAGGCCCCAGTATCAGCTTTTGCGTGGATTTGCCGTGCCTGGCGAGAGCGGCGTAATTGAGCTTGCTGCCGATCCCGTCGCCATCGAACCAGCCCGACTGGTGGAAAACGGGAATCGTGACTCCTTCCAACTCTTCACTGAAGCTGGCCCGCGCCCAGTACTCGTTATTGGTATTGTTCTTGATCCACGCGCGCCAGTACTGGTTCTCGCCGCCCAGCACTTTCTTGTCCAGCTCGATGACCGGTAGGTCACGCAGCAGCCGGCCCAGCTTCTTCTCCGACACGGCGCTCATCTTTACGCCCGTCAAATCGCCGGTCGCTTCGCTGGCCACAATGTCCGCCCACCAGATGCCGGCGTACATGTAGAACACGCCGTATTCGTACGGAAAGTTGAAGAACGGGTCCGGCGGCGAGACGTTCGGAATGATCGTGGTCAGGTGCGGCGGATTCTGCGACAACGCCTGCCATTGCACCCACCCCAGGTACGAACCGCCGAGCATGCCCACTTTGCCCGTGCTCCACGGAGCGGCCGCCAGCCACTCGATCGTGTCGTAGCCGTCGGCTTTTTCGTTGACGAACGGCTCCCACTCGCCCGGCGAACTGAACCGCCCGCGGCAATCCTGAACGGCCACGGCGTAGCCGCGCCGGGCGTAGAACTTGCCGTCCAGTTCGGACATTTCCTTCTTGTACGGGGTCCGCACGAGGATGACCGGCACCTTGTCGTCCGTCTTGGGCCGGTAAATGTCAGTCGAGAGCTTTACGCCGTCACGCATTGGGACTTCGACGCCGCGCTCTTCGATGACCTC
>ERZ747221.3571-NODE-3571-length-12262-cov-4.038982_pt1 | contig 12262 bp, 8 predicted proteins | sample MGYA00374949_ERZ747221 | MGnify/ENA primary metagenome ERZ747221 (study PRJEB28779, sample SAMN05720172) | bioreactor metagenome | isolation source: Anaerobic biogas reactor | place: USA:Washington, USA | collected 2015-08-08 ... | reverse complement strand
ATGAAGGATGCGGTGGCGCGCACGCCGGAAGAGCGCGAGGTGGACATCCGCTCTGCGGCGGAGGGTGAGATCATGGCCTATGTGGATCACATCATCGCCGCCACACCACTGGATAAGGAGCAGATGGTCCAGCTTTACGGCGCCGACCCGGACAAGATCTGGGTCATCCCCTGCGGCGTGGACCCGGCCATGTTCCACCCCATCCCCCGGGCAGAAGCCAAGAGCCACTTGGGCGGCCCCTTGGTCGATTGCCGCATGGTTCTTTTCGTGGGCCGCTTGGACCCAGTGAAGGGATTGGATACGCTGCTGGAGGCGATGTGCAACCTCACCCGCCGCACCTGCCCCGAGCTGGCGCGCAGATATTGCCTGGTGATCGTGGGCGGGGATGCCGAGAGCGCCGCGGAGGCCATGCAGTCGGCCGATTGCCTGGAGGATATCAAGAAGGCCTACGACCTGCCCGACCTGGTCATGTTCCTGGGGGCACGCTCGCAAGAGATGCTGGCCTACTATTACTCGGCGGCGGAGGTCTGCGTCATCCCCTCGCGCTACGAGTCGTTTGGCATGGTCGCGCTGGAGGCCATGGCCTGCGGCACGCCGGTGATCGCCTCCCGGGTCGGGGGGCTGATGTACACCGTGCAGGATGGCGTCACGGGCTTTTTGGTGCCGGATCGCAATCCCGAGGCCCTGGCGGACAAGATCGACCTGATCCTATCCGACCCAGACCTGCGCAACCGCCTGGGGGCGCAGGCCCTGGAGGCCACGCACCGCTTCACCTGGGGCAATATTGCCGATCAGATCATCCAGCTTTATCGCCAGATGCTGCCCGATCAGGCCGCGGGGGCCTGAAAAAAGTCGCAGAGGATCGAGAGGGGGCACATCTCGCAGCGAGGGCGCTGGGCTTTGCAGAGCTCGCGGCCATGCTGGATCACCAGCACGTGGTAAGGGTAATAGAGCTCCGCGGGCAGCAGGGCCTCGAACCAGGCGCTGACCTGCTCGGGGCTGGCCTTGGCCGGCGCGATCCCCAGCCGCCGCGTCACCCGATGGACGTGGGTATCCACGGGAAAAGCGGGGATGCCGAGCCCAAAGAGCAACACGCAGGCGGCCGTCTTGGCCCCTACGCCGTCCAGCCCGGTGAGCCAGGCTTTGGCCTCCATCAGAGGCATCTGGCGCAGGAACCCGAGCTCAAAAGCACCGCGCTCCGCCAGGATGCGCTGCAAGGCCGCCTGAATCCGGGGCGCCTTGATCTGCGCCAGCCCCCCGGCGCGGATGGCCTCCGCCAGCCGGTCCGGCGGCGCGGCCAGGACGTCCTCCCAGGATGGGTAGACCTCGCGCAGGTTGGCAAAGGCGCGCCCCGAGTTGAGGTCGGAGGTGTTCTGCGAGAGGATGGTCAACACCAGCTCATCCACCGCCTCATGGTGCTGGCGATAGGGGCGCTCGCCATAGGTTCGGACCAGCACCCGATAGACCTCTAGCGCCTTTTGCAGCGTCTCCTCGTTTGCGCCCACCAGACCGCTTGTCATAGCCCATCCCTTCTGAGAAAAGCAAAGGCCCCGGTAGATCGCTCAACCGGGGCCTGCATGCCGAGGAAGGGATTTGAACCCTTATGAGTCTAATACCCACTACGCCCTGAACGTAGCGCGTCTGCCTGTTTCGCCACCTCGGCTTGCCTTTGGGGTGTCCCAAGGGTGCCTATACTTTAGCACTGTTTCTCGATCTTGTCAAACCCGCACCCGCGCTCGAAATGTGAGGAACCGGGCTTGTATGCTATAATGAGGCCACAACCTGCCCGCACGAAAGGCGGCCTTTGAGCGAGCGAGAGCGGCATGTCGATGCCGAAGAGCAGCCGGTGAACCGCATCATCCTGACCCATGAGCACACGGATTTCGATGGGCTGGCGTCGCTTCTGGCGGCGGCCAAGCTGCACCCTGGCGCGACACCGGTGCTGCCGCAGCAGCTCAACCGCAACCTCCGCGAGTTCCTGTCGGTCTATTGGGACGCCCTGCCCTTCGCCCGCCGGGAGGAGCTGCCTCGCCGCCGGATCGACGAAGTCATCCTGGTGGACACCCAGACAGCCTCGCCCATCAAGGGCATGACCGAGCGGGCCCGCCTGCACATCGTGGACCATCACCTGCTGGCGGTGGCGCTGCGCGAGGGCGACACCTACAGCGGCGAGGCGCTGGGCGCCACCACCACGTTGCTGCTGGAAGAGGTGCGACAGCGGGCCATCGCGCTCTCCCCCATCGAGGCGACGTTGCTGCTGCTCGGCATCTATGAGGACACCGGCTCGCTCACCTACACGACCACCACCGCGCGAGACGCCCATGCGGCGGCCTGGCTGCTGGATCGCGGCGCCAGCCTCGACGTCCTGAACCAGTACCTCCACCGGCCCCTGACCGAAGAGCAGATGGAGGTCTATAGCTGCCTGGTGGAGCAGGGCGAGATCCTGCGCATCCAGGGCTATGCCGTGCTGGTGGCGGCCATCACCCTGAACGAATATGTGGAAGAGCTCTCCACGCTGGCGCACAAGGTGAACGACCTGCTGGACCCGGACGCATCCTTCATGCTCTTCGCCCACGGCCCGGACGTGCAACTGATCGCCCGGAGCGCCACGGAGGCGATCGACGTGGGCGAGGTGGCCCGGCATTTCGGCGGGGGCGGGCACAGCAAGGCCGCTGCCGCGGTGCTGCAGGATGCGCCGCTGGAGGAGGCCAAGGCGCGGCTGCTGGATTGGCTGCAAAACGCCATCCGCCCGCCGGTCACGGTGCGGGACATCATGTCCTTTGGCGTGCACACGCTGCGCCCCGAGACCTCCATCCAGGAGGCGGAGCGGGAGGCGCAGAAATACGGGCATGAGGGCTTCCCCGTCCTGGATAATGGCCAGCTCGTCGGCGTGATCACCCGCCGCGAGATCGAGCGCGCGCTCTATCATAACCTGGCCAAGTCGCCGATCAGGCGCTACATGCGCAAGGGCGATATCCGCGTGGGGCCAGACGACCGGGTGGAGCGCGTCCCCGAGGTGATGACCCAATACGATGTGGGCCAGGTGCCCGTGGTGCAAGACGGCAAGGTGCTGGGGATCGTCACGCGCACCGACCTGGTCAAGCTGATGGCCCCCCTGCACCATTCCAGCCGCCAGGAGATCAGCAGCAGGCTGGAGCATGCCCTGCCCGCCCCCCGGCGCGAGCTGATCATCAAGGCGCGAGACGTGGCCAACGCGCTAGGCTACTCGCTCTATGTCGTCGGCGGGTTCGTCCGCGACCTGCTGCTGGGGATCCCCGACCTGGATCTGGACCTGGTGGTGGAAGGGGATGCCATCCAGGTGGCGCAAGAGCTGGCCCGCCAGGTGGGCGGGCGCGTGACCAGCCATCGCCGCTTTGGCACGGCCAAGCTGTTGCTGCGGGGTACCACGGGCACGAACCTGCCGGAATCGCTGGACCTGGCCACCTCGCGCATCGAGTTCTATGCCCCCGACCGGCCCACGCTGCCCTGGGTGGAGGGCAGCTCGATCAAAGAGGACCTGCGGCGGCGCGATTTCACCATCAACACCCTGGCGATCTGTCTGGACCAGGGGCGCTATGGCGAGCTGCTGGATCACTTTGGCGGCGTCCAGGACCTGGAAGCGGGCCTGATCCGCGTCTTGCACAACTTTAGCTTTATCGAGGACCCCACCCGCATCCTGCGGGCGGTTCGACTGGAGCAGCGCCTAGGCTTCCGGATCGAGCCGCAGACGGAGCAGCGCATCCGCGAGGACGTGGAGCGGCTGAGCCGCGTGACCGGCCAGCGCATCCGCAACGAGTTGGCGCTGACCTTCCAGGAGGAGGAGCCGGAGAAGAGCTGGCGCCGCTTGGCCGACCTGCGCGCGCTGCCGCAGATTCATCCGGCGCTCGTGGATGACGACTGGCTGCAGAGCAAGTTCGCCGAGCTGCGCCAGCAGTGGCGCGCCTGGCCAGCGCGGGCGGGGAATCGGGAGGGCGCCGCACCGCGCGGCGGCGAGCCGCCCCCAGAGCGGCCCGGGCCGATCCTCTATTGGGGGCTGATCACCTGCCGCATGGCGCCGGGCGAGCTGGCCAGCTTGCTGGGCCGCATCAAGATCGGCAGCCGCGAGGCCAAGTGCCTGGACGAGGTCGCCGAGTTGATGGGCGCGCTGCCCGCCTTGCGCGACCCCGAGCTGCCGCTGAGCCGCCTGTATAACCTGCTGCGTCCCCTCTCCGAGGAAGCGCTGCTGGTCGTCTATACGGCCTGGGATGACCCGCAAGCTCGCGCGCACCTCGAGCTCTACGCGCAGCGGCTGCGCTGGGTCCGGCCCCACGTCGACGGCAGCTACCTCAAGCAGTTGGGGCTCAAGCCCGGCCCCATCTATAAGCAGATCCTAACCGAGGTCCACGATGCGGTCCTGAACGGCCAGGTGCGCACCCGCGCGGAAGAAGAGGCGCTGGCGCAAGAGCTGGCTAAAAAAGCTTGGTGATCTCGTCCTGGTCAAAGCGGGGCAAGGGGCTCGCCTTTCCCCCGTCGCGCAGCCACAGCCCCTCCTCGCTGGGCACCAGCCGCCCGATGACGGCGGCGGGGATGCCCGCCTGGCGATAGGCCGCCAGCAGCCGCGTCGAATCCTCCGGCGCCACGGCCAGCAACAAGCCTCCCGAGGCGATCAGCCCCAAGGGGTCTAGCCCATAGGTGCGGCAGAGCTCCGCGCATTCGGGCAGCACGGGCACCCGCCTCCGGTCGACCCACGCGCCAGCGCCTGCCGCGTGCGCCATCTCGTGCACGCCCGTGGCCAGCCCGCCCTCAGTGGGATCGTGCATCGAATGCACCGGGACGGTCGCGATGGCCAGCCTCGCCTCGCGCCAGACGCTGATCCCCGGCTCGAAGAGAAAACGCTGGGCGCGGGCGATCCAGCTCGCCGCATAGCCCCGCCGGCCCAGGTCCGCGGCCATTTCTCGGGCGATGATGGCCGTGCCCTCGATGGCGATGCCCTTGGTCAAGATGAGATCGTCGCCCACCTTGGCCCCGCTGGTCTTGACCAGCTTGTCTTTGTCCACCTCGCCCAACAGGTGCCCCACCACGATGGGCCGGTCCAATCCGGAGGTGACCTCGGTGTGCCCGCCGACCAGGGCGATGCCCAGCTCCTCGCAGGCGTCATGGATCTGCGCGAGGATGCTCTCCACCAGGCGCTCGGTGGTCTTGCCCTCCGGCAGCAGAAGCGTGGCCAGCAGCCAGCGCGGCACGGCGCCAGAGGTGGCCAGGTCGTTGGCGTTCACCTGCACCGCGTACCAGCCGATTTGGTCGGTGGCAAAGGTGATGGGGTCCGTCTTGGCGACGAGGTAGCGGTCGCCGAAATCCACCACCGCCGTATCCTCGCCCACCTGCGGCCCCACCACCACCCGGGGATCGCGGTGGGCGTAGCGGCCCAGCAGGTCGGCCAGGAAGGCCATGTTCAGTTTGCCCAGAGGCAGCGTCTTTTCTTCCATGACTTTCACCTAGATCGAGATTGTGCAGAGGACGGGCGCTAACGCTTGCAGCAGAGACGAAAAAGGGTGATCTCCGGACGGCAGTTCAGACGAACCGCGGGGGTGATCGTTCCCAAACCTCGATTGACATAGGTCCGCACCGGACTATTCTGCGCCCAGCCGGCGGCGTACTTGGGCCCGAAGGCCGAGGGCACCACGGGCGGGCCCAGCAGCGGCAGCCGCACCTGCCCGCCATGGGTGTGCCCGGCCAACAACAGATCAACGTCCGCTCGTGCCAGCATTTCGGCCAGGTCCGGGTTGTGCGCCAGCACGATCCGCGGCTCGGCGGCGGGGATGTCGGCCAGCAACGAGACAAGCGCATCGCGCGCGCCCTGCCAATGCCGCGCAAACCCGCGCTGGCCGGCTTCGCCAGCGCCCCCGGCCATGCTGCTCATCGCCGTGTAGCCAGCATCATCCACGCCCACCAACCACAAGCGCGCGCCGCCGCGGGACACCACGTGCGCGCCCTGGCGCAGCAGACGAATCCCGTGCGCGGACAGGGCATCGGCAACCTGCTCCGCCCCTTCCCAGATGTCATGGTTACCCAACACGCCATAGGCGCCCAAGGGCGCGTCCAGCAGCGCCAGCGCCTCCGCGCAGGGTATACCATAATCGGCGCTGTGCAGCACATAGTCGCCCGTCAGCGCCACGAGGTCCGGTTTCAGGCCGTTGAGGAGCGCGACTGCCCGCCGCACGTGCCCCGGCCCAGCATGGGGGCCAACGTGAAGGTCGCTGAGCTGGGCGATGATCAGCCCATCCAGGGCGGGGGACAGACGCGAAATGGGCACATCCCACCCGACCACCTCCGGCCAGCGCGGCTCTAGCCAAGCAGCATAGGCGCTGCCACCGGCCAGCGCGCCCAGCGCGCCAAGCAACCCCATGCGCAGGAACTGACGCCTGTTCACGGTGTCCCGGTGCTCTCGCTCGCGGATAGGCCATCCCCGGGCGCCACCAGGCTGGCCGAGGAGGCCCAGGTCGAGGGCGCCGCCGAGGCGGCGCCCTCCTCGGTGCAGGCCGCCAGCGTGCATTTCCGCAGCAGGAGGTCATCCACGTAGAGCCCTTCGGGTTTAGAGATGCTCGAGTCGCTGGTAAGGACCACGGCAACCCAGACATTGGGCTGGCCCACCAGGTTGCCCAGGTTATACACCGCCGCCAGGTCGAAGCGCCAGTCCGGCCAGTCACTGGCCTGCCAGATGTACTTGTAATCGCCGCTGTTCATGCGGAGATTATGGGCTTCATTCTCCGCATGCGCAAGTTATTCACCGCATATAATGCGGCGATAGAGGGTGCGATTCCCCCGCAACCCGGGCTGCCCTACCCCGGAATGGGCGCGATCAAGGGGGCGACGGACGCGGTTCGATTCCGGTCACCGGCGCCTGAAACCACCGGCCCAGGCCTTCATGCAGTGTCTGCTGGCCGACGTCGCCGAACCCGGCCCGCGACCGGATGCCTGGGACCTGCCGGCAGCCGTCAGGCCGCCTGCCGGCGACTCGCGCCGGTGAGCCAGCGCAGCAGGAACAGCAGCAACATCACCGCCACGCTGCCGGCGCCCCACATCGCCACCTCGAAGGGCCAGAGGTTGTGCGAGGTCGGATCGAGGGTAACGCCGACCAGGATGTTCAGCAGCACCAGCGACATCACCAGCGCCGGCACGGCCGCCGCCAGCCGCCAGCCGCCGCGCCAGCGCCACAGCCCCCAGATCGGGAGCAGCACGCTGCCCAGGCAAAGCAGCAGACCCAGCACGACGATGGCGACGGTCAGCCCGGATTCCGTGGCGGACATCGGCTGCTGCGCCGCCTGGCGCCGGGCCTCCGCGGCGGCGGCCTCGGCTTCCGCCTTCAGGCGCGTCACCCATTCCGGCGGCGTCGCCTCGGCAGGCGTGCTGCTGCCGGTCAGGTTCACCGGCAGTGTAGCCGCCACGCGATCACCGCGACCCAGGCCGCTGCCGTCGCCGACGACGACGCGGATCTCGTCCACCTTGTCGCCCGGCTGCATCAGGAAAAACCAGCCCAGGGCCTCGCCCTCGCCGACGTAGCGGGCGGAAGGATTGCTGCCGGCGTTGGCCGACTGCCCCTGGTACATCGGCCGCAGCCAGATGCCCACCGGCGTGTCGCTGCGGTAGGCCAGGCGCACGTGGAAGCTCTGGTTGCGCGGCAGGTAGCCGTCCTCGGCCGGCGGCCAGGTATCCACGATCCTGACCTCGGCGGACGTGGACGGTGCGGCGGCCGGCGGCGCGGCCAGGGCCGGCCAGGACAACAGGCTGAGCAGGAACAGCAATAGGACTCGCATGACGGCCTCCCCTTTGGGCCGGTGACGATGCGCCGGAACATGCCCACGGCGTAACCGCGACGGCACGTCCCGGTGCCGCACGCCCTGGTTGCGGCCCGCGCCGATCGAGAGCCGGACCGTGCCGGGCGTCCGTCCGCGGCTCCCTATCGAGTCCGGGACCCCCTCCTCACGGTCCCTGAGCCGGAGGAGCGCGGCCGCGATCTCGAGCGAGGTGAAACCCTCGTGCATCAGCCGCTCGATCCGCGCCGTCTGGGACTCGAGTCCGCCCTCCGCGATCGCGGCGCGGAGCCGCTCCTCGAACAGGTGCGTCCTGACCTCCTCGACGTCGGCCAGGCTCGGGAGCTGCCGCTGGGCGATCCGGGTCTTCGTGTACTTCTGGATGTCGCGCAGCTTCCAGTGCTCGCGCCCGGTCACGAACGTGTAGGCCTTCCCGGCCCTTCCGGCCCGGCCCGTCCGGCCGATCCGGTGGACGTAGTACTCCTCGTCCTGCGGCAGGTCGTAGTTGTAGACCGTGGTGATCTCCTCGACGTCGATCCCGCGGGCCGCCACGTCGGTGGCGACCAGGAGGTCGATCGCCCCCCGCCGGAACCGGGACATCACCCGGTCCCGCTGGTTCTGCTTCATGTCGCCGTGCAGCCCCTCGACCGCGTACCCCCGGCCCCTGAGCTGAGCGACCACCTCGTCGACCACGCGCTTGGTGTTGCAGAAGACGAGCGCCCGCCCGCCCTCACTCAGGTCGAGAAGGCGGCTGAGAGCCTCGAGCTTGTCGGACTCGCGGACCTCGAAGTAAACCTGCTCGGTGAGGGGGACGGTCAGCTCCCGGTGGACCATCCGGACCTCGACCGGGTCGCGGAGGTAGCGCTGCGCGAGCGCCAGGATCTCGGTCGAGAGCGTGGCCGAGAAGAGCAGGGTCTGCCGGTCCCCCGGCGTCCTGTCCAGGATCGCGGCGATGTCGTCCCGGAAGCCCATGTCGAGCATCTCGTCGGCCTCGTCGAGGACCGCGAACCGGACCCCGTCGAGCCCCAGGGTCCCACGCCGGAGGTGGTCCAGGACCCGGCCCGGGGTCCCGATCACGACCTGCGCCCCCTTCCTGAGCGCGGTGATCTGCCGCTCGATCGGCTGGCCCCCGTAGATCGGAACGACCGCGATCCCGCGCCTGAAGTGCGCGAGCCGGTAGAGCTCCTCCGAGATCTGGACCGCCAGCTCCCGCGTCGGGCTCAGGATAAGGGCCTGGACCCGGCGGTCCTGGGGATCCACCCGGTCGACGATCGGGATCCCGAATGCCGCCGTCTTGCCGGTCCCGGTCTGGGCCTGGCCGATCACGTCCCGGCCCAGGAACGCGGCGGGGATCGCCTGCTGCTGGATCGGGGTCGGTTCCTCGAACCCGAGCTCCCGGACGGCACGAAGGACGGCGTCGGAGATCCCGAGCGTGTCGAAGCGACTGCTGGACGTCGTCGCGGGTGCCGCCCCGTCGTCGCCCCGTGCGGGCACCGGTTCAATCATGCTTCACGTACTCGCCCCGAAGCTACTTCTCTCTTGGCATCCTTCCGCCCTACCGGGACCCAACGTCACGGGCGCAACCTTATTGCGTTCGCAGGAAAACCTTTTCTCTCGATGCGTGAATGCGCCCCTGGGGCCCGGGCCCCGCCAGGAGTCGATCCATGAACCCCCGCTACCTATCCGTCCTGCTCCTCCTGCTCGTCTGCGCGGTTCCCGTCGCGTCCGCGGGCGGCATGGCGAAGGTCTACCTCTCCCCGGACAGGGCGGACTTCAAGACGGGCCAGAATATCCAGATCAAGGTGATGCTCGACAACAACCTCGAGCCCCTCGCCAAGGACATCTCGATCTACCTCGACTGGAACCCGCAGAAGCTGCAGTACAAGGACTGCGCCTTCAAGGTCGGCAACACCACGGTGGCCGGCCTGATCTCCTCGCACGAGCTGAACCTGCTCATGGCCGACTTCAAGAACGGGTACAGGAAGGGCGACTACCCGCTCGCGGTGCTCACCTTCACGACGGTCGGCCCCGGTTCGGCGGATATCCTGTTGAAGGTCGGGAGACTCATCGACATGGACGGGAAGCCCGTCAAGATCGCGACCGGGACAGGCACCTACACCATCGCCGGCGAGACGGCGAAGGGAAGCGGGACGGCAGTCCCGACGGCGCGCACGACGACCGTGACGACCCGGACCACCACGACCACCCGCGCTCCTGGCCAGCCGACCGTGATCATCGTCACCCCGGCGTCCCGGACCCCGCTGCCGACGATGCCGACGGGGACGAGGGGGCTCCCGGTGGCGCCCGTCACCACGCTCCCGCCCGTTATCCCGATCCAGCCCGCATACACGGACCCGCCGACGGTCCCTGTCTACCAGACGGTGATCGCGACCACGATGCCCACGAGGCTCCCGACCATCGCGACCGCGCCGCCCACCCCGCTCCCGACGATCCCGACGGTCCCGACGACCTTACCAACCACCGTCCCCACGACGCTCCCCACCACGGACCCGACCTCCATCCCCACGACGGCCTTCACCACGGACCCGACCACCGTCCCGACGACGGCCCCGACCCTCGAGGCGACGACCGTCTGGACCCCGAACCCGGCCACCTACGCGAACGAGACGATCACAGCCCGGCCCACGCCCGTGACCTGGCCGACCCCGACTGCCGGGGAGACGCTGCCCTCGCCGCTCGAGGAAAACGAGAACCTGACCGACCGCCCGGCCCTCGAACCGGTCGTCACCTGGCCGGGCGACGGGGTTGCGACGACGCTCCCGGCGGCAACCCACGGAACGGAACCCGGGGTCAACAATACCTCGGTCGACATCTCGCTCTCGGGCTCGCTGCTCGACGGCATCTGGAAGCTCGTGCTCGCCGGGACGCTCGGCGTGATCCTGGTCGCGATCGGCGTGATCGCGGTACGCCGGAGCCGCGACGACTGGCTCTGACCCTTTTTTCGGAACGCGACACCCCGGGCGGCGGCACGATACACGACGGAGACCCCCGCGTCGCCGGGCCGGGGCCGGCGAGCTCGACAAGGGGGCGCCCGCGGCGGGGCAGGGACGGGACGACGCCCCGCGAGCGGCACGGAGAAAGGCCTCCGGATCTGCCGTCGCCTCCCTGACCCGGTCCACGACGGCGAGACGGGGATGGCCCACGGCTCCGGGGAGAGATGAGGTCGACACGAGCCCACTGGTCCCCGCCCGCCCCGAGCGCGGGAACCCCGTGGTCGTGCCGATCGTCGAGGGTGCCGGCGTGAGCCTCCGCCTCTCGCGCCTCCGGGACATCGCGACCCCCGTCCCGAAAACGTTCGGGGTTCCCGGGCCGATCGGGCGCGGGATCCCGGCGAGAGGAACTGGGGCCCGGGCGATCGTGCTGCCGATGCCCGGGTTCGACCGCCGCGGGGCGAGGACCGGCAGCGCCGCCGGCCACTCCGGCCGGTTCCTGCGGAAGCACCCGCGAACGGAGAAGCGCGGGACCGCGTTCGGCTGCGAGAAGATCGACCCCCCCCTGCAGATCGACGAGAACGACCTCCGGATGGACCGGATCGTCGCCGGGGAGGACCTGGTCTTCCCCGGGGGCGGGCGTCGCACCGGGAAGGGGTGCGTGGGCCGACCCCCCTGTTTCCTGTGGAAATAGGATTGCAATTATAGAAATCCCCTCCACCGGATCGACCCGCACGAAAAAATACTGTAACACCCGAAGTCCGATACGTAGCATGAAACGCACGGCCCGCACCGGCACCGGGCTGCTGACCGGTGCCAGGAGGGCGTCTGCCGGAGGGGAGTAACGGAGCGCTGGGGGTACGGTCCCGGGGGCCCCCTCGCCGCCCGTCCCACCCACGTACACCCCTCCCGCGTCCCGGCGAGGCCGCGCGGCACCGGGCCCGGGTACGCCGGCACGGAGCGCCGGGCCGGGCACATCCCGTCACGACCGCGTGGGGTTTTTATCGTCCGCGATGCCATACTCACACTGATGGATTTTGCTATCACGAGGCGGGCCATCCTCGCCGCCCTGGTACTCGTGCTGCTCGGTATCGGGAGCGCGTCCGTTGGTGCCATGGACCCCGGGACGGTGGACCCGGCGCCCCCCCTGGCGAACTTCACAACCAACGTGACAGCCGGCACGGCGCCGCTTGCCGTCGGGTTCACGGACGAATCCACGAACGACCCGGTGGCATGGACCTGGGAGTTCGGGGACGGGAACACCTCGGCGGAGCGGAACCCCATCCACGTCTACTCCGACGCAGGCACCTTTAACGTCACCCTCACCACAACGAACGCGGACGGGAGCGACAGCCTGACACAACCGGGCTACATCACCATCAACGCGTCGAGGCCCCCCCTGGCGAACTTCACAGCCAACGTGACAGCCGGCACGGCGCCGCTCGCCGTCGGGTTCACGGACGAATCCACGAACGACCCGGTGGCATGGACCTGGGAGTTCGGGGACGGGAACACCTCGGC
>ERZ747221.3556-NODE-3556-length-12287-cov-2.917936_pt1 | contig 12287 bp, 7 predicted proteins | sample MGYA00374949_ERZ747221 | MGnify/ENA primary metagenome ERZ747221 (study PRJEB28779, sample SAMN05720172) | bioreactor metagenome | isolation source: Anaerobic biogas reactor | place: USA:Washington, USA | collected 2015-08-08 ... | reverse complement strand
ACGAATAATGATTCAATGAACTGCTGTAATCATTCGTTTGGGCATTTGTTTCTGAATTAAGAACCAAGAGCAGGACAAATCCGAAAAGGATAAATGGCGCTGTCAAAATTGAAATCTTTTGCATGGAATTTGTTTTTAAGTTGAATAAATCCTTTACATAATTGCATAATGGCCCGAGGCCTGTTCGTGTCCTGTAGGCCAGTCTGTCCAGCCTGTAGGAGAATTTGCCGAATGAATCGTAGATTTGGTAATCCAGGCATTGGAAGATCAGTTTCACGGTGTAGCTCCTGGGGGTGACTTCAGCTGCTTCGATGCGCTGAATGGTTCTGAGGCTCAAATTGCATTTTTGTGCAAGTTCTCCCTGGGTCAGTCCCCTGGCCAATCGCAATTCCATGATCTTCTTACCTAATTCCGGCTGTTTCATGATTCATTCGAATTCGTGACAAGATTATATCTAACTTAAAAACTATTCAAATATTTAGGCGGTATTTCATGCGTCATTTGTACGACACTTCTTGGATTCCATTGGTGCGAGACAGTTTGAACAACCTGATCCCGTTAAAACCTTCCTTTTAAAAACCTCTGACGTTTGGTTTCTTCCATTTTCTCTATGGCGTAGCGGAGGGCTGTCCGGGGAATCTGGGGGTAGTGTCTGATCAGGAAGGCTTCCACCGCGGCCGGGTCTTTCTTCCAGGCTTCGCGGAGCATCCAGCCAACAGCTTTGTGCATGAGGTCGTGGCGATCGGCAAGAAGCAAACCGGAAAGCCGGAAAGTGTGCTCCAGCTGTCCTTTGTGGATGAAGTACATGGTGGCGATGATGGCGATGCGGCGTTCCCACAGAATGTCCGAAACCGCCAGCCGGTCAAGAATTTCCACCTCCTGAAGACCTTCGTGAATGGCCCTCCCCAAAATCTTGTGTGCCGAGCAATCCACCAGGTCCCAGTTGTTCACGTATTGTCTGTTGCGCAGGTAAAAATCCAGAATGGCCTTACGCTCCCCACCCTTTTCATACCGCAGCACCAGGATGGTGAGGGCGCAGCTGCGTTCTTCGTGGATGGGCGAGGCAATGAGTTTCTGCAACTCGGCAAAAGGAAGGTCCCGGTATTTGCGGGAGACCCTGCGCATATCCGGTGAGGAAACACCCAGGAAAATATCCCCTTCGCCATACTGCCCTTTTCCGGTCTTGAAAAACCATTCCACTGCTTTTTTGCGTTCTGCCGAGGCAAAGACGCGCAATTCTTTTTGTACGTTTTCTGCAGTCATCCTGTGTTGTCCGAATTATTGTCCTTTGAACTCCTTTATGGCTTTGCCGAGGCTTTCCCAGTAGCCTGGGGTGCGGTCGATGTTTTCCAGCGAGAAGAAGCAGATGCCGGTGGAACCGCCGTCCTGTGTGAGCTGCATGAATTCCTGGATCCGGTCCGCAGGTACGTGCCCGACGAACAATCCCGAGCAGAGGATGCCTTCGTTGCCGGCATCCTGCAATTCCTGCACGCCTTCAGCAGTAGCGGTCATTACGGCCGGGTCCTCCCAGTTGAAGAATTTGTGGTAGATCATGGGAAAGAAGATGTCCACGTTTTGGAAGCGCGGCCAGTCCTGGCGGACCAGCTTGCGGGATTCTTCGGGATTGGCGAAAACGGCCACCGAAGCCACTTTCCCGTGCTTTTTAATCTCGGCACACACCTCGCTCGCCACGGCCGAGAGGGCATCCCAGCGGTATTGCATCCAGCGTTGATCGGAGGTCGGGTCTTCCAGATCCATCGGATCCACGCCGGTCAGGGCTTTGAAATCGGCTCGGCAAACATCACAGTAACAGAAGTCCCACAGCGGGTACACACGATCCTGGACCACGTTGCGGGATTCGTGCAGGCCGTAAGGCAAAATGGCGTCCGGGTAGCGGATGAAATCCAGATGGACACCGGCCAGACCTTCGATCTGCGCCAGCTCGGCCACACGATCCTTCAGGTATTGCGTGGTTTCGGGACGAGACGGGCACAGCCATCGGTAATGCTCACGTTCATAGAGTTTTATATCAAGACAGGACTGGCCCAGGGCGTTCACCTGGTACCAATCGGGATGTGCGTTCCGAAGGCTCATTTCTGTCCTATTAATTGTCCAGATCCATGCATGCAGCTCAATCCCATACTTTTGCGCGAAGGGCAACGCCGCCTTGATGATGTAAATGGCCGCATTGTCCCGGAAAGAAGGATCAGCAGCTGCAGTGGCCGGGACGGTGTCTGGGGTCGTTTCCTGGTTAGCAATTACGGTGTCGCCCGGGGATGCAGTGCTACCCACGGGTGTGGAAGTTGCAGAGGCCGTGGTTTCTGGGGTGGCCAGTGCGGCCGTGTCCTCTGGTACCTCATCAAGTACTTCCGGGTAGCCCCCGTGGCATTCCAGTAAAATGGCATCGATCCCCGCCTCTGCCGCCTTTTGGAAATAATAATCCCATTGCTCCGTGGTCATGGTGGTTTTGCCTGCCATCCAGGCCCATACTTTCTTTGCGGGATCCACGCGCGGTGTGCAGGAAATGAGTGCCATAGCTATAAACAGATAGATGATTTTCATAGGTGTAAATGTAAGCATCTTCAAGATACCGCGCCACTTTGTTTCCCGAAAAATCATAAAACACTGTAATTGTGACTTTTATATTTTAACATCAAGTAATGTGGCGCGGCAGCTTCAAGATGCAACGCTGGCAAAGCAGCCTCAAGATGCAACGCTGCTGCCGCTGGCACCAGTGCTGAACACGTTACTGATACCAACGCTACCAACGCAATACGTTACTGATTCCACCGCTATATGTCACCGTCAAATGATGCATGGCCCTGGTGACGGCTATGTAGAGGAGGCTGCGGTCCAGGTCTGTGTGGTAGTTCTTGGCGTTCACGTGGGGGATGATGACCTGGTCAAATTCCAGGCCTTTGGCCATGTGGGTGTAGGTTACCATGATGCCGTGTTCGTACGAGGTGCTTTGATAAGACAGGAATATGATCCCGGGATGTTGCGCTTTCAGTTTTTCGTGCAGGGCGCGGGCGTGCGGCTCGTCTTTGCAGATGATTCCCAGGGAGCGGTAGCCCGAGTCCTTAAACCGGGTGATCAGTTGCCCGATCCCCTGCACTTCTTCTTCGGCGGTCTTGTAGTGCAGTATTTGGGGAGGCTCCCCGTGACGATCCACCACTTCGGCCTGATTATCGGGCAAAACGGTACGGGCAAAAGCGGTGATCTCCCGGGTAGACCGGTAGCTTTTGTTCATATGTACGATATGCCCGTTGTTCAACGCTTTCCGGATGGTCTCGGCCGTGGCCGAGCCGAACGGATTGACCGACTGCCCGGCATCGCCCAGGATGGTTTTGGCACAGGGATAGATCTTTTGGAGAACGCGGTACTGTATGGGCGTGTAATCCTGCATCTCGTCCACCAGCAAATGCTTCACATCCGAACGGGCACTGTACCCTTCCAGGGCCATGTGCAGGTAAGCCAGCGGGGCAAGGTCCGCGTATTCCAGGATGCCTCTCCCGCGCATTTTGAACATTTCCGGTTTCCCGGCCCATTCGTAAAATCCTTTGTAGGCCTGCATATCATTGTTGGCCGTGAACATCTTCCGTATGTGTTCCCTAACCATGTTGCGTTTGGCAGTATCCACCGTAACTTTGTACTGTGTCTGCGCAATTTGCAGGATGTAATCGGTCATGACCGTATACCGCCGACGAACGGGATAGCGGTGAAAACGCCGGAATTGCTCGGTGATATACTCGGCAGGAAGCGTTATCAGGTGGTTCAGTGGCACGTCATGCGGAACAAAGCACTGATTTTCAAGGTACAGGATGTACTGGTCCAGCAAGTTCACAAAATCGAAAGTCGATTTGAAACGCACCCGTTCCTCAAAACCCGCCGGCGGCTTCCCGATCAACTCGGCAACCTGGTCAAAAAAATCACGGTATTTATACTTTTTGTCCAGTATGCCCGACAAAATCTGATCCATGCTCGTTTCCGGAACCGTCTCTTCCCCGAGCTCCGGAAGCACGTTGGAAATGTAGTCGGAAAAGACCTTGCTGGGCGAGACGATCATGATGTCACTTGCCGAGATTTCCCCCTTGTGCGCGTAAAGCAGGTAAGCCACCCGGTGCAGGGCCACCGAGGTTTTTCCCGAGCCGGCCACGCCCTGGATGATGAGCACCTGCTCTTCTTCGTTGCGGATGATGGCGTTCTGCTCGCGCTGGATGGTGGCCACGATGTTCTTCATCTTGTCGCTGGCATTGGCGCTCAGCTCCCGCCGCAACACATCGTCCCGAATGGTCAGCGAGCTTTCAATCATGTATTCCAGGATTCCTTTGCGGATCTGGTACTGGCGCTTGAGCGAAATGCGGCCTTCAATGCGGCCCGACGGTGCCTCGTAAAAAGCATCCCCCAATTCGTGGTCGTAAAACATGCCGCTGACAGGCGCCCGCCAGTCATACACCAGGTTTTTCCGGTTTTGCAGGTCGTACAAGGCATGAATGCCAATATAAACAGGCAGGGTCTTGTTCAGAGGACCATCCGGGTTCTGCGGGCCATCCGGATTCTGCGGGTAATACGGGCTCTGGGGATCATCCGGATTTTGCGGGCTGGTGAAAGTCAGCGGGCTATCCGGGTTTTGCGGGCTGGCCGGGGTAAAATCAATCCTGCCGAAATAGGGCGAATCGTACTGCTTTTCCAGCCTGCCACGGGCAGCTATCCGGTTGTTGCCCACAGCCAGCAGGTTCAGGATGCTTTCCCGCATGGACCTTTTCTCTTGGGCATCAATGTCTTTGTTGTTCCACAGGTACTCCTTATACTCCTTGAGCGTCTGCACGTGATCGGCCACGGATTCACCGGTACTGTCAATCCCGGCGCCAATGATGCTCCTGATCATTTTGAGGTATTCCCGTTCCTGTTTCTCAGTGCTGTTGAACATAGGTCGCAAAAGTAGAAAAATCTCCGAGATTTTCTACCTTTGATCTGCTATGAACAATACACAACGCCTGATTTATGGGCTGGCCATTACGCTGATCATATTTGCCATTGCAAGCATTGCCGGCAAATTTATTCCGTTGGGAAGTGATTTCTTCCCCGATTCTGTCATCACACATTCCGTGATGTTGACTTTTTCCCTGGCCGTGATCATATCACTCAAAAAAGTTGTACCCTTCCGGATCGCCTGGCCCCGTTTCAGAACCATATTAAAACCCGCCTTTTTCGGCCTGTTGACGGCCATCGTGATCAACATCCTGCTGACCGCCCTGACCCTTGCCACCGGGGGCAAAGCCGAGGCGCATCCCCTGTTGGAGGCCTCTACCCCGCTCCAGACCTTCCTGTTCGTCTTTATTTTTGCGAGTCTTGCCGAGGAGATGCTCCTGCGGGGTTTTCTGCAAAACATCCTCAGTCCGCTCAGTGTCCGGGGAATCCGCGTGTTCCGGCAGAAGCTCAGCCTTCCGGTAATCATCAGTGCCGTGGTTTTTGGCCTGATACACCTAATCCTTCTGACCACCGGTGCAAGCGGCCTGTTTGTCACGCGGATAGTCATATTCACCACCGTTTTAGGTCTTTTTGCCGGTTACTACCAGGAAAAACACAACAACTTCTCCCATGCTTTTGTTGTCCACATGGCCGGAAATTTAATGGGTTTGGTGGCTGCTTTTATGTGAGGCAGGCTGCCAGGCGGGCGGGCCTGCATCTTCAAGCTGCCGCGCCACTGCGATTTTTGCAAAACCGCATAATACTGTAAATAAGCGCATTGCACTTTTGCCTTTGGCAAAGTGGCGCGGCAGCTTGAAGATACCGCGCCGCTTGCGCCGCTCAGCACGCCACGCTGCCACCCGCACCGCACTTAAAACTGTTCCATATACAGATGCAGCAGTTTCCTGTTTACCGGTGGGCATTTGATGCCGGAGTGTTTCAGGAAAGTGAATGTATTGGTCATGTCAAAACGGGGCTGCAGCGAGCCGTAACGCATCACCAGGCTGTGGTCGTTACCTGCCTGCCGGGAATCTCTTTTACCGATGTCTGGTTTGCCGGTATCTGGTTTGCCGGTATCTTTGTTGAACAGTGAGGCCAGTATCCGTAGGGGGTTTTCCCTGATATCGGTTTGCAACAGTTCCTGTTTCCAGCGCTCGTACGGGATAATACTGATCTTGTATCCTTTGCTGCGAATGGCTCTGACCATTTTTTTCACGGTGAGCTTCCCTGGATTCAGGATATTGAAAGCCAGTCCGCAAGCCCCTTCCTGCCGTGAAATATGGGCAATGGTATCTGCCACGTAATCCACGGGGACCATTTGGAACCGTGTATTGATAGCGGGGGCTTTTTGCATGTGGATACACCCGGTGATCAACCGGCTTAACAGGTCCTTGGTTTCCCAGATGCCGTGTACGGTATCCCCGGCAATTTCTCCCGGACGGTAGATGCAAGCCCTCAATCCGCGTTCCCGTGCCATTTGCACCAATTTTTCCGATACCCATTTGGTTTCCGAGTAACCCAGAAAATAGCCTTCCCAGGAAGTCAAAGGATCGGACTCGTACACTTTCTTGCCGAAATGAGAGGGATTGTCATACACGCTGTATGAAGAGATGTAATGGAAATACTTGGCTTTCCCGTGTAAGGCAAAACGCAAGCATTCCCGGGTCCCGTCCACATTGGTCCCTTTCAGGTAGCTGTACGGGTACAGAAAATTCAACAGCGCCCCGTTGTGATATACCGCATCCACCTCCCGGCTCAGACGCTCGTACACATCTTCTTTCATGCCCATCAGCGGTTTGTCCAAAGATCCCGTAACCGCTTGAATGCGTTTGGCATACTCCTCTTTCCAGCAACGGTAACGCTTCATGTTGTCTACGATCCGTTTCAGGCCCGTTGCCTCGTCCTTTGCCCGTACGTGGCAATAAATGGTAATGTCCTGCCCGGCAAGCCCGGCAAACTGCTCCAGGAGCGACCGGATAAGAAATGCCCCCAGGAACCCCGTGCTCCCGGTCAGGAACAGCCGCCGGCATTCACTCACCGAATGGGTATACCCCGCATCCTTATGCGCACCAGTATACATAGCAGCATGCGCATTTCCGGCAGTAGCAACCGTGCCTGTAGCAGGTGCACTCTCACCGGAAGCGCGGTTTCCAGCATGCGCACTAAAAGTAGCGGCCGGGCCGGCAGCCGGGACAACAGGTGAGTCCAGATAACATTCTTCCTGTAAATTGATCTTTTTACTGTTTCCGCTCCCCTGTAGCATCTTGTTCTGAATGTATGCGGCAATCCCGTTGACCGAGGCATTCGTACCCATCTCGGTGATATCCAGCCCAATATTGAAGGCTTCCTCCAGGTGGAAAACACATTCCACCAGCTTGAGCGAATCGCCTCCCAGTTCCATGAACCCGGTATTCAGATCGTAATTTTGGGTTTCCAGAAGGGTGTCAAACACTTCCCTGACTTTGGCATGAATCCCGTCCGGCGACGTCTCGGGAACCGTTGTTTTTTGACGGGCCGAGGCGTTGTTCCTGCTGCTGAAGAGCATTTCCAGGCGCCCCTGCAGGTAGTGCTCCCGGACCTTGTGTGTGCGGATCTTGCGGTTGTCCGTCCTGGGCAGGCTGTCCTTTTTGACAAACACCACATCGTAGAACGAGAATTCAAAATGACCGGCCATTACGTGATTGATCCGGGAGGCGATGGAAGCAAACTCCAAATTGACGTTGTCGGCCTCCAGGCAAACAGCCACCGCTTCCTGTTTGTTGGCTTCCACAGGAAAAAAGACAGCCGATCCCATGGGCACGGCCGGTATGTTTTTCTGTAAAACAGACCTGATATCGCCCGGGTACACGTTATGCCCGTTCACGACGATCAGTTCCTTGATCCGCCCGGTCATATAGAAATTTCCCCGGTGGATTATGCCCATATCACCGGTCTTGTAGAACTCGCCCTGAAGACCTTCCACCCGCGCTCTGAAATTCTCGTTGTCTTTCACGTTGCCCCAGTAGCCTTGACTGACGCTGTCCCCCTGGATGTAGATCTCCCCTATCCGGCCTTCCTCGCACGGTTTCCCGCTTTCCGGATCCACGGCGACCATGGTCAGGCCCTTTACGGGTTTGCCGAGACTGACGATCTCTTTGCCTTCCCTGTGCTCGCAGGGATCAAACCGGTTCTTGCCTTCTCCGTGCTCGCAGGGAACAAACCGGTTCTTCTCTTCTCCGTGCTCGCAGGGAACAAATCCGTTCTTGCCTTCCTCGTGCTCGCAGGGAACAAATCCGTTCTTGCCTTCTTCGTGCTCGCAGGGAACAAACCGGTTCTTGCGCAACGCATCGGCATGGATACGGACGGTCCGGTAATCCCGATGAGCCACCGTGGCCAGACAAACATTCTCGGCAAGACCGTACCCCGGAGCGAAGGCATCGGGACGCACAGCGAACAACTCGGCAAAATTTTTGATGGTAAGCGGATCCACAAACTCGGACCCGTTGATGAAAAGGTTGACGTGCGAAAGGTCGAATTCCGCGGCACTCCGGCTGTTCAGGATGTGTTGAAAGACGGCATATGCGCTGTTGGGCCCGGCCGTGATGTTGATTTTGTATCGGGCAAGCATGCTGAGCCACAACGTCGGTTTTTGCAGGAATTGCAGGGTTGGCAGGAAATATGCCGTTCCTTCCAGTGCCATGACGGGCAGATAAATGCCTATGAGCAGGCCCAGGTTGTGAAAAAACGGGATCCACATGCCCAGGTTGTTCCCGGTGGAAAAATCATACACATCCATGACCTGGGCGATGTTGGTCATCAGGTTTTTCATGGTAACCATCACGCCTTTGGGATCGCTCGTTGAGCCCGATGTGTACTGCAGGTAAATGACATCCTCGGGAGCGGCAGCATGCATGGCAAATGGGTCCGTTCTATTTGGCAGGCGATCGGTATAGATCCGTTTCAGTCCCAGTGCGGGCAACAAGGCTTCCCTGGCCAGGCGCTTTTTCACATCAATTTTTGCGTGTTGCGCATGTTCCAGGGCGAAATTGGAGATCAGGAATTTGGGTTTGCAGGATTTGACTACCGATATGAAACGCTGCACTTTTCCTTCGTCAATGGGCGGCGGAATGATGGTAAAGAGTGTCCCGGCCATCATCGCCCCGTAAACGGCATACAAGGTACCGGGGTCCTGCAACGAGAGAATGACCACCCGGTCTCCCTTTTTAGCCCCTTTGGCCAGCAACTCCCCGGCCAAGGCTTTGGCGTTGTCAAAAAGCATTTTGGTGGTGATCTCATGGTCGGCCGGCTGATCGCTGGAGTAATCCAGGAAATTGTAAATTTTTCTGTCCGGATAATCTTTGACCCTTTCCCTGAGGATATCTATAATGCCTTTCATGCTTCTTTCTTGTGGTGCTGCTTTCTCTTGGTGCTGCTTTCTTGTGAGGCTTCTATCTTGCTATCTTGTGAGGCTACTTTCTCGTGAAGCTGCCCGTTCACAAATTCCCGCATGTTCTGTTTCATGGCATCAAACAGATGCATGATCTTTTGGCGGTCCTGATGGTTGCCTTTTACGGCTGTTGTGAAATAGAGTGCATCACACATCATATGTATGTAAACGGTAAGGTAAGGCTTGTACTGTTGCGGCCCCACGAACATGCTTTCCACAACCTTAAGACCGGCCAGATGAAACAGTTCCTCCTGAATAACGCCCATATTGCTGAATCCCAGTACAGGATTCAGAAACCAAAGGGATGTTCCCGGTTTGACCATGAAGAAGTGCAAATGATATCCGAGTCTGATAAGGGGTATCCCTGAAAGCCCGAAGAACCGTTTTTTCTTTTCCAGAGCAGTGACTTTTGCAATTTCTGTTAAGGTTTCTCCAACGGTTGAGCCGCAACGATCCATCCTGACCTGCATCAATCCTACGTGATTGGTCAGGCCCGTCGCTTCTGTTTCCCTGATATACCTTCTGTTATCTACCATACAGGTAATGGTCAGAGGTTTTTCTTTTGGGAAGTTACATGTTTGGTAAAGTGCATGCGTATAAAATGCCAGCAGTACATCATTCACGGTAGCCCCTGTCTTTTTGGCGGGTTGCTTGATTTTTGAGAATTCCCGGATCGCAGTAGGTTCTTCGGCAGTCCATTTTGCAGTTTCCCGGTTCTTTAGGGTTTCCCGTATCTTTGAAAATTCATCAGCCGTCCATTTTGCGGTAAGCATCAATAAGTCGTCTGAAGGATCTTGTGGAGTGTATGCAAAGGATCGTTTTTCTTTCAATCGTGTAATGTTTTTCAGCAGGAACCGGGCTGCCAGTCTGTTCCGTAATGTAAACCCGGTATAGATCTTTGCATGAGCCCGGCTTCCGCTTTTGATTTCAGGTACGCGCAGGTTTTCGTGGATCTTGGAATAGGTTGTTGCAATCTGGTTCAGCAAGGTCTGAACTCCACGACCATCCACGCACATGTGGTTGATGATCAAACTTAGTGAGGATCTTTCCTGCTGGTTGATTACGGCAATCTTGTACTGGACGTTGCTGTCTGCGGGGATGACCTGACGCATAAACCGTTCCTTTGCCTGTCCCGGGTTGTCGTCTTCTGTCACCGTAAGGATATCGTCTATGGAATAAGGTTGTGCTTCCCAGTAAGGTCTCAGGGGATGGTCCCTGAACGCGCTGTGCAGGATAGGATGTGAGTCTGTTACATGTTTTAGGGCTTTTTTCAGAATATCGGTCCGGATCAACCCGTCATACTGCAACTCAATACGAATCATCCGGTCGGTAGAATGACTCAGGATATAATGCAGCTTGTCCCACAATTCAGCGCGGAGCCTGGTTTTCATGGGACAAAGATAGGAATCTCCGAGATTCTGCGCCATTTCACTTTTTGAAAAATCGCATAATGCTGTGAATGTGATGATTGCATTTTTGAGGTAGCCAAAGTGGCGCAGAATCTCGGAGATTCCCCTCTGTTAATATCAAATCTACTGAAATGAAAAAACTGCCGCTTACAGTTCTATTAATCCTGCTTGGGCCGGTTGGGGCCTACTTAGGAATGTATTCCAAAATTACCTGCAAACCTTCCCAGGCAGGTTTCTGGATCATCATTGCCTTGGGGATGGCCATTGGTGTTTCCATTACACTTGTAGTACAAAGGATAAAGGCTAAAAACAGCGTCTCCGAAAGTTAGCAACGGATAACTTTATGACTGGACACGATCCCCTGCATTCGGATTATATCTCCCGGATCAACAAGACATTCGATTATATTGAGAAGCACCTGGAGGAACCGATGACCCTGGAGGAGTTGGCGCAGGTGGCCCATTTTTCCAAATACCACTTCAACCGGATTTTCCACTCCATTGTGGGGGAAACGCCGTTCCAGTTTATCCAGCGGGTCCGGATAGAGAAGGCTGCGATGATGATCAGCACACGGAAAGCGGAATCCATCTCGGCCATTGCGCAGCTATGCGGTTTCGCGGACATATCTGTGTTCTCAAGAAATTTCAGACATTACTTCAAAATGTCCGCCTCGGCTTACCGCTCCAAAAACCGGGACTATAGCAATATCGGTCGAGAAGACAGCAATTCCAGTCAACAGGACAGCAATTCAGGTCAAAGTGACAAGCGGTCTGTCCCCTATTTTTGTCCCGATTTACAAACCATAAAATGGAGGACAAATATGAAACTGAACCAAAGTGTGGAGGTCAAAGAACTTCCCAAAATGACCGTTGCCTACATCAGGCATATCGGCCCGTACAAAGGGGACGACAAACTTTTTGAAAGGATCTGGAATCGGCTTTTTGCATGGGCCGGCCCACGGGGATTGATAGGCGGCAAGGATTTTCGCTCGCTGATCATATACCATGACGATCCCAACGTGACGATCGAAGACAAGCTCCGGATGAGCGTCTGTATTACCGTGCCTGAAGATACAAAAGTGGACGGCGAGATCGGGAAAATGGAGATCCCTCGTGCCAGGTACATGATTGCGCGTTTTGTACTGACAGCGCAGGATTTCCAGGAGGCTTGGGACTGGGTGTACGGCCAGTGGTTCCCGACAAGCGGCTACCAGCCCGACGACAAGCCTTGTTTTGAGATGTATCCCGAGGAACCGAAAGACGGCAAATTCACCGTCGAGATCTGTGTGCCGGTGAAGCCGATATAAGTAGTCTGATATTTTCTGTTCGACATTGGAACAATTCAGGATCAAGTTTTTTCCTGGCAGTAAAAGCCTAAGGCACTGAAGAATTGCCTATATAGTTGTAAAACATTTTGCTGCCCCGTATTAGACATTTGACAAGAAGTCTATTCTTTGAAGAAGATCACCAGGGGCACTTTGC
>ERZ747221.3554-NODE-3554-length-12290-cov-13.221895_pt1 | contig 12290 bp, 10 predicted proteins | sample MGYA00374949_ERZ747221 | MGnify/ENA primary metagenome ERZ747221 (study PRJEB28779, sample SAMN05720172) | bioreactor metagenome | isolation source: Anaerobic biogas reactor | place: USA:Washington, USA | collected 2015-08-08 ... | reverse complement strand
ACGGTCTTGACTATTCCCTCGCCCAAAGTCTTCAAATTCAGAAACTCGGCTGTAGAATACAGCATCAAAAAACAGTATCCAAAACGAAAAGAAACGAAAAGAGGCTCCTCTTCAGGCAGGTCGGTCTGCGTGGCAGTGGTAAAATGCTCGTGCAGGACCACAGTGCGGATCATCTCCATAACCAGTCCCTGATGCTCTTTGAAGACATCATTGCCAGACATCTCCTTGGGCAGATTGAGGATGGCGAGCATGGCATCCGTTTCAACTGGGATCGAGATCACTGACCTTTCCTCATCAGCTCTGAAAGCTCAATAGCTCTGCGACCAACCTGCTTTGCCCACTTGGAGGCTAACATGTTGTTGGCAGCTCGTTCCCAGTCTCCCGCACCAATAAATGCCAGAGTATTCTTGAACTCCAGGAGTCCCTTGATACCGAGATTGAAGCACATGTTGAGCAGCACGGATTGCCGCACCTCGTCCAGATTGTTGTAGATTTCCGGTATCTCGTCAATCAGCCGCTGTTCGCATTCCAGGATATCCCTCTCCAACATGGCGTATGCTTCTTTCTGAGAAATACCGCAGTCATCAAGATTGCGTCCGATGCCAATGGTCAGTTTGCCTTCTGTACAGCGGTAGGGTTTCAGCTTCAAACCTTCATGTCTGACCAACTGGGCTTTGATTCGGTTCTTAAGCGATTCGGTCATGTCTTCTCCTTGGTTTCGATGTAATCTACGATCCAGAGCCAGAAAAGCATTGTCGTCTATGTTGGCAAATAAGGATGCATAACGATGACATTGAATTTGTATTGACAGATTTAGTGTCAGATATAGCCTTGTAAAATAAGAAAATGTCTGAGGAGAATTGCATAATGAGTAATGGCAACGGTGCCGTAATTGGTTTTGAAAAGCAGCTATGGCAAGCGGCAGACGCTCTACGCAGCAATATGGATGCTGCAGAATATAAACATATCGTATTGGGATTGCTCTTCCTCAAATACATTTCAGATGCGTTTGAAGAGCAGTACCTGAAACTAGATGCTGATAGGGATAATGGTGCCGACCCCGAAGACCCAGACGAATACCTTGCCAAGAACGTATTCTGGGTTCCGCAAGGGGCAAGATGGTCGGTGTTCAAAGCCAATGCAAAGCAGCCAACCATAGGGAAACTGATAGATGATGCCATGATCGCCATTGAAAATGATAATCCAGCTCTTAAGGGAGTTTTACCCAAAGATTACGCTCATCCCAGATTGGATAAACAACGCCTGGGTCAGTTAATTGACCTGGTAAGCAACATCGGACTGGGAGATAAAGAAAACCGCTCCAAAGACATGCTGGGCAGGGTATATGAGTATTTTCTATCCGAATTTGCCAGTGCAGAAGGCAAACGAGGAGGTCAATTCTATACACCTCAATGCATTGTCAGGCTTTTAGTGGCAATGCTCGCGCCCTACAAAGGAAGGATATTTGATCCTGCCTGCGGCTCAGGGGGTATGTTTGTCCAATCTGAGAAGTTCGTGGAAGCCCACGGTGGAAAGATCGGAGACATCAGCATCTATGGTCAGGAATCAAACCATACTACCTGGCGATTGGCTAAAATGAACTTAGCCATTAGAGGCATTGACGGCAATCTGGGCAAAGAACATGCTGATAGTTTTCATAAAGACCTTCATCCTGATTTAAAAGCGGACTTTGTCTTGGCAAATCCTCCTTTTAACGATTCTGACTGGCGGGGAGACCTGCTCAAAGATGATAAACGTTGGAAGTATGGTACACCTCCCCCCTCTAATGCCAACTTCGCCTGGGTGCAACACTTTATTCATCACCTTGCCCCAAACGGAATGGCGGGATTCGTGCTTGCCAATGGTTCCATGTCCACCACCACCACTGCAGAATTGGGAATCAGAAAGAATATCATCGAAGCAGATCTAGTCGATTGCATGGTAGCGTTACCCGGACAACTCTTTTACTCCACGCAGATACCAGTTTGCCTCTGGTTTGTATCTCGCAATAAAAACAACGGAAAATTCCGAGAACGCAGAGGGCAAACTCTCTTCATCGATGCCAGAAAGCTGGGGACTTTGGTTGATAGGGTACATCGAGAACTAAGCGATGACGATATCAAACAAATTACTGATACCTACCATGCCTGGCGTGGAGATTGCGGATCTGGGGCTTATGAGGATATTCCAGGTTTTTGTGGAAGTGCCACCATAGCAGATATCAGAGGACATAATCATATCCTTACGCCTGGGAGATATGTAGGAGCTGCCGTTCTTGAAGATGACGACGAGCCCTTTGAAGAGAAGATGGATAAGCTGACGGGTACATTAAGAGAACAGATGGAGAAGAGCGGTAAACTCAATCAAATTATCTGGGAAAACCTGAAGGATATAGGATATGGTGAGTGAGAGGCAGTTAGTACCATTTGCTGATGTTGTAGAAATAATCAGTGGCGGGACACCAAAAACAAGTATTGCAGAATATTGGGGCGGTGACATTCCATGGCTATCAGTCTCAGATTTCAATACTGGATATAGGTGGGTTAGTTCATCTGAAAAAAGTATTACTGATTTTGGTTTATCTAACAGTGCTACAAACATACTGGATGCTGGAGATATTATTATATCTGCACGCGGCACTGTTGGTGTTATTGCTCAGCTTGCTAAACCTATGGCCTTTAACCAATCATGTTACGGGATAAGAGGTAAAAAGGGTGTATCAGACACCAATTTCATCTATTATGCATTAAAGAATGCTGTTTCTCAGATGCTTCAAGTAGCGTATGGCGGTGTTTTCAATACAATCACCCGGGATACCTTTAAAATAATTAGCACTAGGTTACCATTTCTTAAAAAGCAAGAAGCCATAGCTTGCATCCTTGGTGCCTTAGACGATAAGATCGAACTAAATCGCCAGATGTGCAAAACCATGGAGGATACAGCCCAAGCAATCTTCAAAAGTTGGTTTGTTGATTTTGATCCTGTTCATGCCAAAGCTACGGGCAAGCAACCTCAAGGTATGAATCCAGAGATTGCTGCCCTTTTCCCAGATTCTTTCGAGGATACAGATTTAGGTACTATACCGAAAGGGTGGAGATTAGGTGGATTAGATTCTTTGGGTGAGTTCTTGAACGGCCTTGCACTGCAGAAATATCCGCCAACAGAGGATGAATGGTTGCCAGCGATAAAAATCGCCCAACTGAGAACTAATGATACTAGGAATGCCGATAAAGTAAGTTCCAGCATTAGTGAAGAATATATCGTGAAAGATGGTGACATTTTGTTTTCATGGTCTGGCTCTCTTGAATGTGTTGTTTGGACAGGAGGAAAAGGCGCATTGAATCAACACCTATTCAGGGTAACATCAGACGAGTACCCGAAATGGTTTATATACTTCTGGATTCATTATCATTTGCCTGAGTTCAGGCATATTGCAGCAGGAAAAGCAACAACAATGGGTCATATTCAACGTCATCACTTAAGAGATGCAAAAGTTGTTATCCCTTTACCTGATATTCTCGATAGAGCACATCGGACAATAAATCCATTATTAGAAAGCATGGTTATTAGATATTTAGAAAACAAACAATTAGAATTTCTAAGGGATTTGTTGTTACCTCAGTTGGTATCTGGTAAACTGCAGGTATCAGATGCTGAAACAATCATTAAACGGTGCAGTTAACAGATATGGCAAAAGAGATTGAGACATTTTCTTTGCATGGAGTCCGAGAGGTAATGCCATCAGAGGCAGTACATTTAGAGAGAATTGTAAGTGCTCTTGAACAGGCACTAATTGAAAACCATGGCCTCGCCTTTGATTTGTCAAAATCGCTTATTGAAACAGCATGTAAGACGATCATCAAAGATAGGGGACATGAGCATAGTGCAAATGCAGATTTACCTCAGTTAATACGATCAGCAATGGACTTGGTGTGTATTATTCCTGATGAGGTTGATGATTCAAGTGAAGCCAAGAAGTCTCTAAGAAAGACGGTTAATGGCATAATGACCTCAATACAAGGAATATGCGAGTTGAGAAGACTGTTTGGAGAAGCCTCTCATGGTCGAGACGCTTACTTTTCACAACTCGAAAGTGATCATGCATTTATGGTTGCCCGATCTGCAGATGTTATTGTAAATTACTTGTTTCGCATGCATAAGTCCATTCCTCTACGTCTAAGAAACACTAGACTATTTTATGGCAAGAATAATGATCTCAATGAATGGATAGATGAGCAAAATGAAGTTGTTAAGATTTTCAGTTTTGAGTATAAGCCAAGCGAAGTTCTATTCAACATAGATCATGAAGCATATCGAAACCTTTTAATTGAGTTTGAGTCAGATGGATCACTTGAAGAGAATCATGACGAAAATAGTGCTGAGGGAAGTAACTTCGATGAATAAGCACTTTACGGAATCTGTTATTGAGCAAGCCACTTTGGCATGGTTAGAAAGCATTGAATATCCGGTTGTTTTCGGACTGGATATAGCACCTGATGGGGCATTCTCTGAGCGAGAAAACTACGAACAAGTAGCATTGATTAACCGACTGCAGCAATCTCTGATAACTCTCAACCCTAAAGTGCCTACTGATGCAATTGAAGAAGCCTTGCGAAAGTTGACCAAGCTTGATTCACCATCTTTGATCACCAATAACCATACTTTCCACAAGTATTTGATCGAGGGCGTTCCGGTTGAGTATCCCAGAGAGGATGGCAGTATTGCCGGGGATTACTTACAGGTAATCGATTTTGACAATCCGAACAACAACGACTTTCTTGCGGTAAACCAGTTTACTGTGATGGAAAACAAGCATGAGCGCAGGCCTGATATCGTGATCTTTGTAAATGGTTTGCCGCTTGCCGTGATAGAGCTTAAGAATGCTGGAGATGCTAAGGCGACGATTTGGACTGCCTATAATCAGCTACAGACATACAAAAAGCAAATCCCCTCTCTGTTCAGCTACAATGCCGTTCTAATGGTTTCCGATGGTCTGTATGCCAGAGTTGGCACTTTAACCGCCAGTAAAGAGTGGTTTATGCCTTGGAGAACTATTGATGGTGAGGGCTTGGATGACAATCATCATACTCAGCTACAGGTAGTGCTTGAGGGAGTGTTCAATAAACAAAGATTCCTCGATCTCATCAGGTACTACATCGTGTTTGAAGATGTTGGTGCTGGAAACCTGGTCAAGAAAATGGCAGGATATCATCAGTTCCACGCTGTGAGACAAGCAATCCGGTCAACTGTAAGAGCTGCAGGGATTAGGGGTGATAAGCGCATTGGTGTGGTGTGGCATACTCAGGGTTCCGGTAAAAGCCTAACGATGGCATTTTTTACGGGAAGGGTTGTATTGCACAAGGATTTGCAGAATCCGACTATAGTGGTCCTTACAGATCGTAATGATCTGGATGATCAGTTGTTCGGTACCTTTTCCCGTTGTCATGAATTGCTCAGGCAACAGCCAGTTCAAGCCCAGAGCAGGGATCACCTCAGAGAATTGCTCACTACAGCATCCGGAGGAGTGATTTTTACCACTGTGCAAAAGTTCTTCCCCACAGACACTGAAAGGGCTCATCCTCTGCTTACCGACAGAAGAAATGTAATCTTGATTGCTGATGAAGCCCATCGCAGCCAATATGATTTCATTGATGGCTTTGCCAGACACATGCGGGATGCTTTGCCCAACGCTTCTTTCATCGGCTTTACGGGAACTCCCATAGAATTGACCGATGCAAACACCAGGGCTGTTTTTGGCGATTATATCAGCATCTATGATATTGAACAAGCTGTCCAAGATGGTTCTACTGTTCCTATCTACTACGAAAGCCGCTTAGCTATGCTTGAGCTCGATGAAATGCACAAACCTATGATAGACGATGAATTTGAAGAAGTTACGGAGAGTGAGGAGTTTGATAGCAAAGAGAAGTTAAAGACCAAATGGGCTACTCTGGAGTCTTTGGTCGGATCTGAACATCGTCTTCAGATTATTGCGGAAGATCTTGTGAAGCATTTTGAAAATCGGCAAGATGTTCTTGCAGGTAAGGCTATGATTGTCTGTATGAGCCGGAGAATATGTGTAGAACTCTACAAGGCTATAATAGATCTGAGACCAAGCTGGCACGATGACGAAGATTGCAAGGGAAGGATGAAAATCGTCATGACCGGCTCTGCAAGTGATCCTCTGGAATGGCAGCAGCACATAAGGAGCAAAACCAGAAGAGAAGAACTGGGGAAAAGATTCAAGGACCCGGGTGACCCTTTCCAGATAGCCATAGTAAGAGATATGTGGCTGACTGGCTTTGATGTGCCATGTCTGCATTCAATGTATATTGATAAACCCATGCGGGGTCATGGGCTTATGCAAGCTATCGCCAGAGTCAACAGGGTTTATAAGGATAAACCAGGTGGCTTGATAGTTGATTACATAGGGCTTGCAGAACAGCTTAAACAGGCACTTTCCAACTATACTGAGAGTGGAGGCAAGGGTCAAACAGCCATTGATCAGAACGAAGCAGTAGCCTTGATGATGGCTAAATACGAAGTGTGCTGTGATATGTTTCACGGCTTCAATAGAGATGTCTGGATCATCGGCAATGCTCAGGACAGGCTATCTTTGCTGCCCAGAGCTCAAGAAAACATTCTATCTCTTGAGGACGGTAAGAATCGTTTCGTAAGGGCAGTGGTTGAGCTCACAAAGGCTTATGCCCTATCGGTGCCTCATGAGAAAGCCCTCGAGATTAGCGATGATGTGGCATTCTTTCAAGCTGTTAAAGCTGCACTCGTTAAAAGTCAGCCAGATAAACAGCGATCACAGGATGAGATCGAGCATGTAATCAGGCAGATCATTTCTAAGGCAGTAGTAACAGAAGAAGTGATAGATATCTTCTCAGCTGCAGGCATTAAAAAGCCAGATATTTCGATTCTATCGGATGAATTCCTGGCTGATATTAGAGGCATGGAGCATAAGAACCTAGCAGTTGAGCTTTTGAAGAAGCTTCTTGATGGCGAAATCAAGATACGTGCCCGTAAGAATGTCGTTATGGCTCGTTCTTTCACAGAACTATTAGAGAATGCTATAGCTAAGTATCATAACAGAGCTATTGAAACTATCCAAGTGATTGATGAGTTGATAAAGATTGCAAAAGAGATGCGGGAGGAAAGTACAAAAGGAGATAAACTCGGATTATCTGATGATGAAGTAGCTTTCTATGATGCACTGGGCGTTAACGATAGTGCGGTTGCGGTATTGGGTGATGATCAGCTACGTAAGATCGCTCAGGAAATCGCAAAATCAGTAAGGAATAACGTCAAAATCGATTGGGCTATCCGTGAGAATGTGAGGGCAGAAATGCGAGTGATCGTAAAACGGATCTTGCGTAAGCATGGATACCCCCCGGATAAACAAGCTCAAGCTACTGAACTGGTGCTTGAACAGGCTGAACTGATCTGCAGAACCGAATAGAAGTATGTTTCAGGTATGTTTAAGAATTTGGACTTTTCATTCTATGGAATTCAAAACGCATGATTCGAGGATTAATCATTGGACTATCAGTATCGAAGCATTATCATTTATCTCCAAGAAGGGCAATTACTGTGTTATCGTCACGTATCCCAGTTTGACAAAAATACGGTAGTAGTGCGGTTTCAATTAATAATGGAGGTATGAAAAGATGTCTAAAATGAGAAACGGTCAACCTAAGTTACGCATTATAGCTCAATTAGTGTTATTTTCGTCTTCTTATCTTCCCTTATCACTCTTATTACTCATTCGCATGGTGTTTAGTGATTTTAGTTTTATCAATAGTGTTAGTGAGATTACTCTCCAATCTGTACTCATCTTTATGACTACCTTGATATTAGCAATAATGTTCCTTCTAGGATCTGTAGGTCTTTGGTTGTTTATCAAGCAAATGAAGAGAGACGTGTCAAATGGGTTTCCACAAATAGTCAAAGAAGTATATAACAAAAAAGCAGAGACTATCGGTTATATTGCGACATACATAATTCCATTTGTTTTTCAGACTTTAGACACATCATTTGAGTATATCGCATTACTGCTATTCTTAGGCTTGATCTTCTCAATTTACCGAGACTCGGTGCTTCTCACAATAAATCCAATATTGTGTTTGTTTTATTCGACATATGAAGTTAAATACGAGGAGAACGGAATAGCAAAAAACGGGATTTTAATAATTGATGAATATGATTTGGTAGAAGAGGATAAAGTGATTATGTATAAAATTGGCAAAATGCTGTACTTTGGAAAAACCATCAAAAGGGAGGAATCGTGAGTATACAGTTAATCAGAAGAGTTATCGATGATTCGAATGAAAGTAGTATCAGATTGTTCTTTGTTACAAGAGGGGTTAAGCAAGAGAAGAGGAAAAGGGTTAATTTCTATAGGACTTTGAGTGTTGATATAGAAGACGCAGTGAGAAAATCACTCTGGGAAATTGTGAAGCAAAAAATTCAGATCTCTTCAAATTCAAAAGATGTTTTTGAAGACTATGTTCTAGTGGCTGATGAACACCAATCGAAATTCAAGTACGCTAGAAAAGAAAAGCTTCATGCGTTTCTGAGTGTTCTTGATCATGATCTTATTAATCTATCATCTCTGCCAAAGTTCAAGGGGATGGAATCCCTGCAAGGAGACAGTTTATGGGCTTATTGCATAGGTTTTTTCAACTCAGAGGATACTTGGGTTTTTGCTTTTTCAAGAATTACACAAAGGATTGAATTGGATAAGCAAGGTGGTTTTAAGAAGCTTTTTGCTAGTATGGGAACTGATTCAACAAAGCTACAAATTGTAAAAGGTGAACCCTATAGCTTAGACAAAAGGATAGATACAATCTATTACAATAAAGAATTCTACATATTTCAAAAAAGAAATTTTGAGGAGATAACTGGACTTAAAGAAGAGCATCAAGAAGTTGCTAATGTTGAACTAGACAGTATGAAGAACAGAGGCTTTGTACAGGGACTTGATGGCATACGTGAAGAAGTAATAGAGAATTCCAGGCTGGTGTCCAAGTTAAATTTACTACAGCAAAATACTATTTATCAAGAAGCTACAAACACTGACATTCTTCAGAAACTTAAAGAAACAGCCTTCAGACTAGGAATTCAATTGCAGTTCAGTGATATCAATGTTGTGGTTAATAATAAAAAGGACTTCGAAGCCTTAGTCAAGATTCTTACTGATTATTATAAGGAAGGGACTTTTACTCATGCAATTTATGGCACTTCTGCCGGTAAACGTGTAGATCCATCAGCAGAATGAATGCAATTTTATGATGCTATTGTTTTATATAAGGCCATATATATTTAACTACAGATAGATGATTTCAGTCGTCGTCCTACACTTCCAATGAAATGGGGGAAACGGCGTATGCGCTCCGGAGACTCCTACCGGGTTCATCTCTGAGTCGTATTCGATCTGATCCTCTTTGATCCAGGGTGCGAGCGCTTTGATGTATTCTCTGGCATCATCCAGGCTGCTTGTCTTGGTGTCCAGAGCCATCAGGTTATCCATCACTTCCAGAGCATCATTGAGAGGATTGATCTTGTCCTGGGCAGCCAGAGCCCGGCAGATGTCGCTGGTGCGATCATCAAGGATCACCACGAGTTTGTAATATTTGACTTTGGCTTTTTTGTAGCCCTGCAGCCTGCCGAACTCCCTGATTCTGAGCGCAGTATGCTCTGCAAGTCCCTGCCAGTAGTGGGATGAACGATTGACGATATCATTGAACTGATCTTTGAGAGTATCAGCCAGCATCTCTTTAGTATAACCCTGCTCGATAGCTTTAGTGAGGGTATCTGCAAAGCTCTGCCTGACATCGGCTTCGAAGTGATTCCCGATCCAGAACAACTGCTGCTTCTGGATGGTGGAGGAGAGATGCTGATCTTCGATGCCCCAGAGACCAATGCTGGTCTTGGTGGGGGCTTGCACTTGTGTGTCTCGCAGTCCAAGCCGCACACAGCGGTCTATGATCGCTTTGACGGGTTCATTGACCAGAGCTGCGAAGTCATCTCCCAACTGAGTGTTAATGACGCCCATCAGCTTATCTATGGAGTTCTGGTTGAGTTTCTCTGCTTTTGGCATGTCACTCAGCATCTGGATGGCGAGCCTGGCAGCATCTCTGATCTCGGTTTTCCAGGCATTGTTGAGGACCCGATAGTATTCAAGCATTAGCTGATCATAGTATGTCATTATTGGATACCAGCCTAGGCTAGTACAAGCCTCTTAACCTTCACTCTGTTCTTGCCGATATCGTATTCCGAGAAGCGTTCCAGACATCCAGCCAGAGCATCACAACCATCGATATAGCCATCAGGATAAGTGAGGAACTGGCTGATCAGGGTTGGTGTATCCTGTCCTTCCGGAAAGAGTACTTTGGCGGTCTCGATGATGGTCTCGGTTCTCTCAATGCGTAGATTCTTATTCTCTTTATTGTCTATGCGCTTGATGCGGTGACTGATAGGCGGCAGGTGGTTATCTGTAGCCCACCTGTCGAAGTCAGCCAGGATACGTGCTTGGCCGTAAGTGGTTTCGCAGGCAGCTCTTGCTTTTACTTTGTAGGTTCGTTCAAGCTCCTGATAGGCATCGTAGTAGTATCTAAAGAACTTGGTATTCTCGGTCTGGCGGACCCAGACATGAATCACGTAAAACCTATTGCCGTCATAGCCAATGGAGATAACAGCCTTGTAGCAGCCTTTCTCTCCCCAGGCAGGATCGGCATAAAGCCAGACTCGTTTCATCTGGGAAGGTTCCGGCAAGCTCCGGTATTTTGTGAACCAATGGTTTTTGAAGATGTTGCCTTCAATGACCGGCTGACCCAACATCTCTCTCTGATAACCGGTATGACCGAACTTGGCCCTGAGTCCCGGCAGGGAACTTGTAGGGTACTGTTCCTCCCATGTGGACTTGCCCCTAACATCTTCCAAGGGAAAGCGCAGAATCGCTTTCTGGTGCGTTTTCAGAACCGGCTGGTATCTCAAGTCCAAATCGGGATTATCAGCCCGTATTTCGCTTAATATGAGCTCCTGAAACTGACAGATGGAGTAATTGGGATGTACGAGGTTACCGAGCCAGATGATCCGACCGCCACCCTCGGGTGCCAAGGCCCCAGCAAGCTCTTGGGAGATCTTCTCCATACGTCTCTTGCCGATGGACTGGTTGCCCATGTTCTCTTCTTTATCGATATCGTCACAGACAATGAGCCCCGGTCGCTTGGCAGTCTTGGGATTGATTGTTCCTCTGTGAGACTGCTTGATACTTCTGGCTCGTATCCTTGCCTTATTCTTGAGGTAGAAGTCCAGATCAAAGCTATCCATCGGCTGCAGTTCAGGGTAATCCAGAGTGAGCCGCTTATTATTCTGCAGTTCGTGTAAGGTAAACGCTGTCCTCTCTTGTGCCAGATCTATATCAGCGGCAGTGTGGATCACATAACGTTCACCTTTGATGATCATCCAGATCGGATAGACCACTCCCATAAGTACCGTTTTGCCCAGCCCACGAAAGCCGGTAATGCCGATGATGCCTGAGCCCTTATCAGTTTCATCGAACATGGTCTCATGAGCTGAGCAAAAAGGTAGCGGGAAGATATGCGGGAAATAGCTGTGACAGAAGAACGAGAAGGCATCCCAGCCCTCTGCAGTGGTGCGTCTAATCCGTTCTGCCTTGGCTTCAGGATTATCGTCTATAAACGGCAAGACGGAGATCGTTTTGGATGCGATCTCCGTCAGAGCCTTGTTATGCCGCTGGATGAACTTCTTAGGCATAACCGTAAACAACCCCGACGCCTGGAGGCGAAGGCGTCGGGGAACCGGATGGAGGAGGCAGTGTCCGGGATCTATGTAGCTGGAGATACATGGTTAAAGGGAGCAGCGGAGCCGGTGGGAGCGGCTCCGCTGTTTGGAGGGTAGGTAGGGTGAGGAAAAACCTTTCCGAGCTATCCATTTCTTGTCCTCAAATACTCGGCTAAGTCCATTACGATGCCCTGAAATTGCTTCAGCAGCGTCTCATAGCCTTTCTCGATCATGAAGTCGGTAGCCTGATCCAAAAAGCGTACGATATAATCATTCAGCTCTTTGGAAGGCTCCCGGTCTTTCTGATCCTGCTTCATCATACTGACCAAGCTTTGAATGGCGGTATCGGCAGGATTCTTGGCGTATTCGCGGAGTGCTTGAATCAAAGCCCGCTTGCGCGCTATGGTGATTTCATGGTCTAACTTGCGTTCTTCTTTGAACAGCTCATCCCATTTACCGCTCTTGATCCATTTACGGAC
>ERZ747221.3553-NODE-3553-length-12291-cov-3.369740_pt1 | contig 12291 bp, 19 predicted proteins | sample MGYA00374949_ERZ747221 | MGnify/ENA primary metagenome ERZ747221 (study PRJEB28779, sample SAMN05720172) | bioreactor metagenome | isolation source: Anaerobic biogas reactor | place: USA:Washington, USA | collected 2015-08-08 ... | reverse complement strand
AAGTGAATAGACTAAAACAGCAGGCGTCTGATCGGGGGTGAAGAAGTTATGTTATTAGTTTACACTGGCGATGGGAAAGGAAAAACCAGCAGTGCTGCAGGTATTGCCCTGCGGGCCTGGGGACAGGGCAAGAGGGTTTTATTTATCAGCTTTTTAAAGGGCAATAATATTACTGGAGAGTATAAAGCCATCAAGTACATTAATGATCCTAATTTTCAAGTATATACTTTCGGTCGCGAATGTCCGTACCCAGGAAAGGACTGTTGCCCGGGACAGCAGGAGTGTATAATCCGCGATGGGAAAGTAAGTGAGCAAGATTTTGGCCAGATAAAACTTGGTCTGGATAAAATGCGCAGTGAAATGGCTACTGGAAGATGGGATTTAATTGTGCTGGATGAGATAATCAATGTTTTTAACCTTTTTGATTCTTTACGGGAAGGAATTATTCAGTTTCTTGACCAGAGAAAAGCTGATAGTGATTTAGTTTTGACCGGTAGAAATTGTCCCTCGGAGCTTAACTCCAAGGCTGACCTGGTCAGTGAAATAAATGTGCTAAAACATCCCTATGAGATAGGGATAACGGCCAAAAGGGGTATAGACTATTGATGTTTGTAGATATGCCCAGACGTGCAGCAATGGGGCGATTAACCCACTGGCAAGAGAAACTCAAAAAAAAGTGCTGTAAGGGCCAGCATAACATATTAATTATTTTTGCTGCTGACAACGGGATTAGTGTTGAACATTGCAGTATGTATAAACCCATGCAGTCTGCTCTGATTGTTCAGGAGCATCTTAATCTTCAGTCACCAACCAGCAGGTTGTTAAAGGCCATGCAAACGCGTGAAATAATTGTAGATGTAGGAATGGCTACGCCATTAAATGATTCCCGTATATGGAATCGTAATATTTGTAGGGGCAGCCGTAATTTTCTGCAGGAAGATGCTCTAGAGCAGGGAGAGGTAGTCAGGGCTATAGAAATAGGTGCACAAATATGGGATGAAATTTCCTGCGCTGACTTTGATATAATAGCAGTAGGAGAAATTGGAATATCCAACACTCTTTGTGCAGCAGCCATAGCAAGTGCTTTATGTGGTTTACATCCGAATGATCTTACCGGAAAAGGATCCGGGGACAGTAAAGAAATAGCTAAAAAAGTCGATATTATATGCAGAGCTATGGTGCTTCGGAGGCCTGATACAACCAGTATAATAGATATACTAATGAGGTTTGGAGGATTGGAGATAGCTGCTCTGACCGGATTTATATCCCGGGCTAAAGAGAAGAATGCCCTGTTAATGCTTGATGGTTATGTTACTGCGGTAGCCGCTCTGCTCTCAAGTATTAATGAGCCTGGTGTGGTTGAATACCTGCTCGCTCCCAGTTTATCAGATGAGACCGGGCACCAATTTATACTAGATAAACTGAGTTTGGATTTTCTATTTGATATGGATATTAACTACGGTGAAGGGTTGGCAGCAGTGCTGGGTTTGTATTTAGCCCGCTTAATCACTCTGGTTTAGCCAGTGGCTTTATAAACTATATAGATAGGGGAGAGTTTAGTGTACCAATTAAGACTAAGAGTTCGCTTTGATTACATTGGTCAGGGGAGAGCAGGAAAGAAGCTTTTCGGTAATAAAAATACCGAGCAATTGGCTGAAGAAATCAGGCAGCATAAAGTATCACAAATTCGTAATGTACCAGTTCAGGGAATTCAAATTGAAGATATAGACATGAGCCAGGAAGTCTACTCAGTAATTGATGAAATAACGGGCAGGCGTATATGCTATGCGCCTGTTATCATAACTTTTTCAGCAGATAGCTTGGAGGATGTATTACGATTTATTATGAAAGAGGAATTTCGTACTATTGAAATACTTCAACCGGAGCAATTAGAATTATCCCGAATAGAGCTGGAAAGGTTGCTTTTACGCATTAATGATCAACTTATTAACTACCGGGATTATTTGGAGCGCAAAATCGATAACTGGAAATAGTATAAAGTAGGGGTGAAAATATGGGTAAAATCAATCTGGAATCTATTGTAGAAGCAGTTAACGATATACCGGCACTACCTCAGGTGGCGGTAAGGGTTATAAAACTTACCGAGGATCCAGATTCTACAGCTCACGATATCAATAATGTTCTCAACCAGGATCAAGCCATAACCGCCAGGGTGCTGAAAATGGCCAACTCTGCCTTTTATGGATTCCCCCGCCGGATTGGTAGTGTTACTGATGCTATTATACTGCTGGGTTTTAGAACTTTACGAAGTATTGTCATGGCCGCTTCAGTAAGTGATATGTTAAGCAAGGAAATGGAAGGTTATGCCCTGGGAGTCGGTGAATTGTGGCGCCATTCTCAGTGCAGCGCTATGGCTGCAAGGTTAATTGCCCGTAAAACCAAATTTGCTTTCTTAGATTTGGCCTATACTGCTGCCCTCCTACATGATATTGGTAAGGTAATTTTAAATAACACTATGAAAGAAACTTATCGCGAAGTTGTAGCTCAGGTAAACGCAAATAATATCTCCTTTATTGAAGCTGAAAACAACATTTTAGGGTTTAATCATGCCGAGGTGGGTGCCCGGGTAGCAGAGAAATGGAACCTGCCTTCGGAAACGGTGGAAGCCATTCAACTTCACCACAGTCCTGAAGATGCCCAGGTTAATCCCCGCCTTACCGCCATCGTCCATCTGGCGGATGCGGTTTGTGTATCCATGGGTATCGGCATGGGTATAGATGGCCTTCTTTATCCGATTTCAGGGGAAGCTCTACAACTACTGGGTATGGATGAGGTGGAAATTGAAAATGTAATATCCGAACTGGTAGACGTTTTCGCCGACCAGCAGATTTTTGAGTTGAAATAGTATTTGTAGTAGCGTCAATTCTTTTATAGATGGCTTTAAAGTGAAATCAATAACAATAAAGCCTTTTGAGTAAACTTGCATGTCTCCCTATGCCTGTATTTATAGGCCTCTTATCGCAATTCTCTCTCGAGTTATTCCGACCAAAAAAACCTATTAACCATAAAATACTTTCTTTTACCTGAATATTTTTATTGCTTTTCAAATCCTACTGTTATAGAGTATGCAATAAGAAAAATTTTTAAGGGGAAGTGGTTTTGGGCAGTTTGGCTATATTTGCGGGAGGATTTGGCAGCGGCAAAAGTGAAGTGGCAGTAAATTTTGCCATCTACACGGCAAGTAAATCGCAAAAAACGATATTGGCCGATCTGGATTTAGTAAACCCTTTCTTCGCTTCTCGAGACGCTAAGGAGAAGCTTATTAGTAAAAACATCCGACTAGTAGCACCTGGTGGGAAATTAGCATTCGGAGATGTACCTAATCTACCTACAGAAATAATTGCCCTGATGAAACAGGATAATGATATGCTCATTGATTTGGCAGGTGACGAGGTCGGGTCACTGGTCATTGGTTATCTTAGTAAACTGGTTTTGGAGCGGGGAAACTACCAGTTTTATCTGGTTATTAACCCTTACCGGCCTTTTGCCGGTGAACTGGAGAGCATTAAGGTACTAAGGCAGCTTCTCGAAAAGGTCGGGCTTATTAAATTTACCGGTATAATTAGCAACCCTAATATGGTTGAGGAAACTAACCTGAATTTGGTCCTTGAGGGACACCAACGGGTAGTAGAATTTGCAGCCAAATTGGAGTTACCAGTTAACTATCTCACAGTAGAAGATAGAATATACAATTGCTTACCCTATGAATACCGCAGTATTGCAAAGAAGATTACACTATACTTGCGACCCGGTTGGTTGCACGGTTCTGGAGGAGGAATGTAGTATGGCCAAGGCCAAGGGCAGGGTTAGTTTTTTTGATGATAGCTGCAAAGCCTGTGGGCTCTGTATTCATTTTTGTCCCAGAAATATTTTGGACTTTGATGAAGATACCATCAACCCTTTGGGATTTCATCCGGTTATCGTGGTAAAACCCGAAGAATGCACGGGCTGCGCTATCTGTGCTTTGATGTGTCCGGATCTAGTTATAGAGGTAGAAAAGGGGTGATGGGATGAATAAGGTTTTAATGAAAGGTAACGAAGCACTGGCAGAGGGTGCTATTCTGGCTGGATGCCGCGGATTTTTCGGCTATCCCATAACCCCTTCCAGTGAAATTGCTGAATATATGGCCCGGAAATTACCCAAAATTGGCGGAATATTTGTGCAGGCGGAGAGCGAACTGGCGGCTATAAATATGGTTTACGGCGGGGCGGCTACTGGGACCAGGGTAATGACCGCTTCTTCCGGACCAGGCTTAAGCCTTAAGCAGGAAGGGATTTCTTTTATTTCCGAAGCCGAGTTGCCTTGTTTGATAGTAAATATTTCCCGGGGCGGTCCTGGGCTGGGAGGAATACAACCTTCCCAGGGAGATTATTTTCAGGCTACCCGGGGAGGTGGGCACGGCGACTATCATACTATGGTACTGGCTCCGGCCAGCACTCAGGAAATGATGGATTTTGCCATTTTAGGATATGAACTGGCTGACCGTTATCGCATACCGGTAGTCATAATGGCCGAGGGTACTCTCGGTAATTTAATGGAACCGGTAATTGTCCGGGATGAAGTAACCAGTTTTGTAGAAAAGCCCTGGGCTATAAGCGGATGCCAGGGAAGAAAGCCCAATATAGTTAATACCTTGCACCTGACCGCTGAAGTTTTGGAGCAGAGAAACCGGCATCTTTTTAGCAAATATAAAGAGATTCAAGCCAATGAGAAGCGAGCGGAGACCTTTATGGTAGAAGACGCCGATATAGTTGTGGTGGCTTTTGGCCTGCTAGCCCGGGTCATCAAACGTTCAGTTATAGATGCTCGTAAACACGGTGTTAAGGCTGGTTTAATCAGACCCATAACACTGTGGCCCTTCCCGGATGAACATATAAAATCGGTTGCTGATACCTGTAAGGTTATGTTGTCTATGGAAATTAGCATGGGACAGATGGTACAAGATATACGACTGGCGGTAGAAGGCAAGGTACCAGTCGAATTTTACGGAAGAATAGGATTCCTTCCCAATCCTGAGGAACTTGCCCAGGAGATTATAGCTGTGGCAGAAAGGAAGGGATTATAATGGCAACAATATTTAAACGACCGGAAAGCCTGACCGATGCCAAATTTCACTATTGCCCGGGGTGTACCCACGGAATCATACATCGTTTAGTGGCCGAATGTTTGGATGAATTGAACATAAGGGAAAAAACTGTAGGTATCTGTCCGGTGGGTTGTTCAGTTTTGGCGTATGAGTATTTTAACTGCGATATGCTGGAGGCAGCTCATGGTCGGGCTCCGGCTATTGCTACGGCTATAAAAAGGCTTAAACCGGATTGCTACCTTTTTACTTACCAGGGTGATGGCGATTTGGCTTCTATAGGTATGGGTGAGATTGTCCATGCCTCCGCCCGAGGCGAGAAAATTAGCGTGTTTTTCATAAACAATACTTTGTATGGAATGACCGGTGGACAAATGGCTCCTACCACACTTCTGGGACAGGTAGCTACCACCTGCCCCTATGGGCGCAAGGTAGAGAACGAAGGTTACCCGGTTAAAATGGCGGAGCTTTTGGCTGGCAATGAAGGTTCTGCCTATATTAGCCGAGTAGCAGTAAATTCACCGGCGAATGTAGTAAAGGCCAAAAAAGCAATTAAAAAGGCTTTTGAAACTCAGGCTAAAGGGCTGGGCTTTTCTATGGTGGAAATATTATCGACCTGTCCTACCAACTGGGGACTTAACCCGGTAGACGCTATGAAATGGATGGAAGATAATATGATTCCCTATTATCCACTGGGAGAGTTCAAGGTCAAGGAGGAAAGGTAGCATGGAAGACGAAAAACAAATTCTGTTTGCAGGTTTTGGTGGTCAGGGAGTTCTGTCTATGGGGCAGTTTTTAGCTTATGCTGCTATGAGTACCGGTAAACACGTTTCCTGGGTTCCCTCCTACGGAGCGGAAATGCGTGGGGGAACAGCCAATTGCCTGGTTACTATTTCCAGTGAGGAGATATATTCCCCGTTAACCGAACACCCCCTGGTGGCAGTACTTTTGAACCGGCCTTCTTTAGATAAATTTGAACCACGGATTAAACCGCATGGATGTCTGGTAATTAACACTTCTATGGTTGACCGGGACCCGGAGCGTACGGATCTAACGGTTTTAAAAATCCCGGTTAATGAATTGGCAGAAGAAATGGGAAATACCCGCGGCTCTAACATGATACTTCTGGGGGCTTACCTGGAAAGGACCAGTATAGTAAGGGTAGAAGATGCATTGCAGCACTTTGAAGTGATTTATAGAGGCAAGAAAGAAACAGTCATACAGAAGAACCGCGAAGCTTTCCTGGCTGGAGTAGAATGGGCTAAGAAAAACTGGTAGTCATCGGAAGCAAGGGGACGGTTCTTTTGCTTCCATATATGGAAGCAAAAGAACCGTCCCCTTGCTTCGCTCGCTTCCACGTATGGATAATCTTGTCTCCCAGGGCATAAGATAGAGGAGAAACAACTGCTCGGGGGATGATAGTTTGAAAAGATTTATTGACAAGGTAGAAAAACACCTTATCCGTATAATAGTTTTAAGTATGCTGGTAATTGTGGTGGTCCAGGGTATGATGACCCATGACCCCTTGCGCCTGTACCTTTCCTGGAGTGAAAGGATGGAAGGTCAGGTAGTAGAGTACCCGGTTGCCGGCGATGCCAAAACAGCAAAAACAGATAAGCCGGAAAAGCTTAAGGTCACCTCACCCCAGGCCTATCTAGTAATAGAAATAAAAGAGTTTTCCTCTCTACCCCGAAGTATAATTCTAGTAAACGGCCATGAAAAAGCCCGATTTAATAATAAAGAAGTAAAACTTCTCTTAAAGGCTAACGATGTAGTAGAAATTGACTCATGCGCTTATAACTTCCCAGTTACTTACTGCATTAATAATTCTTCCGATAATCTAGCCTTTCCTGAAAAAGAAACTCTATATACGGCAAACCAGAGCATAGTAATGATTGGTAAAGTTATAGTAAAATAGAACTAGAATGATAAATTTACTTTAATGCTAAAAACCAACCTTTTGCAGTATTACTCATAGTAAATTGCGAAAATCTACGTCAAATTATAGTGTACATGAAGGTGGGATTGTTTTGGAAACAGGAAGTAAAGTAGTTGCTACTGCAGCAGTAAAAATGGCTCTTACCTCCTCGCGGCAGGAAGAAACCCAGTTAAAAAAAGCTTTACTGGATGAGCAAGGGGTACGGGCAGTAGCAGTTGATTATGGCGGAGAATTTATCAGCTCAGTAGGAAAGATAGTAGAGCGGGCAGTAGTGGCTGCTAAACGGGAAAACGTCATCAAGGATAGTCATGCTGATGAGGGTGCCGTAGCCGGTGCCGCCCGGGAAGCTATTGCCCAGATTATGCCCAAGGCACTGGGGTTAAACGTAGGAGGGAAGATTGGCATCGCCCGTCAACATGACCACGTTAGTGTTGCTATATTTATGGGTATAGGTCTATTGCACCTGGATGAGGTTGCTATCGGATTAGGACATCGGGCAGTCTCTTGAAGGGTTAATAATATAATAGACACTGAACACACTGATAACTATGAATAACATACCCACAGGGCACATAGATGCTCCCTGCGGTCGCTATTAAGGGGGCTGAAGGATGCGGATTTATGTAGTTTTTGTAGGGGCAGACGTGTGTCTGCCCGGCTGACCACTGACCCCCGTAGGGTGAATCCCGTTGCATATAGAGCTGCCTATTCCGGGCGAACACATGGGTTCGCCCCTACAGATTACGTGCTCCTGTACAGGAAGAACATGTAAAGACATTTTCATCTGTGGTTGCGTTTTCCGCACTCATGGGGGGGTAATAAGGGGTGACAGATATAACTATGATGATGAGAGGAATAAGGGGAGCAACAACTGTAAAGGAAGACAGCGTGGAAGAAGTAATGCAGGCAACCCGGGAGTTATTACAGATTATGCAACAGGAAAATGCTTTTACCATTGATGATGTTGCCAGTGCACTCTTTACTGTCACCTCGGATCTAAGATCGGTTTTTCCTGCTGCTGCTGCCCGATCTATAGGCTGGGATAAAGTACCCCTGATGTGCTTTCAGGAAATTGAGGTACCCGGATCTCTACCTCTGTGTATCCGGGTTCTAGTACATGTGAATACTGAAAAAAGCCAGCAGGAAATTAAACATATTTACCTTAAAGAAGCCCGCAATCTCAGGCAGGACCTTATCGAAGAGTAACCACTCTTTTTTTGACGCAGCAACCTTAATTGCGACCCGGCACTCAGTTGGAGTTAGATTTATTTAAAAAAGATTCCGCGTTCTTCAGCGTTCTCTGCGTCTTACTCGTTCCTGAACCGGTTTATTCCCCCATAACCTTTATAATTACCCGTTTTTTCCTTCTGCCATCAAACTCGGCATAGAATATCTGCTGCCATGGTCCCAGATCCAGGTCTCCCTCGGTTACCGGTACAATAATCTGGTGATGAACCAGTATGCTTTTTAAATGAGCATCACCATTATCTTCACCGGTACGGTGGTGCAGGTAATCAGGGCCAAAGGGGGCAATGGATTCCAGCATATTGTCTATGTCGGTAAGTATTCCCCTTTCGTTGTCATTAACGAAGATCCCGGCACTTATGTGCATGGCACTTACCAGAATCATACCTTCCTGGATGCCACTTTTCCTACAAGCCTCCCTTACCTTGTCGGTTATACGGATATACTCCCGCCTCTTTTCCGTGTTAAACCATAAATACTCAGTATGAAACTTCATTCCATCAACCTCCCGTATAGCGCTGACGACAAAGCTGTCCTTGTAAATAACGCTGAATTTATAATTTATCCGTCCCCATACAGCGATTCGGGATTACCCTGCCCTTGGTAATAATTATATCAGCCTTTTCTCGCAGGTGCTCTATTTTAACTTCGATTCATTTTCTACCTAATGGGCTAAGCTGTATCGAAAAAACATTACATTTAGTGAAAGTAATGCAGGAAAATTACAATATAAACAGAATGTTAACAAAAAAGTAAATAAGAGGGAGGAGGCAGGCTGCAATTCATGATCAAGGGGTCACGATCACCATACAGACTGGTGGGCGCTTTTTAACATGTCCGTCAAAAACGACTATCTGATAGGCACTAGCCGGTAGAATTACTGCCACATTCAAGCTGGACTAATGCGCAACTAGCTTTAAAGTATGCCCAGTGCAATTTACCCGAACTTCCTGAGAACTTCTAGTTTCAAAACAATGCCTGGAATCACCTGTAAGGAATTTTTAGATTCTTACGGGCGATTCCAGGCTGATTCCGAATATTAAATAATTACTGAGAGGATGTCATCAATGAAAAGAAGATGGCTGTATTGGGCGCTTGGGGTTTGTATAGCTTATATTGTTTTATGTCTCTGTCTTCTACCAAACGGCATATTTGTATCAGATACATTATATTATTCATTCTGGGTCAGTTATATAGTAGCAAACTTGCTATTTATCGCTATTATAATTATAAACAATCATAAGTTGGCTATATATTTATTGGGTCTTGCAGTAAATACAGTGTATTTCATTGCTGCATTTATGGCTGACGTTGGAGGCCATGTATACGCATTTAAAGCAGCGACAATAATTGCGTTGACGATTTACACCATTATAGTATTAATCGCTTTGAGTATTTCGTATTCAATCAAAAAAATAAAATGCAAGCAAAATGAATCATAGACAATTTTTCCTTCTAAAGATATTTCCTCAGGGAGGGGTTGTTCAATGAAAAGCAGATGGCTGTATTGGGGGCTTGGGTTTTGTATAGCTTATATTATTTTAAGATATTATCTACCCTATGGTGTTTTCGGGATTTTTGGTAGCCCCTATTTCTATTTTGGCGCTTTTTTAGCAGCTTACATTTTATACAGCATTATTATTATTGAAAACGAAAATAAGATTATTATTTACCTACTAGGTCTTGCAATAAATGTACTGCTTTTCTTTGCTGGATACATGACTGATAATTTATACGATGAATATGTATTTAAGGCAGTAACAATATTTGCGTCCATTATTTACACAAGCATAGTATTAATCGCTTTGGGTATTTCGTATTTAATCAAAAGAGTTAAATGCAAGCAGAATGTGCCATAGACAGTTTTCCTTCAAAAGATATTTTCTTAGGGAGGATGTCATGAATGAAAAGCCGCATCGCCATTATCTTCACCGGTACGGTGGTGCAGATAATCCGGTTCAAAGGGGGCAATAAAGTTTGGTATGTATATGTTATAAAACAATTTGCAATTAGCTTGCATATAGCAGTACATAATTGTAAAATTTAGCTATCAAGAAGGAGGCGATGTGTATGGCAAAAACATCAACTGTGTTTGCTCGTGTTGAGCCTGAAGTGAAGGAACAAGCTGAAATCGTATTAGATAAGCTGGGAATTCCTATGTCCAATGCCATAAATATTTTTTTGCGCCAGGTTGTCCTCCAAAATGGACTTCCCTTTGAAGTTAAGGTTTCTCAAAATAAGCCCCTTGCATATGGCGATTTAACAACAGAACAGTTCAATAAAGAAATTGAAAAAGGCCTTGCTGATTTAGCATCAGGTAGAGTTGTATCTGCGCAGAGTGTTGCGGAACGAATGCATCGGGAATATGATGTATGAGCTATAATATTATTTATACCAAAGAAGCAGAACAAGATCTTGTAGATATTTATGAATATATTGCAATAAAGCTGCTTATGCCGGAAACAGCAAAAAAACAAACCAGGCGAATTATGGAGGCAATTGAAGGTCTTAATGAAATGCCTGGGCGTCACAAACTCTTTGAAGATGAGCCGTGGCATAGCAAAGGCCTAAGAACTCTTCCGGTGGACAATTATCTCGTGTTTTACCTGGTATTGGAAGAGGGGAATACAGTTGCTATCGTAAGAATTATGTATGGTGGGCGCAATATTGACCAACAACTATCAACTATAAAAAACATTTGATTCAACGAAGGTGACACAGGGGGACGTTTTTGATGTGTCATTCTTTTGACACATCAAAAACGTCCCCCTGTGTCACCCTGTGTCATTCTGACTCCTCATGTTTCGCTTACCCTATAATTGAGCTGATACAAATCTTGGCGGCGGTGCTCAAGCAGGGGTAACTGCTGCCGTATTTGTTCTAGCTGCTCGAAATCAAGTTCTGCATAAATAATACCCTCTTCCTCCCCGGCTTCAGCTATAATCTGACCCCAGGGGTCTACAACCATGGAATGGCCCCAGGCTTGATAGGAAGATTCCGGGTTGCGGGCAGGTGCAGCCGCAATAACAAAACACTGGTTATCCACAGCCCGGCTGCGCATCAGTAAATCCCAGTGGGCCTCACCAGTAGTAATCGGAAAGGAGGCAGGTACTACCATCAATTGGGCACCTTCCAGTACCGCTGCCCGGGCTAATTCTGGAAAGCGGAAATCGTAGCATATCATCAAGCTGAAGCATAATCCCTGATGCCGGATTACAGTAATACTATCCCCGGAATTAAGGGTATCTGATTCCCTGAAGGTAATTTTACCGGGAATATTAATATCAAAGAGATGAACCTTGCGATGTCGACCCAGCAACTGCCCTTTCTCGTCGAAGACAAAACTGCTGTTGTAAAGTTTGCCCTCTCCGTCCTTTTCTATAATCGATCCTCCCACCAGTAAAACCTCATGTTCGGCTGCCAGGGAAGATAACAAACGGGTAGTTGGGCCCGGATAAGGCTCAGCATATTCGGGGAATAGCTCCGTTTGATAAGGGGAATTAAATACCTCCGGCAAAACTACCAGCTGTGCTCCTTGCCGACAGGCCTTTTTAATCATGGAATGAGCTTTTTTAAGATTAGTTTCTTTATCATCACTCACAGACATTTGAATAACGCCTACTTTTATATTCTGCATATTTTCCTCCCATATAAAGCTGCTTGTCTCTTACCGATAATATATCATAAAATGTTTAAAGGACTCATGTTATACTAAAACAAACTACTAATCAGGCATGGCACTTGACTATCTGGAGGACATTTAATGAAACCGTTTAAGATGGCTTCCCGTGAGTACCGGGAGAGCGATACCGTTATAGAAATTAGGACTGCGGCCAGGCCAGTAATCATCGGAGAAGGCTATTGTACTATTATTGCCGGACCTTGTGCAGTTGAATGCCGGGAATCCTATATTGAGATGGCAAAACTGCTGCAGGCAGCCGGAGCACATATATTAAGGGGAGGGCTATTTAAACCACGCACCTCACCTTATTCTTTTAAAGG
>ERZ747221.3549-NODE-3549-length-12302-cov-3.525399_pt1 | contig 12302 bp, 8 predicted proteins | sample MGYA00374949_ERZ747221 | MGnify/ENA primary metagenome ERZ747221 (study PRJEB28779, sample SAMN05720172) | bioreactor metagenome | isolation source: Anaerobic biogas reactor | place: USA:Washington, USA | collected 2015-08-08 ... | reverse complement strand
CAGGTCGAGGAACAGCTGCCGGACGGCAGCACCTACACCTGGGCGATGAAAGAGCTGCGCTCCGATCCCGATGATACCCACTCTCTGGACGAAGCACGTGCCCTCTTTACGCAGGAAGCCAATATCCTGGTAGGGCTTGATCATCCAAACCTGCCCAAAGTGGCGGCTTTTTTTGAATCAAATGGGCGCGTTTACCTGGTGATGGATTTTGTTCAAGGCGAATCGTTGGCCAAGCGTCTTGAAAAAACCGGCGCACCGCTGCTGCCCTCCACGGTGCTGGATTGGGCTATCCAGATCTGTGAGGTGCTGAATTACCTGCACAGCCGCAAGCCGCCCGTGATCTTTCGCGATTTAAAGCCCAGCAACGCCATGATAACCCCCAGCGGCCGTATTAAGCTGATCGATTTCGGCATCGCGCGCACTTTCAAGTTCGGACAACGGCGTGATACGATCACGATGGGCTCTGAAAACTATGCCGCGCCCGAGCAATGGGGTGAGCAGCAGACCGACGCGCGTGCCGACCTGTATGCCCTGGGCGCTACCATGTATCACCTGTTGGCCAACAGTGCCCCCCTGCCCTACTTTGTGCCGACACCGCGTCCTTCGCTGAGGCAGATGAATCCAGCCGTCAGCGAGGCGATGGCAGCTGTTATCGACCGCGCCATGGCCCACAATCGCGAGGCTCGCTACCAGAGCGCCCGCGAGATGCAACGTGCCCTCTACGACTGCCTCTCGCGGCACGAACGCCGCCGTATGGAGCAGATTATTGCCGAGATCAGGCGTGAATACCGCAGTGGGCCACCTCAGTGTGTGCTGGCTACACCGCAACCCGCTCTGACGCAGCACAAGGTATTGCCAACCGCTGCACCGGCTCGCCCAGCGCTGTCGCGCCCAGCGACAGTGCCTAACAAGAGCAGACCGACACCACGCTCTGCCGGGGCAAAACCGAGCACGGTTGTTAATATCGACGGTTATGTCAACCAATGTCCACTCTGCGGAGCTTTTAACCGCAAACAGGCCCACTTTTGCCGTCAGTGCTGCTGTAGCCTGAGCCGTGCGCCGCGTGTGCAGCTGCGCATCGTCAACCAGGTTGGCAATAACAAGGTCTTTTCCCTGCAGGATGGCGACCATCTGCTTGGACGCCGCGGCGGAAGTTTGCCCGTGCAGGTTGACCTGGACTACTATGATCCAAAAGGTTATATCTCGCGCAATCACTGCCGCATCACGGTGCGCAGCCCCTTGGTTACCGTCACGGACCTGAATAGCACCAACGGCACTTTTATAAACGGGCGCGCCCTGCAACCTGTTGTAGCACAGGCTATGTTAGCTCACGACCGCCTGCGCGTTGGACGAATTGAACTCGAGCTGCTCCTGGAGAGCAACCCGGATGGGAGGTAAGGGATGAAATGTCCAGCATGTGAGCGTGACAATCGTGAACAGGCTGGCTTTTGCGCCTTTTGTGGTATCCCCCTGCCCTCTGACGACGCGCAAACGCAACCATCAACTGCACCAGTGCTGCCCGCCGAGCAGAGTCTCGCGTCGGGCACCTTGTTGGGTGGGCGCTACCGCATTACCGCAGTTCTGAAGGATACCCCCACCCGCAACCGCTACCAGGCTGTCGACCTGGCGCATTGCACGGCCTGCGGGTCGGACGAGAACAGCGCAACCGACACCTATTGCGCCAAATGCGGCGCCATGCTTGAGCCCTACCGCACTTTGGAGCTTGATGAGCACCTGCTGACGCCTCCTGCGCAGCATGACCTGGTATTCATCGAGGGCGGCCGCACTTATTATGGCTACCTGATGCCCGAGCAACCGCCCGCCCTTGCGGCCGAGGCACCCGGCGGTTTGCGCTTATCCTGGGGGTTGGCTACCGACAAGGGGGCTCAGCGTGACCAAAACGAAGATTACGTCGAGGGACGCGCCTTTACTCGCTATGGCGTCTGCGAGCTGGCCTTTTTCGTGGTAGCTGACGGTCTGGGCGGACAGGATTCGGGCGAGGTCGCCAGCCGAATGACGGTCGAGGCGCTCTGGCAGGCACTGGAAGCAAGCACCTGGACGCCAGCGGCAGCCGGCAAATTGCCTCCGGCGGATGCCATACCGCAGCTCCTGCTGAAGGCGGTGCAGGCCGCTAACTCTGCCATCCTGGAGGCGCGTCGGGCCCAAAATAGCCAGATGACCAGCACCCTGACGTGTGCTTTACTGGCAGGCGGCGTCGCGTACATCGCCAACATCGGTGATAGCCGCACCTATCTGCATAACCAAAGCGGGCTTCAACGTGTGACGAAAGACCACTCGCTGGTGCAGCGCCTAGTGGACACCAAACAGATCCGCCCCCAGGACGTCTACACGCATCCGCAGCGCAACCTTATCTACCAATCCATAGGCGACCGGCCGGACCCACAGATAGACCTGTTCCGACGGACGCTAAAGGTAGACGACCGCCTGGTGCTGTGCAGCGATGGCCTGTGGGAGATGGCGCGCGATGAGGGCATCGAGGAAGTTCTGCTGAGCGAGGCCAACCCGCAGCGCGCCTGCGACCAGTTGGTCGAGATGGCCAACCTCGCCGGTGGCGACGACAACATTACGGTGATTATCGTTCAAGTGGCATAGAGGCGATCCCAGCCTGGGAAGGAGCGAGGACTATGGCAGGGGAACTGAAACTGACGACCACGCTGAACAAGGCGAGCTTGCCCGTCACCAGCACGCAGCAACTGGCCTACATCCTGATCGAGATCATGCCCACCGAGGCCATCGCCCGGGTGCGCATGCCGCTCAACTTTGGCTTTGTGCTGGATCACAGCGGCTCCATGAGCGGCGACAAGATCGAGCAACTGCGTGAAGCCGTGCGGCTGGCCCTGGATCACATGACCGGCGAGGATCTGGTCTCCTTGACCATCTTTAACGACCATTCGGACGTGATCCTGGAGAGCGCGACGGTCGGCGAGCCGGACAAGCTCAAGGCGCAGGTGGCTCGCATCAAGGCTGGCGGCGGCACCACCATCTCCAAGGGCATGGACAAGGGCCTGCGCGAGATCGAGAAGGGGTTGAGCAAGGAGCGGGTGAGCCGCATGCTGTTGCTCAGCGACGGCCAAACCTATGGCGACGAGCGCCGGTGCATCGAACTGGCCAAGGATGCCGGGGACAAGGGCGTGCCGGTGCTGGCCCTGGGGCTGGGCAAGGATTGGAACGAGGACCTGTTGGACGAGATCGCCGCAGCCAGCGGCGGCGTCTCCGATTTCGTGGATCAGCCCGACGAGATCGTGCCCTTCTTTAGCCAAACGGTGCAGCGGACGCAGCAGATGGTGGTGCAGAACGCGCTGATGACCCTGCGGCTCGTGGCTGGCGTGGTGCCTCGCCAGGTTTGGCAGGTGGTGCCGATGATCTCCAACTTGGGCTACCAGCCCATCTCGGACCGCGACGTGCAGGTGGCGCTGGGCGAGGTGGAGGCCAAGATCGGCAAGGCGCTGTTGGTCGAATTGCTGCTGCCGCCGCGCCCCGCGGGCAAGTACCGCATCGCCCAGGCCGAGATCGCCTACGACGTGCCTGCGCAGGGCCTGGTGGGCGAAAAGGTGCGCAGCGATATCATGCTGAACTTTTCCCACGATCCCGACGAGACCAAGCAGTATGACACCAGCGTGATGAACATCGTGGAAAAGGTCACCGCCTTCAAGCTGCAGACCCGCGCGCTGGATGAGGCCAAGATGGGCAATATCGCGGGGGCCACGCAAAAGCTCCGCGCGGCGGCCACCCGCCTGCTGGATTTGGGCGAGGAGGGCCTGGCCACGGCCGCGCTGAAAGAGGCGGACAACCTGGAAAAGCAGGGGAGCATGTCCGCCGAGGGCACCAAAAAGCTGCGCTACGAGACGCGCAAGCTGACGCAGAAATTGAGCGATGGATCGGAGTAGCTGGCAATTCACGCCGCTGAAGAGAAGGGAGAACAACCATGATCGTCTGTTCCAAGTGCGGTAACAAGGCCCAAGATGGCGCCATCTTTTGCGATCAGTGCGGCAACCGACTGGTTGAGCAGGAGCCCGTTGCGGGGGTCGCGAGCACCGCTCCGGCGCCGGTCGCCGCTCCTGTGGCGGCCCCGTCCAATACCCTGACCTGCCCCTCTTGTGGCTTTAGCAATGTGCCGGGGGAGGCCTTTTGCGAGAACTGCGGGACCAAGCTGGCCGCGCTCGAGCCCGAGTCGGCTCCCGCCCCGGCGCCCGTGACGGCGGCGCCAGTAGTGGCAGCGCCGGAGCCGGCAGTGCCGGCAGCGGCGGCGCCCGCGGAGGCTGCTCCGGCGGCAGGTAAGGTCTGCCCCGCCTGCGGCGCGGCGGCCAGCCCCGACGATGATTTTTGCTATGCCTGCGGGGCGGACCTGCGCGCGCCCGCGGATGCGGCGGCGGCCTCGGCTGTCCCAGCCGCGCCGGCTGGGACAGCCGCCCCAGTGCCCGCGGCGCCGGTCGAGGCGGCTCCCGCGCCTGCGCCAGTGGCGGCGGCGCCCGTGGCCAAATGCCCCGCCTGCGGCGCGGCGGCCAAAGAGGGCGCGGCTTTTTGCGACGTCTGCGGCGCGACCCTGGCGGCGGCGCCAGCGCCTCAGCCAGCGACGCCCGCTCCCACGCCAGCGCCCGGCGGCGGCCCGCGGCTGATCGTGGTAGCCAGCGGCGTCGAGATTCCGCTGCCCGCCAAGGCCGAGCTCCTGGTGGGGCGCGAGGATCCGGTGAGCAACATCTTTCCCGATGTCGATCTGTCGCCGCATGGCGGCGAGGAGGGCGGCGTCTCTCGTCGTCACTTCAAGATCACCGTGCAGGGCAGCCAGTATAGCATCGAGGACCTCAATAGCACCAACCACACGCTGCTCAACCGGGCCAAGCTGGACCCCGGCGTCAAGCGGCCTCTCGCCGATGGCGACGAAGTGCGCGCCGGCCGGGTGCGGCTGGTTTTCAAGGCGAGCTAGAAAGTGAGCCCAGGGGGAGGCGTGCCTCCCCCTGGCTGTGGGACAGCGGTGGAGCGAGTCTGTAGCCAATGCGGCCAACTGAATCGCGACGAGGCGCGTTTTTGCGCGGGGTGCGGCCAGGCCCTTGAGGTCGCGCCTCCTCCGCGCGCGCCGCTGCATTCCGGCCAGTACCTCCAGGAGCGCACCTACCAGGTGCAGACGCCCCTCAGCAAAGGCGGCATGGGCGCGGTCTATCTGGCCCGCGACCTGCGCGCCTTTGGCCGCCCCTGCGTGATCAAAGAGATGCTGGACTATTACGACGCCAGCGATCCCCAGGCGCGGGCGCGGGCCGAGGCGCGCTTTGCCGAAGAGGGGCGGTTGCTGGCCTCGCTGAGCCACCCCGGCATCCCCAAGATCTACGCCTTTTTCGAGGAGGATGGCCGCTATTTCATCGTGATGGAATACATCCTCGGCGAGGACTTGGAGCAGTACGTCTCGCGCATGGACGGGCTGAGCCGCAAGGTCTCGCGCAAGCTCATCGCCGAGGAAGAGTTGCTGCGGTACGCGGTGCAGGTCTGTGGCATCCTCGAGTATCTGGCGGACCAGCCGCGGCCGGTGATCCACCAGGATATCAAGCCCGCCAACCTGATCCGAGAGCGGGTGGTGGGCGACGTGCGGCTGGTGGATTTCGGCACGGCGGGGACGCGGCGGCGGGGTACGGCGGGACTGCCCGACCCGCAGCTTACCAGCATCTATGGCACGATGGGCTATGCTGCGCCGGAGCAATGCCGCGGGCAGATCGAGCTGCGTTCTGATGTCTATGCGCTGGCGGCCACCTTTTATCACCTGCTCACCGACGACGACCCGCGCGACCATCCGGGGAGCTTTCCCCGGTTGAGCACGTTGCGCCCGGATTTGCGCTCGGCGCTGGAACAGGCGCTGCGCCCGGACCCGGCGAGCCGGTCGTCGGCGCGGCAACTGCGCGAGCACCTGGAAGCGATCCTGACGCCGCAGCGGGCGGTGGGCAGCTTTGCCTTCCCCGGCGGTGAGCGCATCTCGAGCCCGGGCGCCCTCCCGGCCATGTGCGACAAGCACTGGGACGCGGCCCGGGGGTATCTTTACCACGGGGATTTCGAGCGCTGGCTGCGCGACTTGAACCGCCTGGACCTGGTGGACGTCGCCGCCTGGGCGCGCAAGCGCCGCGATCAGGACGCCGGGCTCGAGGCCTTTTTGCGGCGGCTGGACCCGGGCCTGGCGCGCCCCCAGGTCGCGGTGGAGCCCGCGACGCTGGACGTGGGGCGCGTGGCGCGGCAGGGCACGCTGACCCAACTCTTGTGCTTGCGCAACACCGGGCGGGGGTATGCCAAGGCCCACCTGGCCTCCCAGGCGCCCTGGCTCCAGCCGCGCCCAGACGAGATCGGCCTGCTGGCGGGCCAGCCGCCCAGCGAGGTGACGATCCTGGTGCATACGCAGGACTTGCCGCTGCGCGGCGTCCAGCAGGGGACGGTGGAGGTCCGCGCCGCCCATGCTGGCCGGATCGCGGTGCCGGTCACGGTGCAGCTATCGCTGCCGTTGGAGATCTGGCGCAACGTGGGGCGCGGCTGGCGTGGCGCCCTTCCGGCGGCGCGCGCCCGGACCCGGGCCGTGGTGGCAGCCTGGCGACGGTCGGTTGGGCGTGTCTGCAAGTCGGTGCGCCGCGGCTGGCGCTGGTGGCTGGCGGCCTGGGCCATACTGGCTGCCGCCGTCGGCGTGGGCTATTGGGAATGGCGGCCTGACGCCGCGTGGGAGACCTGTGTGCTCTGGGGCCTCCTGGCGCCGCTGGGCCTGGTGGTTGCTGTGGCGTTTATTCTGCCTCTGCTTGCCCTGCTGGTCGCGGCCTTGGCGGGCGCGATCCAGGGCCTTGGACGAACCTTTGGGAAGTGAAGATGCGTTGCACCGTTTGTGGCCAAGATAACCGTCCCAGCGCTCGCTTTTGCAGCCAGTGTCGCGCGCCCCTGCCCGGCGCCGCCGATTCGGCGCTGCTCCCCGGCCAGACCATGAACAACGGCCAATACCGCGTGGTGCGCAAGCTGGGCAAGGGCGGCATGGGCGCGATCTATTTGGCGGCCAACACCCAGGCCTTCGACCGGCTGGCGGTGGTCAAAGAGATGCTGGCCTATTACGAGCCGGGGCAAGAGGCGCAGGCCCGAGAACGCTTCGAGCGCGAGGCGCGCACCCTGGCCGCCCTCAAGCACCCGGGCATCCCCGATATGTACGGCTTTTTCTCCGAGCGCGGGCACAACTATATCGTCATGGAGTACATCGAGGGGGAGGACCTGGCCGAACACCTCTCCGAGACCGACGACCAGGGCAACGTGATCCATGGCAAGGCGCTGGCCCTGGAGGACGTGCTGCGCTATGGCGTGGAGATCTGCCGCGTGCTCGAGTACCTGAGCAGCGTCCAGCCCGAGCCGGTGGTGCACAACGACATCAAGCCCGCCAACATCATCATTGATCGCAACAGCAACCAGGCGGTGCTGGTGGATTTCGGCACGGCCAAAACGCGCTACATGGTGGACCCTGGCGGCAAGGTCGGCCGCCGCCAGTCGGATACCTACGGCACGGTGGGCTATGCCCCGCCGGAGCAATACCAGGGGCGCACGGTCCCCAAGTCCGACGTCTATGCCCTGGCCGCCACGCTCTATCACCTGCTCACCGACGACGACCCGCGCGATCACCCGCACCAGTTCCCGCGCCTGGCCGATACCCCTGCCGGGCTGCGGCTGGTGTTGGAAAGGGCCCTGGCCAACGAGGTGGATCAGCGGCTGGATGCCACCGAGTTCCGCCGCCAGTTGGAGGCGGTGCGCGCTTCCCTCTCGGGCACCACGCAGCCGATCGCTTTCCCCGGCGGCGATGTGGCCACCACCGTCACCGGCATGCTCGACCTTTCGCTCAAGCACTGGGACTATGCCCGGCAGCGCCTGTACGATGGCAGCCTGGACGGCTGGCTGCGCGGGGCCATTTATAACCCCATCGCCGCCGATCAGGCCAAACAGGCGGTGCTGCGCTACCCGGAGGAGTCGGACGCCGGGCTGGACGTCTTTTTGCGGGCGCTGAACCCGCGCCTGCCCGCGCCCAAGTTGCAGGTCATCGACCGCACGCTGGATTTTGGGGCCATCGAGCCGGGGGAGAGCGCCACGGTCACGCTATCGCTGGTGAACCTCAGCCCCGCGGGGGCGCACGGCGAGCTCTCTTCTTCCGAGCCCTGGCTGCGCGTCAATGGCCCGGCCTTTGGCCTGCCGCCCCAGGGGCGCCGGGATATCGCGGTGGAGGTGACGGGGACCGGCGCGCTGCTCCCTGGGCAGCGCTACCGGGGCGCCCTGACCCTGCGCCCGGAGGGAGGCGCGCCGGTGGCCGTGGAGGTGGCTGGCCGCGTGGTGGAGCACATCCCCACGCAAGCGTTGCGCCCGCCGGCGGCCGCGCCCCAAGCCCAGCCCAAGCCTCGCCCCCAACCGCGCCCCCAGGCCAAGCCCCAGGCGCAGCCCAAGCGGCGCAGCGGCGCGCTGTGGATCGTGCTGGCGCTGTTGGTCCTGGCCGCGGGCGGGTACTGGCTGTGGAACAACACCCCCCTCGGCTCCGCCGACGTCGCAGGCGGGCTGGAGGCTTTGCGCGCCGAGGATTGGCCCCGCGCCCAGCGGCTGCTGCGGGATGTGGACCCCGCCGACGCCGAGGCGGTGGATCTGCTGGGGCGGGCGCTGGACTTGCAGGTGGTCGAGGTGGTGGGCGGGGAGCTGCTCATGGGCCGGGAGGAGGGCCAGGCTGACGAGCGCCCCGAGCACCTGGTGGCCGTCGCCAGCTTCCGCATCTCCCGCTTCGAGGTGACCAACGCGCAGTATCAGCGCTTCGTGGCGGCCACGGGCCACGCCGCGCCCCGCGGGTGGGCCAATGGCCGGTACCCCCAGAGCCAGGCGCTCTGGCCCGTGGTCGGCGTGAGCTGGGAGGACGCGCGGGATTATGGCGCGTGGCTGGGCAGCACGCTGGGCGCCGATATCCGCTTGCCCAGCGAGGCCGAATGGGAGTGGGCTGCCCGCGGCGCGGAGGGGCGGCTGTACCCTTGGGGCGACGAGGATCGCCCCGACTGCCGCAATGCGGGACGGGGTGAGGGCGGCCCCGTGGCCGTGGGCTCCTATCCTTGCGGGGCCAGCATCTTTGGCTTGCAGGACCTGGCGGGCAACGTCCGCGAGTGGGTGGCCGACGCCTACGCCCCCTATCGCGATCCGCATGACCCTCCCGCCAGCGGCAGCCGCCGGGTCATCCGCGGCGGCTCTTGGAGCGGCTATAACGTCACCAGCACGGCCCGCGAGCATGCGCCGGCGGGGGAGAAGGCGGACGACCTGGGGTTCCGGGTGGCCTGGACCGCGCCCTAGATTTGTGCCCTATACGTTAGTCGCATACAATATATGGTGGTCACCGTCCGGTCACGGGCGCACAGGCCATGCGGCCACCAGGCCAGGGACCTGCACCCCCCAAGACGGCGAGAGCCGGGCTTGCGGGGGTGTTGTTCGGTAGGGCGTCAAGCAGGGGATGTCGGCGGCTTATCTTGGTCCAGACGGTAGTCTAGCAGAAGGAGTGTCGTATGGGCGTCATCGAAGTCAACAACCTGACCAAGTATTACGGCAAGGCCCGGGGCATCATCGATGTCTCATTCCAAGTGGGCGAGGGCGAGATTTTCGGCTTTATCGGCCCGAACGGGGCGGGCAAGTCGACCACCATCCGCTTGCTCCTCTCCCTGATCCACCCCACCAGCGGGAGCGCCACCATTTTCGGCAAGGACTGCTTCCTGCACGGGCCCGAGCTGAGACGCGACATCGGCTACCTGCCTTCCGAGGTCTTTTATTACGAGCGGATGAAGGTCATCGACCTGCTCAAATACTCGGCCAGCTTTTACGAGCGGGACTGCACCCAGCGGATGAACGAGCTGGCCGAGCTGATGGAGCTCGAGATGAACCGCCGCATCGAGGACCTCTCCTACGGCAACCGGAAAAAGGTGGGCATCGTGCAAGGGCTCTTGCATCAGCCCAAGCTGCTCTTCCTCGACGAACCGACCGCTGGCCTCGACCCGCTGATGCAAGCCAAGTTTTTCCAGCTCATCCGGGAGGAGAACCAGCGCGGCGTGACGGTGTTCTTTTCCTCCCATATCCTGGGCGAAGTGCAACGGATGTGCAACCGCGTGGGCATCATCAAGGAAGGCCGGCTCATCGAGATCGCGGACATTCGGACCTTGCAGCAGAACAACTATAAAAAGGTCCGCGTGACGGCTGACGGCCTCGACGCCGCGTTCCTTGACCTCCCCGGCGTAACCAACCTGGAGCAACAGAACGGGGCGATCCGCTTCTTTTACAAGGGCGATATCAATGCGATCTTGCACAAGATCGGCGCCGTGACGGTCTCGGACGTGACCATCGAGGAGCCGACCTTGGAAGAGATCTTTATGCATTACTACGAGTAGGTGATGACCATGCGCATGAACATCTTGCACCAAGAGTTCGGGATGCGGCGGCAGTCGGTGATCATCTGGTCGCTGGCGATCGCCGCGCTGATCCTGCTGTACCTTTCGCTCTTTTCTTCGTTCGCCGCGGACGCGGCGCTGCTGAACGAGATGATGTCCCAGTTCCCCAAGGAGCTGCTCACCGCCTTTGGCATGAACGACACGGACCTTTCGACGGTGTTGGGCTACTTTGGCCTGGCCTTCCTCTTTGTGCAGATCTGCCTGGCGATCCAGGCGGCGAGCTATGGCTTTGCGCTGGTTTCCATCGAGGAGCGGGAATGGACCGCCGATTTCCTGCTGGCCAAGCCGGTGGGGCGGGCCCAGATCCTCACCAGCAAGCTGCTTGCTGTGCTGGCGGGATTGGCCATCACCGATGCCGTCGTCTGGGGCGCCAGCTTGCTCGCGCTCGCCATGTTCACGGGGGGCCAATCCTTCGAAACCAAACCGTTGTGGCTGCTCTTGCTGAGCGTCGTGCCCTTCCAGCTCTTTTTCCTGTCGGTGGGGCTGGTGGTGTCGCTCTTGGTCAAGCGGATCAGGAGCGTGACGCCCTACGCCATGGCGCTGGGGTTTGGGATGTACGTGCTGAGCGCCTTTGGCGACCTGCTCGGCGAGAGCGCGCTGGAAAAGATCACCCCCTTCCAGCACTTTGACCCGCACTATATCGTCCAGCACGCGGCCTATGACGCCCCGCTGGCGGCGCTCAGCCTCGCGGTGATCGTGGTCTCCCTGGTCGCGAGCTATGTTCTCTACCGCCGGCGAGACATCCCGGCGGTGGTGTGAGGAGCCAGAGATGAACATCTTTGTGAGGGAAGTGAAGGGAAACCTAAAGTCGCTCCTCATCTGGAGCGTCATCGTGGCCCTGTTCGTGACCATCGGAACGGCCAAGTTCTCGGCGTATTTCGAGAACCCCGAGATGCTCAAGGTGCTGGACGCCATGCCGCCGGCGCTGCTGGCCGCGTTCAGCATGGAAGGCTTTAACCTGACCACGGTCTCGGGCTTTGTGGGACTCATGTTCGCCTACTATGTGCTCATGCTGGGCATCGCCGCGGCCATGTGGGGCAGCGAGATCATCTCCAAGGAGGAGCGGGACAAGACCGTCGAGTTTGCCCTGACGTTGCCCGTCACCCGCAGCCGCGTGGTGACCGCCAAGGCCCTGGCGGCGCTGTTCAACTGCGTCGCCTTGCTGCTGGTCACCTGGGGGATCTCCATCGTCACCGCGAGGCCGTATTCGCCCGATGCGGCTTTCTATCGGTTCCTGGCCCTGCTCATGCTGGCGCTGTTCCTCCTGCAATTGGTCTTCCTGGCCATCGGCCTCCTTTTGGGGTGCGCCATGAAGCAGTACCGGCGGGCCAGCTCGCTGGCGGTGTCGGTCCTGCTGGGGACCTATTTCCTCTCCATCATCACCGCCCTGAGCGCCAAGCTCGACTTTCTCAAGTACCTAACGCCGTTCAAGTACTTTGACGCGGTCAAGATCCTGAACGAATCGCGGCTGGACGGAGGTTTCGTGGCGCTGTCGCTGGCGATCGTGGTCGTGAGCATGGTCGGCGCGTACGTGACGTACGCCAGGAGGGATTTGTATATCTAGCGGGATGACGCGCTGGGTTGCGAGAATGACACGACGGCCACGGAAACGTGGCCGTCGTGTGTTTCTATCGCCCGTCGCCCCGAGCCCTTACCGGCAACCAGGTTGGTCAGCGAGGGCTTGTTCGATCTGCCTCTTGGCGACCCCGGCCAGCCCCGGATTGGTGTCGATATAGTAGGGCAGGGCGACCAGCCCGATGGACAACGCCCAGCCGCGGCCGCGCGCCCAGGCGGCGTCGTCCACCGCCAGCGCCGCGCGGAAGGCCTCGC
>ERZ747221.3547-NODE-3547-length-12303-cov-2.784558_pt1 | contig 12303 bp, 9 predicted proteins | sample MGYA00374949_ERZ747221 | MGnify/ENA primary metagenome ERZ747221 (study PRJEB28779, sample SAMN05720172) | bioreactor metagenome | isolation source: Anaerobic biogas reactor | place: USA:Washington, USA | collected 2015-08-08 ... | reverse complement strand
CGAGCTCGCGCTCCTGCTGCTCCACCTCATACGCCCAGTTGGCGAACCCGAGCCCGCCCAGGCGGTGGTCGGAGGCGCCGGCCGGGATGCCGTAGGGGGTGCCGCCGCGCTCCCGCACGTCCTCCAACGCCTGGTTCCAGCTGTCCTTGAAGCCGATGCCGAAGCCAGCGGGGTCGAGCCGCACCTCGGCGCCCATGATGCGCGAGAGCATGATGTTGCCGACCCGGTCGTTGACGCTGTCCGGCCAGTTCACCCACTTCTCCTGCACGAGAACGGCCTTCAGCCCCAGGTGCGCGGCGAGCGCCGCGACCTGGCGCGTGTGATTGGACTGGCAGCCCCCGATCGACAAGAGGGTGTCGGCACCCTGCGCCAGGATGTCGGGCACGAGGTACTCCAGCTTGCGCGTCTTGTTGCCGCCGAACGCCAGGCCGCTGTTGACGTCCTCGCGCTTGGCCCAGATGCGGGCGCCGCCGAGGTGCCGGGTGAGCCGCTCGAGCGGGTGGACCGGGCTGGGTCCGAAGAGCAGCGGGTAGCGCTCGAAGTCCTGCAGTGCCATGGGGGTCTCCGTGGGTGTGGGTGGTGGTGGGGTCAGGCGTTCGTATGCCGTGAGCCGGGGTCGAGGGAGTCCAGGAGCGGCTCGAGGGTGCACCAGGTGTCGTAGGAGACGGCCGCCGCCGCGTCCGCGTCGCCCGCCGCGCAGAGGTCGACCATCCGCTGGTGGAGGGCCACGGAGGAGCGCCCGGCGAGGGAGCCGAATCGCAGCCGCTCCACCCGTCGCAGCGTGGGCGTGAACTGGTCGAGGACCGAGATCACCGCGCGGTTGGCGGCGGCCCGCACCGGCACGGCGTGGAAGGCGTCGTCGGCGGCCAGGGCCGCATCGACGTCCCCCTCCCGCAGCGCCTGCGCGAAGCGGTCGTTGGCTGCGCGCATCGCCTCCAGGTCGACCTCGGTCAGCTGGCCCACCGCTTGCCGGACGGCGAGCTGGTGCATGGCCGCCACGACCGCCTGCGCGTCGCGCACGGCGGCGGCGTCGAGCCCGGTGACCTCGGTCGAGCGGCCGGGGTGACTGACGACCAGCCCCGCCTGCTGCAAGCGCAACAGGGCCTCCCGCACCGGGGTGCGACTCACGCCGAGCCAGGTAGCCAGCTCGAGGTCGCGCAGCTTCTCCCCCGGCTCGAACGTGCCGTCGACGATCGCGTCACGCAACCGCGTGAAGACGTCGTCCCGCAGCAGGTTGCGGGCCACCGAGGCGCTCGTCGCAGGGATCGGCATGCAATATATTGCAGCACGGAATCAGCGCCTGGTCAATGAGATCGCTGCGCGGTGCCACCGAACCGTCTCACTGGGCGGAGTGACCGAGGCAGGTTCCGCGGAGCCGACCGTCCCGCGACACGCCCGACTTCGAGCGGCCAGACCGTACCCGGGTACGAATGAGCCGGTCGCCGTCGGCGTGTCGCCGGGACTGCTCGCCGATCGTCAGGCGAGCCAGACAGGCCGCATCTCAGGCCATCGGCGGCCGGCGGCCCGACGGGAGCGCTAGCTAGTCGGACGTAGCGTCGGGAACCCAGCAGAAGCCGTCCTCGCAGACGGCGGCATCGGTCGAGCCCAGCGCGACGAGCCCACCAGCCGGGCCACCTGCGGCTGGCGTGGTGAGGGACTCGCCCGCGCTCGGTGGGGTCGAAACACCGCCACCCGACGCGCTCGGTGGGGTCGAAACACCACCACCCGACGCGCTCGGTCGGGAGGGGGTGGCGCTCGATCGGGAGGGGGTGGCGCTCGGTCGGGAGGGGGAAGGGGTCGTCACGACGCAGCCCGCTCGTCCCACGCCTGGGTCAGCGCCTGCACGAACGTCTCGCTCTCCTGGGCGCCGGAGACGCCGTACTTGGCGTCCAGCACGAAGAAGGGCACCCCGCTGATGCCGTAGGCGCGGGCCTGGTTCATGTCGGCGCGCACGTCCGCGAGGTACTCCTGCGACTCCAGCGCGGCGAGCACCTCCGCGCGGTCCAGACCCGCGTCGGCGGCGAGGTCGGCGAGCTCCTCGGGCCGGGAGAGGTTGCGGCCCTCCTCGAAGTAGGCCTTGAGCAGGCGCTCCTTCACCTCGGACTGCAGACCCCGGGCCTTGGCCAGGTGCAGCACCTGGTGCGCCCGGACGGTGTTGATGTGCACGACCTTGTCGAAGTCGTAGTCCAGGCCAACGGCGCCGGCGATCTGGGTGACCCGGTCCAGCATCTGCTCGACCTGCTCGACCGGCATGCCCTTGCGCTCGGCGAGGTACTCGATGGTGCTGCCCTCGAAGTCGACCGGGGTGTCCGGGCTGAGCTCGAAGGAGTGGTACTCCACCTCGACCTCGCGCCCGTCGGCCGAGAACTGCTCCACCGCCCGCTCGAACTTGCGCTTGCCGATGTAGCACCAGGGGCAGGCGATGTCCGACCAGATGTCGATCTTCAGGGGGCGCGGGGAGGCGGGGGCTGTCATGGCCGGGGAACGACCCGCTGCCGCACTCCTATTCCCCGGAACGCCATGGTGCCGCCAGCGTCGCCGGGTTCGTTGCCATCCCGCGTGCTCCGATGCGGTATGCCGGGTGGCCGACTAGGTTGGAGCCGTGCCGGAGGGCGAGGACATCACACGGCGCGTGACGATCTACGACGTGGCCCGTGCGGCGGGCGTGAGCGCATCCACCGTCTCGCGCGCCTTCGCGCGCCCCGGACGCGTGAGCAGCGCCACGGCCGAGCGGATCCACCGGGTCGCCGAGGAGCTCGGCTACCGCAGCGCCGAGGTCTACCGACCCGCGTCGCAGGGCAGCCACACCCGGGTCATCGGGCTGGCGGTCAGCGACATCACCAACCCGTTCTACTTCGGCATCATCCGCGGCGCCGAGCGGGCCGCCGCCACCGCCGACTTCACCCTCATGGTGGGCGACGCGCACGAGTCGTCCGAGGCCGAGCGGCGCATGCTGGAGCGCCACCTGCCGCTCGTCGACGGCATGATCATCACCTCCAGCCGGCTGTCCGACCAGGACCTGCGCTCCATCGCCCGCCGGCTGCCGGTCGTGGTGCTCAACCGCAAGGTCGCCGGCCTGCCGTGCGTCGTCCCCGACAACCCCCGCGGCATCCGGCGCGCCGTCGAGCACCTGGCCAGCCTGGGGCACCACAAGATCGGGTATGTCGCCGGGCCGGAGGCCTCGTGGGCCGACGGGATGCGGTGGCGGGCGGTGCGCGAGTCGACCCTCGAGCTGGGGCTGGACGACGCCCGCATCGGACCGGTCCACCCGACCGTGTCCGGCGGGCGCGGCGCCGCCCGGCGCGTGGTGGAGCAGGGCCTCACCGCGGTCATCGCCTACAACGACCTGCTGGGGGTCGGACTGCTCCGCGGCCTGGAGGACCTCGGGGTGGACGTGCCCGGGCAGGTCAGCGTGGTCGGCTTCGACAACACCATGGCGGCCGAGCTGGTGGGGCTGACCACCGTGGCCTCGCCGGCGGTGCTGCTCGGCGAGACCGCCGTGCTCTACGTCGCCAACCTGGTGAACCGGACCGCGCAGAGCCGGGACGCGCTGTCGGTGCTGCCCGTGCGGCTGGTCACCCGCACCTCCACCGGACCCCGTCGCTGAGGTCGCCCGGCCCCCGTCGCTGAGCTCGCCCGCACGTGCCTCGGGCGACCCCGGAACAGCCGGCGACAGCATGCCAACTTGTGGCAACACGGTGCGCCGGCCGGCCGGTCCGTGGATGAATCCATGGTGTGACCCTCGACCTCCACCCGGACCGCCTCCTCCCGACCGACCCCACGGTCCGGGACATCGCGCGCGAGCTCTACGCGTCGGTGGCCGACCTGCCGATCATCTCGCCGCACGGACACGTCCCGCCGCAGTGGATCGCCGAGGACGTCGCCTTCCGGGACCCCACCTCGTTGCTGATCACCCCGGACCACTACATCACCCGGCTGCTGCACGCCAGCGGCGTGGACCTGGCCGACCTCGGCGTCGGCACCGAGCTGACCCCCGACGGCGCCCGCAAGGCCTTCCACCTGCTCTGCGAGAACTGGGCGGTCTTCCGCGGGACCCCGATGCGCTATTGGCTCGAGTCTCAACTGGTGGAGGTTTTCGGCGCCTACCTGGAGCCGAGCGCCACGTCCGCCGACGCGCTCTACGACCGGATCAGCACCTGGATCGAGCAGCCGACCTCCCGTCCGCGCGCGCTGATGCAGCAGTTCGGCATCGAGTTCCTCGCCACGACGGACGACCCCTGCGACGACCTCGCGCACCACCGGAGGATCGCCGAGGACGCGGCCTTCGGCCCCCGGGTGGTCCCCACCTTCCGCCCGGACGTCTACCTGGAGCCGGCCCAACCCCGCTGGGTCGCCGCGGTGGACCGGCTGGCCGAGGTCAGCGGCGTGGACACGGGCGACTACGCCGGCTGGGTGGCCGCCATGGAGAACCGGCGCGCCTACTTCGCCGAGCACGGCGCCGTTTCCACCGACCACTCGCACCGGGACCTGGGCACCGAGCGGCTGCCCGACGAGCAGGCGAACGAGCTGTATGCCGCGGCGCGGGCCGGGCGCATCAGCCCCGCCGACGGCGACCGGTTGCGTCGGCACATGGTGGACGAGATGGCCCGGATGGCCACCGAGGACGGGCTCACCATGACCCTGCACCCGGCCGTGCACCGCAACCACCATGGCCCGACCTTCGAGCGCTTCGGTGCCGACGTCGGCGCGGACATCCCGATCGGGGTGGAGGTGACCCAGGCCCTGGCGCCGCTGCTGGGCCGGTACGGCACCCACCCCAACCTCACGCTCGTCGTGTTCACCATCGACGAGACGGTCTACAGCCGGGAGCTGGCGCCCCTGGCAGCGTTCTACCCGTCGCTGCGGATCGGGGTGCCCTGGTGGTTCATCGACGCCCCCGACGCGATCCGCCGGTTCCGGGCGGCCGTCAGCGAGACGGCCGCGAGGATCGCGCCGAAGTAGAAGATGGCGTAGAAGCCGCTGGTCCCCTCGCCGCCCAGGTGATAGAGGGGGGCCGCCAGGGCCGGCCCGACGATCAGGCCTCCGAACTGCGCCGTGGTGAGGAAGCCGTAAGCCTTGCTGCGGTTCTTCTCGGTCGTGATGTCGGCGACGAACGACTGCGCGGCGGGGCCGAATGCAGCCGTACCGATCCCCTCCAGGAGGCGGAAGAGGATGAACCAGTACGGGTTGAGGGTGGAGGTGAAGAGCAGGAGGGACGTCGTGTACAGGGCGGCTCCTCCGACCATGACCGGTTTGCGGCCGATCACGTCGCTGAGCCAGCCGAGCGGCGACGAGAACAGCAGCGTACCCACGTAGAACATCGCCGCGATGACGGCCCACAGGCTCATGGAGGTATGGGCCTGCTCCTCGAGGAAGAGCGGCAGGTAGGGGATGATCGCGCCGAAGCCCGCCCAGACGATGAACTCGGAGGCGCTGACCACGCCGAGCTGCATCCAGCTCGTGCGCGGCGTGCTCGTAGATGGTGATGTCCGGGGCTGCTGGTCGGTGGGCATGCGATCTGCGAGTGTGGTCGGGACGGGACGGCAGGGGGTCGTCTTCTGTCGTCCGCTCGTCTCTCTTCAGGCTATCATCCGCGACCCCTTGCCGTCCGGTCGTCGGCACCGGAGCGCGCGCAGGCCGCGTCTTCCTTCAGGAGTCGCGTACCGTGGGGAGGATCAGGCCGGTGAGCGACGAGAGGCTGAGGACCGCCCCGGCGGCGATGAGGAGGGCGGGGGCCCGGAAGACGCCCGCCAGGGCGGCCCCCAGGAGCACCGAGAACGCGTACATCCCCTGTGTGATGGTGAAGCGCATCGCCAGCACGCGGCCGCGGATGCTGTGCGGCACGATCTCCTGGAGGTAGGTGTCCACCGCGATCAGCACCACCGCGTTGGCGATGCCGAAGATCGCCAGAGGGACGGCCGCCGACCAGACGGACCAGGAGACCGCGAAGACGGCGATGCAGGCCCCCATGACGGCGAGCCCCCCGATCATCGCTCGACCCTTGTGGACCTGAGGCGCGAGCGCGACCAGGGCCAGCGATCCGATGAAGAAACCGGCGCCGACGACCGCCTCGAGGGCGCTGAACGTGCCGGCTCCGCCGCCGAGCACGTGCAGGGCGAAGAAGAAGGTCAGCGGGTAGACGGCGCCGAGTCCGGCTGTGCACACCACGATCATCACCGTGTTCTCCCGCAGGCGACGATCGCCATGAAGGAGGCCGAAGCCCTCCTTGAGCTCGCGCCCGAACGAGCGCGCGGTGCGCCCCCGCGTCGCGCGGTCAGGCTCGCGGTACCGCATCAGTCCCAGGGCCACCGCCGAGACTCCGAATGTCACGGCGTCGAGCTGGAAGGCGACGGTCGTGCTCAGCGAGGCGAGCAGGAGGCCGGCTGAGGCCCAACCGAGGATCTCCGTCAGGTTCTCCCCCGTCGAGAGCAGCGAGTTGGCGCGCAGCAGCCGCTTCGGCGGGACGATCTCGGGGAGGATGGCAAGCCTGGCCGGATCGAAGAGCACGCCGGCAGTCGCCATGAGGAAGCTCAAGGCATACACGGCCGGCAGCGAGCGCGTCGCCACAACGGGCACACAAGCGACCAGGACAGCGCGCACGATGTCCACGGCGATCATGAGTCTGCGCTTGTCAAGGCGGTCCACGATCACCCCGGCGAACGCCCCGAAGAGGACGTACGGCAGTGTGTACAGGGCGAAGACGACGCCCGTCCCGAGCGTAGACCCGGTGCTCTGATAGACGAGGATCGGGAACGCGAGCGCCGCCAGTCGGTCACCGATCTGCGAGATGAACTGTCCGGCCCAGAGCAGAAGGAAGTTGCCCTGGCGGTAGAGCGGTTTGATGCGACGGGACTCGGCGACGGCGCTTGCCTCTATGGCTTCCCCCCGAGGTGTTTCGCGACCGTGACGGCCGGCGTGTCTGCAGCTGCGCGGCCCCGTACTCGGCGGCCGCGCCGACCCAGATTACACGATGAGGGTGACGATGTCGCCGCTCGACGTCGATCACCGCAGACCCTTCTCCAGAGTGTTGTCCAATCTGACAACTGACAGTCCGGCAGTTCGGACAATTCGTACAAGTGCAGTGGGTGGCCGAGGCCAGAGTGGCCCCCGTAGAGTCCAGGCACGTAATCGTCAACCCATCTATATCGGCAGGTTTGACGAAGTCCTTAGTTTTCTGGAGGCGAGCATGAGCGCTCAGGCAGGCAAGATGCACGTCAGCTTCGCAGGCAAGATGCACTGAGGCGAGCGTCGTCTGATTGAGGTAGCATCGTGAGCAAGAGAATTGAAAAGACACTCGCTTCTTTGCTGTTCGCCCTCGTGACGAGTGGCGGCGGCAGCAAGATGCACTGAGCTCTCAAGCTCCGTTTGATCGGTGCCGATAGACGGGGCACAGCAGACCCCGGAAGGTACCGTGGCATCAGCTGAACGTGACTATCGCGTTCTGACTGCGAGCCTGGCAGTGTGTGCCGGGCTCGTGGTGGCGTACGCAACATCGGACGTGGGGCCCCACTCTCTGTCAGCACACGTTGTCCGCGACGCCGTCGTTTTCGCGATTCTGGCGATCATTGCCGACGAGATGTCCGTGGAGGTCTCTGACCGAGTGACCTTGGCGGCATTCAATCTGCCAATCTTGTTGGCCATTATGTTCACGGGTCGGCTGCCTGCGATTGGGGTGGCAATGGCCGTCGGACTATGGGGCGCGTGGCGAGAACGATCTCGTGCCGTCGTGGTTTACAACAGTGCCAACGTTATCGTGGCGGTATTCATTGCATCGCTGGCGTTTGAGGCGCTGCTCAGCCCACTTGACGTACGTGTTGACCAGATCACCATGGGTCTTCTGGGTGCCGGCGCAGTTGCGGCCGCCTCTTTTGAGGCCACCAATCTGACTCTCCTCAGTCTTGGCATGCGCGTCAAGTACGGGCGTGCGTTCCGCGCGTTCTGGCAGGAGGAGATGCCGCCGTTCCTGCGTTCGCTCGGGGTGTTGCTGCTTCTCGGCCTGGCGATCGCCGCGCTATATGCAGCCGCCGGCATCATCGCTGTCGCATTGCTCTTCGTGCCGTTGTTCGCCAGTCAGTACATGTTCAAGCTGCTCGTCCGCGAGCGCGAGCACGTCGCGCGCCAGACGGAGCTGAGCGATCAGTATCTGGAGATGAACATCGGCTTGGCAGCGGCCATGGTCGTACTGCTGGACAGCAAGGACGAGTACACCGCGCAGCACTCTGCTGCGGTCGCGATGTACTGCCGCGACATGGCGACGGCGATGCGCTTGCCGGAGGAGGAGGCGGAAGCACTGCATCTGGCTGGTCTCCTGCATGACCTGGGCAAAGTCGGAGTCCCCGACGCGGTGCTGCGTAAGACGAGTGTGCTCGACGAGGGGGAGTGGGAATCGATTCGCGAGCATCCGGAGAAGGGTGCTGAAGTGCTCTCCCATCTCGCTGCCTATCAGGAGGTGGCGGATATCGTCCGCTACCACCATGAGCGACTCGACGGGAGTGGCTATCCGCATGGGATCACGGGTGAGGCGATTCCGGAGCTCAGCAAGGTGCTCGCGATCGCGGACAGCTACCACGCCATGACCTCAGACCGGCCATACCGACGTGCCCGCAGTTCTTTCGAGGCGCTCAAGGAACTGCGCACGCTGGCGGGTACGGCGCTGGATGCGGGATATGTGGAGGTTCTCGCCAAAGTCCTGCGCGACAAAGACCTGGCGTATCGGGACGGAAGCTCCACCGACTTCATGGGCGAGTATGAGCGCGGGCGCATCAACCTGAGGCTGCGTGGCCACGCGCTCGCGGATGTCAGCGGTCTGGCGAGCTCACGCCGGGAAGACCCAGCGGCAGGTTGACCAAGGTCCGGGCAGTGAGAGCGGCCGCCATGGCCTTGATCAAGTCGATCCACACGAAGGGGACGATGCCCGCGGTCACGGCCGCCGCCGGCCCCAGGTCCAGCTGGAACGCGAGCCAAGGGACCCCGACCAGGTAGACGGGGAGAAGCCCTGCCGCCGCGGCAATGGACAGGCCGGCCAAGCCGCGGCGCCGGTGGCGCGCGACAGTGCCCGCGACGACCGCCGCGGGAAGGAAGCCCCAGAGGTAGCCGCCGGTCGGCCCGAGGAGGGCAGCGAGTCCCGAGGTCCCGCCGGAGTACACGGGAGCCACCAGTCCGAGCATCAGATACGACAGGGTGCTGAGGAGCCCCAGTCGTGGTCCCAGGACGAGCCCCACGAGCAAGACCACGTACGTTTGAAGCGTGAAAGGCACGGAGCCTACGGGAACGGCCGCGAACGACGAGACCGCCAGCAGTGCGGTGAAGAGGGCGGCGGTCGCGATCTCCCTCGTCGTGAGTCGATACAATCGTCAACCTCCGTGCAGCAGACGGAGGTGACAATGTAGCGACCCCCGGGACGGGCGTCAAACCGTCCCGGGGCTCCTCATGTCGGTTCGTCTCATCTGTGTAACGTGACGTCTCCGGAGTGGAAGCTGCGCACCCGGCGATGGGGTAGTTCCACCAGGAGTGCGCCCCGGTCGTCGATGCCGGCGGCGGAGCCGACCACAGGTCCGTCACGGGTTTCCACGCTGATCGTCCTCGAGAGCAGGTAGTCGCGCTCGCGGAACCGGGTGAGCGCCGCCTCGAATCCTCCGCGCAGCGCCGTCTTGTAGTGCGTCTCCAGGGCGAGGAGAAGGGTAGCCAGGAGGTCGCTGCGATCCACCGGCTCTCCGCCGGCGATCTTCAAGGACGTGGCCGTGCGCCGCAGCGCGACCGGGAGCTCGCTGAACTCCGTATTGACGTTGATGCCCATGCCGAGGATGACCCAGTCCACCTCGTCCTGTTCACCGGAGACCTCCATCAGGATCCCTCCGGTCTTGCGACCGTCGATGAACAGGTCGTTCGGCCACTTGATGAGCACCCGCGCCGGAACGTGTTTCTCGATCGCCTCTGCTGCGGATACGGCCGCCAGGATCGTCAGCAGGTGCGCCTGGGTCATCGGCAGGGAGGGGCGCAGGATCACCGAGAACAGAAGGCCTTTGCCGGCGGGCGACGTCCACCGTCGGCCCAGGCGTCCGCGGCCGGCGGTCTGGGCCTCAGCCACGACGACCGTTCCCTCAGGGGCGCCCTTCTGGGCGAGGACCTTCGCCTCGAGGTTGGTGGAGTCGGTCTCGTCGTGGTAGCGGAACGAGTGACCGAACATGGACCCCTCGGTCCTTTGAGTCACGTGACCCAGGGAGAGGCGCGCGGGCTCGTCCTCGAGCCGGTAGCCGCGGCGCGAGACACCGATGATCCGGTAGCCGCGCTTTCGCAGCGACTTCACGTGCTTGTGCACCGCATTACGCGAGATGCCCATCACGTCGCTGATGGCCTCGCCCGAGACGAAATCCTGACTGCTGCGCAGGATATCGATGACGGTCTTCTTGCGTTGGCTCATGGCGGCAGACTCGACGTAGGTCACCGAAACAGTCGATTCCATAGCCTTCTCCTCCGGGGGCTCGATTGCGGGGAGAGGCTACCGACGGGACGCTCCATGCGAATCATACCCAGGGTTGATTCAGGACCGTGGCCGGGGTGGAAACGCGGTCATCGTGACGGAAGGGCGGGGTCGTCGCTCCGGCGCAGAAGACGCTGGTACTCAAGCACCGCGCCGACCCGTTTGGTCTGGCCGAGTTTGCGCAGGATGTGATTCACATGGGTCTTCACCGTGGCCAGCGAGATGAACAGGTCACCGGCGATTTCGTCGTTGGAGCGATCCTGGGCCATCAGTGCGAGAACCTGTCTCTCTCTGGGCGTCAGGTCTTTCAGCGCCGGGACTGTGACCTCACGTGGATCCGTTGATCGCGGGTCCGACACCTGCTCGCTCGGTTGTCGACCTGCCTCGACGAGGTCGATCCAGGTGCCCACCTGCGAAGCGCAGAGCCCTCGCAGCGTCTGTGCTGCCGCGCGGAACTGCCAGTGTCGACTCAGAGCGTCGATGAGCGGCGGCCCGAGCCCGTTGGACTTGTGACGCCGTAGCACCAGGCTGGCCAGCTCGGGGCGGGGGCATAACTCCTGGGCGATGAGATTGATGTGTCCCAAGGAGAGTTGACGAGGCAAGCATTCCTCAAGCAGGGCGACTGCGTCGGTGGTCGCTCCGGCAGTGTGGGCGAGTATGGCTTGGAACAGCTTCGCCTTGAGCTCTACAAAGGCGAGGCCTGCACGACCTGCTGCTTCTGCGATGGTCTTCAGCTCTCCGGCGTGATCCAAGCCCAGAAGTGCCTCAGAAAAGACGAGGTTGCAGCTCAGATTGGTAGCAAGGTACGGGTCGTTCCCACGCTCAGCCATTTCCGAGGCCAGGCGGGTGGGTGTTATACAGGCTCCGAGGTCTCCCTGTCGCCGCAGTATGGTGCCTTGATGACACAGGACGAATGCTTGGAGCCAGGGGTCTCCGTGCTGATTCCCTGTGCCCAGTGAGACGAGATCTGCGAGCGCAGCCCGGAGCTCCCCTTGAGCGGCGGTGAGGCATGCGCGACTATCCTCAATCATGCGCAGCATCAATACGTGACCGAGGTCGTTAGCGCTCTGCAGGGCACGACTGAGACTGTCCTCCGCTGAGTCGTACTCTCCCAATGCGGTCTCGACCATTCCCTGCATGTTGTGGGTAGCTGCCAGATGCATGGCGGTTCGACCTTCGCTGATGCAGAGCTGGAGGAGGTTCCGCGCGTTTCGCACGTCACCTTGGTAGTAAGCGGCATGCGCCCTCAATCCATGAAGTCGCGCGGCTTCCTCGGACCCTGAATCCATGAGAAAGCGGTCCACATCGACGAGTGAGGAGTCAAAGGCCTGCCACTGCTTGAGGTCCACCGCTGCTGATACCAGACTGAGATGAGTGTGAAGGCGCTCTGCATCCGTTTCGGCGCAGGCTAGCGCTCTTCTGCAGGTGGCCATGCAAGCTGGCGAATCTCCTGCCCAGAACTCAGCCCATTCGAGTATCGAGAGAACTTGGTAGATGTCTCTTCTGCTGTTTGACTCCAACAACCGGGACTCCGCCGTACGGAGGTCCCTCAAAGCCTGTGCGAACCGATCATCACGAATGGAGAGCACTCCCGAGATAACAAGCGCCCACGGGCTTCCCATTTGCCTGTGTGCGACGAGGCTGCCGACCCAATGGCTGAGTTGCTGGTAGGGCGCATGCTCGAGCAGGCTTTCGCCACCGCGGGCGATGGCAGCCAGAGCGTCAGCCATCTCGCCGTTGAGGCGCTCGATCGGATTCGTCGAGTGCAGCTTGGCCCGGTGCTCCTTCGGGAAGGTCATGTAGGCGAGCACCGCGCACCCGGC
>ERZ747221.3546-NODE-3546-length-12304-cov-2.719473_pt1 | contig 12304 bp, 11 predicted proteins | sample MGYA00374949_ERZ747221 | MGnify/ENA primary metagenome ERZ747221 (study PRJEB28779, sample SAMN05720172) | bioreactor metagenome | isolation source: Anaerobic biogas reactor | place: USA:Washington, USA | collected 2015-08-08 ... | reverse complement strand
CCGTAATCTGGTCAGCATTGTTTATAACGTGCTGATTGGTGATTATATAACCATCAGCTGAAATAATAAAACCGGTACCAATGCCCTTTTCATAACGTGATTCGGGAAAAACTGGCATGCTCTTACCAAAAAATTCTCGGAAAAAGGGATCGTTCATAAAGGGATCTGACATACCGGTACTCACCTTAATCCTGGCCTCAACATTAACTACTGCCGGTCCTGCTTTTTCGGCAATATCCGCTACCCCCATGGGCAGGGTAGCAGTTGCACTGGCTGTTTTAAGAGGACTTACGTTTTGAGCTGGTTGACTTTCCCCTGTACCCAGCAAGCCAGTTAACAACGAAACTCCACTATTTTCCGCTACAATACTGCCCCCCAGAACAAAACCGGCCAGGAGCACTAATACTATTGTAATAATCCAGGTTTTTTTCATACTTTCAAAGCTCCTTTCGTAAAGGTCATTTTTCCTATTTATCCTGCAGTTCCTCTATTTGCTTTTTAATATCCTGCAGTTGTTCATCTTTGGCAGCCAGATTTGCACAGATTTCCTCAATTCTATCACTACTATCACTTTCCTCCCGGTAAGACTGGTAAACTACATCTCCCAGTTCCGCCTTAAGGTTATATGTCTCATTTTCCAGATTAACAATGCTTAGTTTCAGCTTACCTATATTAAGCATCTGTCCCGATTTTTTAACCAAAAAGGAAGCAGAATTTTCCAGCAGGTTGCGCTTCTCCATCTAATATCACCTCTTATTAAGATTTTAATTGAAGTACTCCAACTGTCAAGGCAGCGCTAAAAACCATTAGCGGAGGTATTTCCCTCCGCTAATGGTTTATTATTAAATTTCGTTCTTTTTCTTATTCTCAGACCTTGAAACGGCTTGCCAACCCGGTAAGATCCTGAGCATTAGTAGTTAGGGCAGCAATAGTATTAGTTATTTCGCTTACTGCCCGGTTAGTCCGTTCCGCCCCCTGGGCTACCTCCTGAGCACTGGCTGCGCTCTCCGCCATGGTAGCAGCAACTGATTCTACAGCTCGTGTCATTTCTTCAACCGCCAACTGTATCTGCTGACTGATAGTTTTAGCTTTATCAGTAAGTATCGCAAACATAGCTGCATCTTCGCTGTACTGCCCGCTCATATCCACCAGGACTCCATAATCCCCTAAAACCTGTTTATTAATAAATTCCAATAGATCATTGGAATTGTTAATCAGGTTCTTAATAGCTTGTTGCACCTGGATTGTAGTACTTTGTATACTTCCTACCGTACTGGCTGAATCCTCGGCCAGCTTACGCACCTCTTCGGCTACCACTGCAAATCCCTTGCCCTGTTCTCCAGCCCGGGCTGCCTCAATAGCAGCATTAAGTGCTAGTAAGTTAGTCTGGTCCGCTATACTAGCTATAGTTCCAGCTAATGTGGATATCTCTTCCACAACTCTAGCCTCCTCAATAGCCTGCAACAACCTTTCCTGTTTATCCTGGTATATGTGTGAGGTTTGCTGTCGACCTTTTTCAGCATTGGTCTGTATATTTATGGCTCGTTCTTTTATTTCATTAGCCTTATTATTACCATCTTCCGACTCATGGGCCATTATATTCAGGGAAGCGCCAATCTCCTCAGCTGAGGCATTTATCTCCTCAGTAGCTGCCGATACTTCCTCCATGGCGGTTGCTATCTGTTCCGTTGAAACACTGACTTCCCCCATAGTAGAGGCAATCTCCTGTCCTTTGGAGGTTAATGCTTTACCGGAACTGCTTAAATAATCTGACTGCCTGGCAATATCCCCGGTCATTTCTCGTAATACCCGGGTCATATTATCCAGAGCGCGGGTCAGAATACCAACTTCATCCTTACGGGTCATAAACTCCTGGGGAACATCTTTTGATAAATCTCCCTGGCTAACTTTTTCAGCATGAAGGGTAGCTACGTTTAAAGGTACAGCTATATTTCGAGCCAGGAAATGGGCAATCAGAAATCCTAACACAATGCCTATCAGAGTAAATATGGTAATCAAATTACGGCTTCCCTGCAAGTCAGTTATTGACCTTTCAGTTATTTGGTTTAGCTGGTTCTGGATTATTCCGCTTAGCTCTTGCACCTGGGGTTCCATTTGTTGTAGCAGGGGTATTACTTCGGCATCACAAGTTTTTTGAGCCTCTTCTATCTGCGCGTTTATAACCATGGGGAATACTTTATTTTCAACTATTTGGTTATTCTGGTCATTAAGGTTTTTAACCTGGCTAGCCAGCTCCCTTTCCTTCTGATCCATAGCATTTGCAATAATACATTCCAGTGCTTTGTTCATTTCTTCAGAGGCATGTTGATAGTCCTCTGCATATTGTTGTTCTCCTTTGAGAAGAAATCCATGCAAGCTAGCTCTTTGTTCCCAAACCTGGGGAAGAATCTGCTGGGCAGCCAATGTACGTGGAAGATACTGCTCATTTATCTCCAACGTATTCTGACTGGCGCTATTAAACTGATACCTGCTAATAAATAAAACAACCACAACCATAAAACATACCACGCTGAAACCTAGACCAATCTTATTCCTAACCGTCATTATATCCACCCTTCCCCCATTACTCGTCAGTAGCTCCTAAATACATCAATTGTCTGAAATTAGATTAATTTCACTATTACGCTGAGCTACAAGAGACCTACTACTCGCGATCCATATATTACATTATACTACTTTCTTTTCCTGTAGTATATTAATTAGACACAGTTAACAAATTACTTATAAATAACCCCTAACATGCTACCTATTTGATTGTTTAGATATAGGGTGAGTTTACTTGATAATTGTTTAGAGAGTTTTCTATCAATTACAAAAGTAATTGGAAGACAGGTTTTTACATAGACATGTTTTAGGGAAAACATGTTACTCAAATAATTTTTTAACTAATATGCCGGGGAGGTGGGTTGGTTTATGAGAGATCAGGGGCGCGAGTTTCGCACTGTTCGTGGTTATCAAATCAAGCAACAAGAAACTAATACTATTACCGCCAGTATGGAAGATTACCTGGAGATGACATATCGTCTGGCTCGGGGAAAGGGATATACCCGTATGGGTGATTTGGCTATAGCCCTTAATGTACAGCCGCCTTCGGCCAGCAAAATGGTTCAGAAATTAGCAGAAATGGGTTACCTGCAATTTGAAAAGTATGGCGTGATAGAACTGAGTAAAAAGGGGCGCGAACATGGACAGTATTTATTAACCAGGCATGAGACCCTGGAGCGCTTTTTAAGTATTATAGGGGTTAAAGAACAGTTGTTAGAGGAAACTGAAAAAATAGAACATTATATAAGTCCCGAAACTATAGAAAAAATCATGCTGCTGGTTGCATTCATGGAAGATAATCCAGAATGGCTGCAGGCTTTTCGCGATTTTCAAAACCATGGGGGGTAGTGGTATAATTAATTAATTAATACCTCAAGCGTCATTGTTACAGAGGAGGATAAGAGATGCATATACAGGAAGATTTTTATTCTGAACTAATAAAGCGATTTAAGGAAATAGTCGAAGCGAATAATCTTTTGGATGAGGAAATCGTTATTACCGGCCGGGCTCTTTCAGTCGAAGAAGCCATTGGAAAACCCCAAAGGCAGGACTTCCCTATTGTCAAAGGTAAAGAAAAGTTGATGCAGGCAGAATTTAAGGGCTGCAAAGGACAAGCCTTTACTGATATTGCGGGCAATTTTAAGGGTACCCTGAAAGAGGTCTTAAATAATCCGTTGGATACAAATTTTGACCGGGCGGTATTAGTAGCCACTATGAACGCTATATGCCGCTATCTGGGCCTGATTGAGAAAACCATCCATTGCCATGACGACCAACCAGAACAATGTGCCGGGGAACTGGTTGAATATATTAAGAATGAATTTGGTAACCCCCGGGTAGCCCTTATCGGATATCAACCAGCTATGTTGGAGAAACTGGCCGGATCGTTTTCCCTGCGGGTGGTGGATTTGGACCCTGATAATATAGGGAAAAATAAAGCAGGGGTGCAGGTTGAAGGGTATGAGGCAACAGATGAAGTCCTGGAATGGTGCGATGTTATTGTGGCCACCGGCAGCACCGTGGTAAACTCCACCATCACGGATTACTGTAAACATAAACCAGCACTTTTCTTCGGCACCAGCGGCGCCGCCGCCTGTCATCTCATGGGCCTGCAGCGCTTCTGCGCTATGGGAGGATAAAGCCACAAATCCGCTCCTTACCTTAATAGTTTAGCAATAAGTCTGGGGATAAACCCCAGACTTATTTTTTTACTACCCCCCTGGGACAAACACCAAATCGCTGCAAATCTAATATATTAGGGTAATTTTAAAGTTAGCCGTCTGCAACTTTCTTACCCTTAGCTTGGTACACTTACTAGTACGCTCGGCAAGGCTTTCGTAACAGCTTCGGGGTAAATAGCTGTATTTGGTAATAGAAAGAGGTGAATCGAATATTTATTTCCAACCCTCTATCTCTGGTAGATATCCCGGTCGGAGGCAGTGCCCGGGTTGTAAATATCTTAACTATCGGTGCCAATCGCCGCCGACTGCTTGATCTGGGTTTGGTTCCCGATTCAATAATAAAAGTTATCAGGCGCAGCCCGGCAGGTAATCCCACTGCCTATTTAATTAAAGGAACGATGATAGCCCTGCGTAACGAAGATGCCCGCCAAATACTGGTGGAAAAAGATTAATCACCATGATTAGAAAGGAGAATATATGTTTAAGATTACCTCTTTACCACTTCAGGGTAAGGAACCTACCAGAGATTTCATTATAGCCCTGGCGGGAAACCCTAATGTGGGCAAAAGTACGGTATTTAACCGTTTAACCGGGCTTAAACAGCATACCGGCAACTGGCCCGGAAAGACGGTAACAAGAGCTGAAGGCACCTTTTCCCATCGTAACCGGCGCTATACCCTAGTAGACCTGCCCGGTACTTATTCCCTGCACGCCAGCTCTGCGGATGAACAAGTAGCTCGTGATTTTATCTGTTTTTCCCGCCCCGATCTTACTCTGGTAGTATGTGATGCTACCTGTTTGGAACGTAATTTGAATTTAGTACTACAAATATTGGAGATTACTGACCGGGTTGTACTTTGTGTAAATCTCCTGGATGAAGCCGAAAGAAAAGGAATTTATATAGATATTGATATGCTAACCCGCAAGCTGGGAATACCTGTAGTAGGTACCGCCGCCCGCAGCGGGAGGGGTTTAAGCAGGTTAAAGGATGTTCTGGACGATATGGTCGCAGGTAAAATAGCGACCACCCCATGGCAGGTTATTTATGATCCGGAGTTGGAAGCATCTATAAGTGAAATTGAAAAAAGGTTAGCCCCTTATCTGCCCGATTGGATTAGCAGTCGCTGGGCAGCTCTGCGTTTATTGGAACGGGATTATAGTATTCTTGAACATTTCACTGGTAATAAAAATGAACAATTTCCTCAGCGAGTATTAAAGGAGGAAGTGGCTTTGTGTCTACAATAAATAACCAGGGGTTATCAATAATCCGTGAAATTGAGCCTCTCCTCCCCGGTAATGTACCTAATATTAAAGACCGTATAGTAAGCGGCATCTACCAACAGGCTGAGGGTATCTCGGCCCAGGTAGTGAGAACTGAAAATCTTTATCAAACCAGTCTGGAGGCCAGGCTGGACGGTATCCTAACCTCCCGCTGGCTAGGGTTCCCCATTATGTTGCTGCTATTGACTCTGGTTCTCTGGATTACTATTACCGGAGCCAACTACCCTTCTCAACTACTGGCCAGCGGCCTATTCTGGATAGAAGGACAATTGCTCCACCTTTTTGCCGTATGGGGTGCGCCGACCTGGTTAACCGGGGTATTAATTCAGGGTATGTACCGTTCCCTGGCCTGGGTAGTCTCGGTTATGCTCCCTCCCATGGCAATATTCTTCCCCCTTTTTACCCTCTTGGAGGACCTGGGTTATCTACCCCGGGTAGCCTTTAATATGGATAGCCTTTTCCGCCGGGCGGGAGCCCACGGTAAACAGTGTTTGACCATGTGTATGGGATTTGGCTGTAATGCTGCCGGGGTTACTTCCTGCCGTATTATTGACTCCCCCCGGGAACGACTAATAGCCATTCTCACCAATACCTTCTCCATCTGCAATGGCCGTTTCCCCACTCTTATAGCCCTGGCTACTATCTTCATGGGTACCCTGGTTGCTCGTGCCTATAGCTCCATGCTGGCTACCCTGGCAGTGGTAGCTATAATAATGACGGGCATATTAACCAGCCTTCTGGTTTCTTATTTGTTATCCCGCACCCTTTTACAAGGAGTTTCCTCCTTCTTTGTACTGGAGCTTCCTCCATTTCGCAAACCCCAACTGGGCCAAATCCTCATCCGCTCCCTGCTGGACCGCACTCTATTTGTACTCTGGCGCGCTGTGGTCATAGCTGCTCCGGCAGGAGCCCTGACCTGGATACTGGCTAACAGTTTTGTTGCCGATACCAGCGTATTTGCATTAATAGCCGGTTGGCTCGACCCCCTGGGCCAACTTATGGGCATGGACGGGATTATCCTCATCGCCTTCCTGTTAGGACTACCCGCCAATGAGATTGTCCTGCCTATCCTTATCATGGGCTATTTATCAGCCGGCTCTATGTTGGAACTGGATAGCCTGAACGCATTGCAGACCTTATTGCTGGACCATGGCTGGACCTGGATTACCGCCCTCTGTGTAATGCTTTTTTCCCTGCTCCATTTTCCCTGCGGCACCACCCTTTATACTATTTTCAAGGAAACCCGCAGTGCCCGCTGGACCATTATGGCTGCCCTAATTCCCCTGGCTTTGGGAATCCTGGTCACTTTTATAGTCAACCAGGGGGCGCAAATTATATTCTCCTGATTACGTAGAGATCTTGGTTCTCAACTCGAACAATTCGCAAAATAAAAATCCCATTCCATAGTAAATCTATAGGATGGGATTTTTCTATTTGCTCTCCGACAGCATTGAAGTTTATGAGTGGTTTCCATCTTTCTATAAATGACACAACAAAAACGTCCCCTTGTGTCCAAAATGGGGGTATCGTCGGATTCGGTAAAATATGTCGCCAATCTTGGGATAGAAAAAAATATTTAAGGATGATTTGCCAGCATATCGGCATAATTTCCTGAAAAAGGCAGGAGGCTCTTTGTCTAACCCGGAGAGCCGTATATATGACTGCTCAATATTGTATATCCGGTTTGAATTAACAGGGTATTATATTATATACTATTGTATGTAGTTGTCAAGGAATAATTTAATACAACTCTTGTCATATCGCTGAGTCTCCGGATTTACCGGAGAGCGGGGGACCCAATCTATCTAAAGGGGTGAATCTGGATTTTCCAGTAGGGCTATCCCTAGCCCGAATCCGTCAGCTAACCTCGTAAGCGTGTAAGGGAGACCAGGGTCATATATTGTTTTTTTGATGGCCAAAGGCTTCTTCCTTTGGTCATTTGTTTTTTAGCCTATTTTACCTAATAGTAAAAACTGACCCGGGTCTTTCGAGAGACCATATCCTTCCTAAGGAATATCTTTAACAAAGGAGTGATGGACTAGAAGAAAGACCGGTTTTTTTGAATTCTAGATTATGACAATAGAATCAGGAGTGTGATCAGTTATAAAAGCCAATAAAAAATTATCACCTGAAATTGACTTGCGGTCTCCATCTGAAGAGGACGGAAAGGGCATCTGGGAACTGGTTAAGTCTACCCAGGTACTGGATCTAAATTCAGCCTATAGCTATCTGTTGCTAAGTAAATATTTTTGTGATACCTGTGTGGTTGCCGAAGCAGATGGCAAAATAGTAGGTTTTATTTCGGCTTTTCATCCCCCAAAACAAGCGGAGGTAATTTTTGTCTGGCAGGTAGCAGTAGATGAAGCATTTCGGCGCCGCCGGTTAGGCATGAATATGTTAAAGCACCTGTTAGCAAGAGAAATTTGTAGCAATAACCGTTACCTGGAGATAACGGTTAACCCCTCCAATCAAGCCGCATATAGTCTGTACTACCAACTAGCTCATGAACTAAAGACATCCTGCGTAGAAGAGGAATGTTTCCCCTCCCGGTTGTTCCCAGGTGGACAACACGAAGAAGAAATTATGCTGCGCATAGGTCCCTTGATATAAATGCCAAACACGAAAGGAGATGTTTTCGTGAATAGTTTGAATATTTTTAATGAGTTGGAATCTGAAGTACGAAGTTACTGCCGCAGTTTTCCAACCGTTTTCACCCATGCCAGCGGTTACCGGCTTCGGGATGATAAGAACAAAGAATATATAGACTTTTTCTCTGGAGCGGGCGCCCTTAATTACGGCCATAATCCTTCGCAAATAAAGAAAAAACTGATAGAGTATCTAAGTCGTGATGGTATAGTTCATAGCCTTGACATGGCTACAGAAGCTAAGATGGAGTTTCTAAAGCAATTTAAACAGGTTATCCTGAACCCACGAAAAATGAAATACAAGATAATGTTTACCGGTCCTACCGGTACGAATGCAGTGGAAAGCTCATTGAAATTAGCTCGTAAGGTTACTGGTAGAGACAGTATTATGTGCTTTACCAATGCTTTTCACGGCATGACTATGGGTTCTCTGTCCATAACTGGCAACGCTAGCAAACGCCAGGGAGCAGGTATTCCCCTGGGTAATGCAGTTTTCATGCCCTATGATGGCTATTTGGGCGATAATGTGGACACCGTTGATTACATCCGCAAGTATCTTGAAGATAGTTCCAGCGGTGTTTCCCTGCCGGCAGCTATTATTCTGGAGACCCTGCAGGGGGAAGGCGGTTTGAACGTAGCCCGTTTTGAATGGCTGAAACGTATAGAATCTCTCTGCCGGGAAAAAGATATTCTCCTAATTGTTGACGATATTCAAGCCGGTTGCGGTCGTACCGGAACCTTTTTTAGTTTTGAGTCGGCAGGTATTAGCCCTGATATTATTTGCCTGTCCAAATCAATCAGCGGTTATGGTCTTCCTATGGCAATTACCCTGATTAAACCGGAATTGGATATCTGGTCGGCAGGTGAACATAACGGTACTTTCCGAGGTCATAATCTGGCCTTTATAGCTGCCACCGAGGCTCTAAATTATTGGAAAGAAGATGTTCTATCTAAACAAGTCAAAAATATGGAAAAAGAAATACGTAGTTTCCTGTCCAATATGGTCAAAGAACACCCGGAAATTAAGGGTGAAGTCCGGGGCAGGGGTTTCATGCAGGGCATTGCCTGTGAAGTTGATGGTTTGGCTGAAAAAGTCTGCTCTACTGCCTTTACTCGAGGTTTAATTATGGAGACATCAGGTGCCAGGGATGAAGTAATTAAGATTATGCCGCCTTTGACCATAGATGAGGCTGGTTTGCAGGAAGGTTTATACATATTAAAAAATAGTATTGAAGATACAAAGGTACAATCTTTTATTAATTCCAAAGGAAAAAATACCTCTATCCGGAAACGCCTACAGGCTTCGGGATAAATTGTAATTTAGTCGGATTAGTTAAGAGAGGAGAACTTATTTCATGATTGTAAAACAATTGGATGATATTATTGGCAGTGAAAGTGATATTGATACTGATACCTGGAGAAGCTACCGGCTTCTCCTGAAAAAGGATGGTATGGGCTTCTCTATGCACCACACCATTATTAAAGCTGGTACGGAGACTTATATTTGGTACAAAAATCATGTGGAGGCGGTTTACTGCATTCAGGGTAATGGTGAGATAGAGGTTATTGATAGCAATAATGTTTATCCCATCAAAAAAGGTACGCTTTATGCCCTCAATGGTCATGAAAAGCATAAGCTGCGGGCTAAATCAGATATGCACATGGTATGCGTATTCAATCCGCCTGTAACCGGTAGAGAGGTTCACCAGGAAGACGGCTCCTATCCGCTGGTAGAAGGATAGGACGATTCTAAACCACAATCTTTCTCGCCCGGATAACATTTATTGCAGGGCTTTGGCCAGGTTTTCGTCATAGCCCTGGAGATAATAGCGGGAACAGACATCAGCCCCAACGGTGCAGCGGACTATGACCTCGATACGGTCATCCAGTTCTGTTTTCAGTACATTTTCCAGGATTTTTATATCATTGGGGCGCAGGGTATAGGGCGAGCGTATTTGCAGTAAAACTAACAGGGCATCATTTTTTTCTCCATAATACATTTCCAACAGTTTGGCGGCCGGTTCTTGTTTGCGAAGCTGGTCTGTAATCAGGGTTTCTAGTTGATTGTGAAATTCTAATTCCGGACCGCTTAAAGGTTTTTGCCAGAGGTCGTCTTCATAAATATATTGACTGGCATCAGCGTCCCGGGTTAATAAGGAACGTACTACCAGGTGCACCGGGTGCTGTAGGGAAGCATTTAAGGTTTCCTCCCATTTACCCACCTGAACCGGATCGATAGGGGACGGAGTATGTACTACCGCAGTTATTTTCCGCTGTCCATCTTTCTCTACCATATTTTGAATATCCACTATCCGAGTACCAGGTATCGAAGCGACTTCCTGATTAAGGGTTTTGGAAACTTCGCCCAACCACAGGTTTTCCTCTGCTATGCGAGTCTGACGAATCTTCTCTTCTTCAGCTATAAATACTTGCCCATTGCGGTCGGCATCCCTGGAAATCAAGGAACGGATAACCAGGTGCAAGTTGGGGTCGACTTCCTTTTGCAGGGCTTTTTCTATAACCTCTACCCGCTGAGCCTCAAACTGTTGTGGAGTCAAGGTTACGGCCATAACATTAAGCACACCGTCTTTCCTTTCATAGCGTAACTCGGAAAGACGGGCACCAACCGTGGTTTTTATCTGCTCCGACAGAGACTCCCGCAACTGCTCAGCCAGGGCTCGATCAGCTACTATATTGATCAGGGTTTGGGTCATAAAAACGCCCATTACCAGCAGTATCACCAGGCTTAGTCCGAATCTGCGGAAAAATACGACCAGGCCATTTTCCCGATTAAGCTTTACCAGACCTGATATAAAGAATACGGCAGCAGCGGCAAATTCAATTGCCAGCAGATTGACTAAAAAAAGTAAAAATGCACCTAATGCCCACTCATAATTGTGAGCCGCCAGACAGAGGCCTACGGTAGCCAGAGGGGGTACCAGGGCAGTTGAGATGGCTACGCCGGGAAGGGCCGGGCTAAGTTTACGGTTAACCATGGTATAGGCACCGGCTAAACCAGAGGCCAGAGCAATAATTATGTCATAGATAGTGGGCTGGGTACGGGCTACAATCTCTGTTGCAAAATCCGGACGCAGCGGAACCAGTCCTATTATAGCGGCCAAAGCTACGGCCAACAGCATACCCAGTAATTCCGAACGGACGGAATTCCGCAGCAACTTGTTATCACCATTGGATAATCCCAGAGCTATACCAAATATAGGTCCCATTAGCGGCGCTACCAGCATGGCTCCTATTACAACAGCAGTGCTATTGGCCAGTAAGCCGTAAGTGGCAATAATTGTGGATATACATACCATAAAATAAAAACTGCGCGATGGGGTGGAGATATCACAAATGTTGGTGTATATTATCTGCCGTTCATCAGGGTCAATGCGGTAGGAATACTTAAAAACCGGCATTTTGATTTTGTTCATCAGGCTATTTCTCCCGTGTCGTAAATCTAGTCTTTATTCAGGTTCGACAATTAGGCAGCTTTTCCCTGCTAAAACAGGAATGACCATGCGTATCATAACTAATTCCTCGTTATAAATATAATTTATAAAGGAATTTGATGCCAAATAGTAGAATATTATTGTTAACATGGATAACTATGGCAATAAGGCCTGGGATATTTTTACGCGAGGTGGTTTTATTTGGAGATACAAAGAACCAACCGGATTGTGTTGCTCATAATCTGGATTCTTGACGGTTTTTTGATGTTGGGGTATCTGGCAGAGTATCTTAAGGGCGGCAGACCCCTTTGGTATGTTTTACTTTTCTTGTTTTTGATATTGGTGCCAATGGTTACAGCAACTATACTTTATAAACGTGACCAGGGAAGCCCTAATATTAAAAACATAACTTTGGCCGGTTATTTTGTGTTATATATTTTTGTACTCTTCACCAGTACCCGTACTCTTGTTTACAGCTACGCCTTTCCCATCATTGCTATGTACCTTTTGTATTTTGATTTATCCTTGATAATGATTAGTTGTTCACTGCTGGTGCTGTTAAATATAGTGCGAATACTTTATTTTGTTTTTGGCTTGGGCATGAACAGCCCTGATTTGACTACTGACTATACCATTCAGTTTTCTTCCATTTTTTTATACAGTGCAGCGCTTATTATAA
>ERZ747221.3545-NODE-3545-length-12305-cov-3.964917_pt1 | contig 12305 bp, 6 predicted proteins | sample MGYA00374949_ERZ747221 | MGnify/ENA primary metagenome ERZ747221 (study PRJEB28779, sample SAMN05720172) | bioreactor metagenome | isolation source: Anaerobic biogas reactor | place: USA:Washington, USA | collected 2015-08-08 ... | reverse complement strand
AGGATGACAGTCTTCTCGATCTGCTGTAGCCGATGAATAAAACAATTACAATGTGTTCATACTAATTCATACTAAACCAAAAATAATCATTTAGATTCATCCGAAAACATGGTATACTTATTATTGAGTCTTAGTTGCAAGGCAACATTAGGAGGAAAAACGAATGTCTAAGGAACCTGAGAAATGGTCCAGCCTTGAGGAAATTGCCGAGCATCTCGGCGTAAGCAAAGATACTATCCGCAACTGGATTAAGAAAGGCGTAATCCCGCATCATCGAGTCGGCAAGCAGTTCAAATTTAGAATTTCGGAAGTGGATGCCTGGGTCGAAAGCGGCAAGAGCTCTGAGATTAAATGAGCCGCCGACGGCAATTGAGGCCAGAGGGGCGTGAAAAGGTGATACACTACATGGATACTTCTATGCCGTACAAAGGCACCCTGACTGCTGAGCAGTTCCTGTTTTATGAGATGAGAATTGTGTCGAAGCAGTATCTTGAAGGCAAGCCAATTGAAGAGATTATTGAATACATCAAACGGGACAACTTGTTTCAGTACCCGACCGAGAGAAAGGTATCACGGCTCACCCGCGCTTGCTATAAGCGACTTATTGCCCTTGGCAACGAGAAGTTGGTATACCATGTAGCGAACGCACCCGTCGAGGCAGCAAAGCAGATTAACCTCTATGCAATGATGTGCTACAACCGTCTTGTCCGTGAGTTTATGATTGATCTCATCGGTGAAAAGTATCGTCAGCAGGACTTTTCCTATACCAGGAAAGATATCAACGTGTTCTTCTCCCGCTTGCAGGCACAAAATGAGGCCGTGGCGGCTTGGAGCGAGCAGACGATAGCGAAATTAAAGCAGGTTCTGACCAAGTGCCTGATTGAAACGCAGATGCTGGACGGCGTGAAGGACACCACGCTGAACCCCATCTGCATTAGTGCGGAACTGGAAGCGGGCATCCGCGAAAACAATGACCTGGCGGCGCTTGCTGCTTTCAACTGTTTTAGGTAGGAGCGAAATTATGGCAGACATCAAACAAGAACTTGATAAAATTAAGGTGCGTATTTCCGACCCGAACTTCCTTGCCAATAAGGGACTTGCAAACGAGGTGGGGATTCACGTCTTCAAATACGCGCCGCAATATGAACTTATAGTCCGCGACTACATTGAGCGGCTGGTAAATACACCATCCGATGGCTACAGGGTCATCGAACGGGATATGTATAAGATCCTGCTTGAAATACTGGATGAAAAACGAGTGCTTGGTACTGTGCCGTCTCTCGAGAAAAAGAAAGGCAAGGACTACCTCCTCGCCCAGCTTCAGAAGATAGCCACACCAGAGGCGTTCTTAGCCAAGATAAAATATGAGCCCCACCAATACGGTGATGTATTGTTCCTGACGGGTGTCGGCAAGGTATACCCCTTTATGCGGTCGCACAAAATGCTGGACAGTATGCAGCAGGCGTTCTCAGATATACCGATTGTGATGTTCTATCCAGGGGAATTCAACGGGCATAGCCTAATCCTTTTCAATAAGTTCCACGATGGGAACTATTACAGGGCGTTCAATCTACTTTAACCGGAGGGGAACACTATGAAGATTAAAAGTATGTTCCAAAAGGACATCAACCGTGATATAAACGGTGTTATCAAGGTGGCACAAGACGACGAACAGAGTCTCAAGCAGGAACTTGAAGAATACATTATCACCAGGGAACTCCGCCGCCACTTCAACACCTTTTTTGATAACTACTCAAAAGCTATCGACCACCCAACCGACAAAATCGGGGTCTGGATTTCGGGCTTCTTTGGAAGCGGTAAATCGCACCTTCTTAAAATGCTCTCTTACCTGCTCTCTAATCGCGAAGTTGGCGGTAAGCGTGCCGTTGAGTATTTTAAAGACAAATTTGACGATCCGATGATGTACGCCACCGTCGTCCGCTGCACCAATATCCCCACGGAGTCTATCCTTTTCAACATAGATATTGAGGGTCCTATTAATAAAGACAAAACCGCTGTTCTGCGCGTGTTCGCCAAGATGTTTTACAACCATCTCGGCTTCTACGGCGAGGATTTGAAAATCGCAAAATTGGAACGCTTTGTTGACAAACAAGGCAAAACCGAAGCGTTTCGCAGGGCATTTGAGGAAATAAACGGTGCGCCGTGGGTAGAAAGCCGGGACTCCTACGCCTTCTTTGAGGACGACATTGTATCTGTCTTACAGAGCGTACTCGGTATGAGCGAAATTGCCGCACGCAACTGGTTCAACAGCGAAGAGACCGTGGATATGAGCATCAAACAGCTTGTTGAGGAGATCAAGGAGTATGTGGATTCCAAAGGCAAGGATTTACGGCTCTTGTTCTGTGTGGACGAGGTTGGTCAATATATAGGCGATGACGGCGACCTGATGATTAACCTCCAATCCATCGTAGAAGAAGTCGGCAGCAAATGCCGCGGCAAGGTTTGGATAATGGTCACCAGCCAGGAAGCCATCGACTCGGTGGTGAAAATCAGCGGCGATGATTTCTCAAAAATTCAGGGGCGTTTTAATACGCGCCTGTCATTGTCTTCCGCTTCGGTGGATGAGGTTATCAAAAAGCGTATTCTTAAAAAGACTGAGGATGCGGATGCGCTCCTGCGTATGGTTTATGATAAGGAACACGCCGTGTTGAAGAATCTCTTTACGTTTAAGGAGGCGGTACTGGACATCAAAGGCTACGCTGACGGCGCTGAATTCTCCGCCACTTATCCGTTCGTGCCGTACCAGTTCATCATCATTCAGAAGGTGCTCGCCGAAATCCGCAAGCACGGCAATGCCGGCAAGCATCTTTCAGGCGGCGAGCGCTCGATGCTATCCGGTTTCCAAGAGGCAGCGCAGAAGGTGCAGAACAAAGACGAGAATGCCCTTGTGCCTTTTTGGCAGTTCTATGACACGGTGCATACTTTTCTCGAAAGCCCGATACGCCGCGTGATTGACCGCTGCCAGACCGCCGCTGACAGACACGACGGCTTGGAACAGCGTGATGTGAGCGTTTTGAAATTACTCTACCTCGTGCGCTACATCGACGACTTCAAGGCCAACATAGACAACATTGCTACCCTGATGGTGGACGACATCCGTACCGACAAAATAACCCTGCGGCGTGAAATTGCCGAATCCTTAGTGCGGTTGGAGGCACAGAACTACGTCGCCAGAAACGGCGATACTTACGCTTTCCTAACCGATGAGGAACAGGATATAGCCATCGATATCCGCAATACCACTGTGGACAGCACGACTATCGTTCAGGGTATCGGGCAGACGATTTTCAGCGAAATCTACCCATACAAAAAATACAAATACAATAAGTACGACTTTGCCTACGACCAATATATCGATGATACTCTGATCGGCAATGCAACTGGCGGTGTTCGTTTGCGTTTCGTGACCGTGGCAAGCGACTATTATAATGCTCCTGAAGCAAAGCTGATTATGGACTCGAATAACAACCAGGAGGTTATTGTTCTGCTGTCCAATGAAGTCCAGTATTTTGAGGAACTGGAAACTGCCGCGAAAATTCGTAGATACATCAAGCAGAAGAATGTGTCCCAGTTGCCGGAGAGCATTCAAGATATTATCCGCAAGCGTCAGGCGCAAGCCCGCACACTGGAAGAGAGCGCGAAAGCGCAGATAGAAAAGGCTATCATTGGCGGCACCTTTTATATCTTTGGCGAAAAGGTCGAGATTAGGCAGGGCAATGCCAAGAGCAAATTGGACGAAGCAATGAAGCAATTGATAGAAAGTGTCTATTATAAACTGAACCTTGTAAATAATTTCTGTGAAAGCGATGCGGATATTCTGAACATCCTCAACGGCGCGCCGCAGCAGATCGGTTTTGCCGGCACCGGTTCCAACAACGAGTTTGCCTTGCAGGAAGTCAGCCAGTGGCTTGAGGAGCGCTATATGAGCCGTATACCGGTTTCGATGGGCGATGTTCAGCTGCGTTACCAAGCGATACCCTACGGTTGGCGCGAGGTCGACATTGCCGCGCTTATCGCCAGGCTTATCGTTTCTCAAAAGATTGAAATCCGCTACGGCGGAGCGGTCGTAGGCAAGGACGACAAGAACCTCGTCCGCTATCTGCGTGTAAAGTCGGAGGTTGACAAGGTAAGCGTGAGCCGCCGCATTTCTCCGTCCGAGGAGGATATGCGGAAAGCAGTGAAGTTCCTGCGCGACTGGCTCGGACAGATGAGCATTGCCGAGGACGAGGACGGACTGGTTGCTTTCGTTAAAAATACTCTAAATACAAGGCTTGAGCATTACGAAGCCTTGCTCAATGAATACAGCCGCGATCGCTATCCAGAAAAGGAAGTGGTAACCAAAGCCCGTAACTTGATGCTTGACGTTCTCTCACAGAAGAACGATAACGTTGCCCTCTTGAAGCGGCTGCTTGCCAGGCAGGATGATTTGCTTGATATCACCGAGGACATGGAAGAAATCGAAACCTTCTTCAAGTCGCAGCGTACCATCTTTGACGCGGCACGCCAACTTCAGACTAAACTTGAAAATGAGCGGGATTATTTTGCTTTCGACCCCGATACCAGCCGTAAAATCAGCGAGATTACCGATATTCTCGCTATGCCGAAACCTTATGGCAGGATTAAAGATCTCCCCGATCTGATGCAGTCAATCCAGGCTGCCTATAGCGTTCTTCTGGAGCAAAAGAAAGAGGAGGTGCGCGGCATCATCACTTTGTGTATGGGTGATGTCCATACCCTGGCGGGGATTGGAGGTAAAGCGAAAGACGAAGTTGAAAAGTCAGACAAGCGCTTCACCGAGTACAAACAGAAGGTTGCCGACGCGACAAGCCTTACGGCGTTGGATGCCATGATAACGCAGTTGCAGAACTACAAAGACCAGGTTTGCAAGCGGGTGGAAGCCATTCTCAGCGCAGAATCGCCTATAGATAAAGCAGGAGGTGAAAAAGCCAAACCGCCAAAAATAACACAGGTGCGGCGTTATGACGTATTCCCGGTAAAGCGGCTGACCTCACGTGAGGACGTTAACACCTATCTTGATACAATCCGCAAAAAGCTGTACGACGCTTTGCAAGAATACGATGGAATCCAGATTATCTAAGCGAGGGTAAAACGTTATGAATAAGAATGCTATTCAGAAATACGCGGTCTGGGCGCGCAACGAGCTGATTGAGCAGGTAAAACAGCGGGCCTATCAATACGGCATCAGCGAAAAAGGCTATGGCGAGGAGAACGCTGCCGTCGTTAACGGGCGGGTGCTTTCCCCAGAGGAGAAGCGGCAGCGGCATGAGTTTTTTGCCAAAATAAAAGAACAGGGCTATCAGCAGGCGGTGGAGGAAGTAGCGTATACCTGGTTCAACCGCTTTATCGCCCTGCGCTTTATGGAGGTCAACGATTATCTGCCCACCCACATACGCGTATTTTCCGATGCCAGCGGCGAGTTTAAGCCGGAAATATTAAAAGAGGCCTTACATATTGAACTTGAGGGTTTGGATAAAGCGAAGGTGTCCGAACTCTTAAATGCCAGCAAGACAGAAGAACTTTATCGCTATCTCCTGTTGACCCAATGTAACGCCCTGCACGCCGCTCTGCCGGAAATGTTCGAGAAAATGGGCAGCTATACCGAAATGCTCCTGCCGAACAACATCCTGAAACCGGACAGTGTTCTTGGACGGCTTGTGACGGATATACCTGAAGAGGATTGGAAAGATGCTGTTCAGATTATCGGGTGGATGTATCAGTATTATATTTCCGAGCGTCACAAACAAGTTGTGGACCCAATTTACAGCCGAACAGTATCAAAAGATGATGTCCCTGCCGCTACCCAAATCTTTACACCGGACTGGATTGTCCGATATATGGTGGAGAACAGCCTCGGTCGGCTGTGGCTTGAATATCACCCCAACGACGCACTAAAAGCGAACTGGAATTACTACCTTGACAAAGAGGATCAAACGCCGGAAACGGCAGAAAAAATGTGCGATCTTCGTACGGAATCGCCGGTGAAGTCGCCGGAGGACATCAAGCTGATCGACCCCTGTATGGGAAGCGGCCATATATTGGTTTACGCCTTTGATGTGCTCATGCAGATTTACGAGAGTGAGGGATATAATGCCCGCGATGCGGCGAAGCTGATCCTTGAAAAGAACCTCTACGGACTGGACATAGACCGCAGGGCAGGCCAGCTTGCCTATTTTTCCTTGATGATGAAAGCAAGGCAGTACCACCGCCGTATTCTTACCGAGAACGTCAGGCCGCAGGTCTACCATCCGGCAGGCTGGAGCGAAGGCGAGGAGTATGGCTCACTTATTAAAGTGAATGTGCTTCCGCCGAAGCCGGAACAGCCGCAGGGACAATTGACGGTATTTGATGACTATGAGCGCGACCTGCGCGTGTGGAACTTCAAGCGACTGCTGGCGCAGAAGTATGATGTAGTTGTGACAAATCCGCCTTATCTTAACAATTTTGAGGGTAAGTTAAAAGACTATGTCCAGTCTGAGTATGGTGATTATAGTACCGACTTATTCAGCATATTCATTTATAGGAACCTATTACTTTGCAAGAAGAATGGTTATTCTGCGTATATGACACCCAACGTTTGGATGTTCATTAAGTCATATGAAAAATTAAGAAACTATATTATTCGAAATAAGTCCATAACAAGCTTAGTGCAGTTGGCTAAGGGAGCATTCTTCAAAGAAGCAACCGTTGATATATGCACCTTTGTACTACAAAATAGCAAGACCACTTCTGTCGGTGAATATATTCGACTTGAAAACTTTAAAGGAGATATGGAAGTACAACGGTTAAAAACTCTTGAAGCAGTCAAAGACGCTAATTGCAATTATCGCTACCATACTGATAGTAATAGATTTTCGCTAATTACTGGAAGTCCTCTTGCTTATTGGGTGGGGGATGCTCTTCTTAATGCATTTGTTAATGCTAAGAAGATTTCTGATATTGCGCCGCCGAAACAAGGTCTTGCAACGGCAGACAATGATCGATTCCTAAGATACTGGTACGAAATTGATATTGCCAATATCGGATTTGCTATTGCTTCTATTGATGAATCTGTTTCGAGCAACAAGAAGTGGTTTCCTTATAACAAAGGAGGAGCATACAGACGCTGGTACGGTAATCGTGAATATGTCGTAAACTGGTTTGATAATGGATCTGAAATTCGAAATTTTAAGGATAAGTTCGGTAAAGTTCGTTCTCGTCCACAAAATGTACAATATTACTTTAAGCCTGCGATTACTTGGTCTGATTTGACCAGTGCAAGTTTTTCTGGCCGTTATTGTGAGGGGGGGTTTATATTTGACATAAAGGGTTCAAGCGGCTTCCCTTCGAAGGATGAACATCTCTATGTTTTAGGCTTTTTAAACTCAAAGGTATCGCAAGAATGCATACATATACTAAATCCAACAATATCGACACAGGTTGGAGATATGGCTCGGATTCCTGTGTTCTTTGATAAAGAGAAAAAGCAAACTATCGACGCTCTGGTCGAGAATGCTGTTCAAAAGTCTCGCGCCGACTGGGACTCGTTTGAAACTTCATGGGATTTCAAGCACCACCCACTTATCAACGGCGAGCGCACAGTTGCTGAGGCTTACAGCAAATGGAAAGAAGAAGCAAATAATCGCTTCGACACCCTCAAGGCCAACGAAGAAGAACTGAACCGTATCTTTATCGACATCTACGGCCTGCAGGACGAACTCACGCCCGAGGTCGAGGACAAGGACGTGACTGTCCACCGCATTTATGACAGTAAAGAAGATATCCCGGAATCCATGGCGGGGAGCAGATATGCACTGACAAAACAGGATGTTATTAAATCCTTTATCAGCTATGCCGTGGGCTGCATGTTCGGGCGGTATTCGCTGGACGTCGAGGGGCTGGCCTTCGCGGGCGGTGAGCGGGATGCGGGGAAATATAAGACGTTTATTCCCGATAAGGACAATATAATCCCCATCTGCGACGACGAGTATTTCGACGACGACATCGTGGGGCGGTTTGTCGTGTTTGTCAAAGCCGCCTACGGTGCTGATACATTGGAGGATAACCTGAAGTTCATCGCCGATGCTCTGGGCGGCAGGGGTACGCCGCGTGAGGCAATCCGCAGCTATTTCTTGAACGATTTTTACAAAGACCACTGCAAGACCTACCAGAAGCGCCCGATATACTGGCTGTTTGACAGCGGCAAGAAAAACGGCTTTAAGGCTTTAATCTATCTGCACCGCTATTCCCGTGACCTGCTTGCCAAACTGCGGACGGACTACGTCCATGAACAGCAGGAGCGTTACCGCACCCAGCTTTCCCACATAGCTGTTGCTTTGAACTCAGCAACGGGTGCAGAGCGCGCGCGGCTCCTAAAACAGCAGGACAAGCTGACGGAGCAGCTAAAAGAAATATCTGCTTTTGAAGAGAAAGTACACCACCTTGCCGACCAGAACATCGAGATTGACCTGGACGACGGGGTGAAGAAGAACTACGCTATTTTTGCCGACGTGCTGGCAAAGATTTAGGAGGACACTATGCTGTCAGAAACCATAAGACAGAGGCTTACGGAACGGTTTGCCGCACCCTTGCCGGAATTTCATCAACGCCGCATCGTCTTCTGGCGCGATGAGGAGGGCGAATTCGCCGATGCGGTCGATGAACTCGACCTCCTCGGGGTAAATATTGTCAAACTCACCGGCACGAACAACTTTGCCGTCAAGAAACTGCTCTCGTCGGACGACCTGACGGGAGACTACCTTATCTACGACCCGCTGTCTTATACAAAAGACCAAAAAGACGACTGGCTGCTGGACATAAAGTTATACAGCGAGGAATTCCGGGCTGACCTCGTGTCGCTCCAGATGGAGGAATTATCTGTTGAACCATCCTCAGCCATGCGCAAGACGATGAAACTGTACGCCAAATTCCTCAGCAGCAAAGAACGCAGGGCCAGGCTGCGCCGTATCGGGCGTACCTACCAGACGCCGCTCCAGCTGCACCTTGACATTATGGCAGTGCTGTGCGGGCTTAACGGCGGTTCGGCCCAGGATGTAATCATCGCTGTTCTGTCGGCAGGCTTAGATAAAGCAAGCAACGATGCGCTGATTAATATCGAAAAGTATGGCAGCATCGAGGCGTTCTGGCAGCTTGTGCAGAAGTACACCGGCTATGTCCACGCGGACGAACGCCCGCTTGCCGACCTGGCCGCCCATATCCTCATCACTGCCCTGTCGCAGACAATGCCCATTTCCACTTTGCGCGGCCTGGAGCGCTTTGTCTCTGATTCCGGCAAGGCCTACTGCTACCAGCTAGTTCACGAATGGCAGCGCAGCGACGGCAGCAGTGACTTATTAGAAATCTGCCGCCATGTTGAACATGAACTGCGCTTATCCGACCGCTTTGACAAGACTGATATAAACCTCCTGATAAAGAGTGACACCTTCCCCGCAATTAATGAAAGCATACTGAAGCGGTTCTTTATTGAGATTGGCGAGAACGTCATCAAGGCGGAAGACATCATCAGTGTGGTCGACAACCGCCGCACCGCCGCCTGGTATGCCCTGACGAAAGATTATTTCGAAAGCCTTTACTATATCGCCAGGATGCAGGAGTTCTATCTGGCGCATATTGACGGCTTCCATATTGTTGAACCCGCGAAAGTCTGGAAACTCTACACCACTGACGCTTACGAGATGGACAGCCATTACAGGCACTTCCATTGGCATTTCAGCAATACGCTGAAAGACCCGAACGCTCTCTTGGAGGACGCTTTGAAGAAATGTTCCGATGTGGTGGAAGGCTTGTACCGTGAATGGTTTTTGAAGCAGCTCACCCGGACCTGGACAAAAGCCATAGCGGGCGATCTGGCTTCGCTTGGTTATGTTTCGGAGATAAATGAACAGCGCAGATTCTACAGCCGTTATGTATTGCCGAACGTAAGCAAAAGCAGCCGCGTGTTTGTGGTGATATCAGACGGCTTGCGCTATGAGGTCGCCACTGAACTCCTAGAGTCCCTCAACCACCATACCAGGGGTAGGGCGAAGCTGGAGGCGATGCAAGCGGTCTTCCCAAGTATCACGAAATTCGGTATGGCGGCGCTCCTGCCCGGAAAAGAAATGTCGGTGAATAACAAAATAGATGTGTTTGTTGATGGATACGCAACCGTCAGCACGGCGCAGCGCGGCGTGATACTGAACGCCGCCAACCCTGAAAGTGTAGTCATAACCTACGAGGAACTGCTCCGGATGAAAAAACAGGAGCGCCGCGGCCTGGTTGCCGGCAAGGAAATCATCTATATCTATCACAACGCGATCGATACGATCGGCGATAAGCCAGCCACCGAAACGAAGGTGTTTGAGGCTTGTAAGACGGCAATCGATGAATTGACCGCCGTGGTTAAGATTATGGTAAACGACCTGAGCGCAGCAAATATATATATCACCTCCGATCACGGCTTCCTTTATACCTATAAACCGCTTGACGAGAGCCAGAAAATCAGCCGTCAGACCTTTGCGGGCGAAGTATACGAACTGGGCAGGCGCTACGCGCTTACTGCTATAGATACGAGCGCCGACTACCTGCTGCCTGTCAGGATGGATCGGACGCTCAGTGGTATTCCGATAAAAGGTTATGCACCTCAGGATACTGTCCGTATTAAAGTGCAGGGCGGTGGCGAGAACTATGTCCATGGCGGCATAAGCCTGCAGGAGATGGTCGTTCCCGTCATCGTCTATAAGGGCATGCGGGCAGGCTATAAAGAATACATCGAGGTGCAGAATCCCGGGCTTTCGCTCATATCCGAAAGCCGCAAAGTTACCAACCTGATGTTTTCTCTCGACTTCCTGCAAAAGCAGCCCGTAGGAGACAAGGTTCAGCCGTGTATTTACAGGCTGTATTTTACCGGCGATGAAGGTATCCCCGTCAGCGACTTCCAGACAGTTATCGCTGACAGGACGAGCGCCAATGCGTCTGACCGTGTGTTCCGGGTGAGGTTCACACTGAAGCAAATGCAATACAATCGCCATAAAACCTATCGTCTCGTAATTGCCAATGACACCGATGCGCCCGAAGAGGTCGAGTTTCGCATTGACATAGCCTTTGCGGATGATTTTGGCTTTGACCTGTAACAAGGAGGGTTTTTCAATGAACCAGGAATCGGCTCAGTATATACCGGGAATAGATGACCCCAATGAAGTTATCAACCGGAAACTGCGTGCACACTTCGATGGTAGGATTGTTCGCAAAGACCTGACCAAGGCCATCAAGGAAGGAGCGAACGTGCCTGTTTATGTCCTGGAATTTTTGCTGGGGCAGTATTGCAGTTCCGATGACCCCAATATAATCGAGGAAGGCATGAGAAATGTCAAGCGCATCCTGGCAGAGAACTTTGTTCGTCCTGACGAAGCCCAGAAGGTGCTTTCCAGCCTGCGCGAACGCGGCAGTTATACCATCATCGACCGTATTACCGTCAGCTTGAATATAAAACTCGACCGCTACGAAGCCGACTTTTCCAACCTTGGCATCAGGAATATCCCCATCTCGTCTGACTATGTATCAAAGTATGACCGCCTGCTATGCGGAGGCATTTGGTGCATTGTGGGGTTGGAGTATGAGTACATAGAGGAAGATAAGAAGTCTACGCCCATCCGTATCGTGAAATTAAAGCCCATTCAAATGCCCCACATCGATATGGACGAAATCAAGAATGGCCGTCGAGCCTTTACCAAGAATGAGTGGATAACCGTCTTGCTCCGTTCTACAGGAATAGAACCCGATCGTTTCACCTACCGGGAGAAGTGGCTGCAGCTCGCCCGTATGCTTCCGCTCATTGAGAACAATTTTAACCTTTGCGAGCTGGGACCCCGCAGCACCGGCAAGTCTCACCTTTATAAAGAAATTTCGCCGAATAGTATCCTTGTCTCCGGCGGGCAAACCACGGTCGCCAATCTCTTCTACAATATGTCGAGCAAGCAAGTGGGGCTTGTTGGGCTATGGGACTGCGTTGCTTTTGATGAGGTAGCGGGGATCACTTTCAAGGACAAAGACGGCGTGCAAATTATGAAGGACTATATGGCTTCCGGTTCGTTCGCCAGAGGCAAGGAGGAAAAAGCGGCTTCCGCTTCAATGGCTTTTGTGGGGAATATCAATCAAAGCGTGGATGTTCTATTGAAAACTTCGCACCTTTTTGACCCGTTCCCCGAAGCAATGGCGTACGATACAGCATTTCTCGACCGTATGCATTGCTATATTCCCGGTTGGGAAATCCCAAAATACCGGCCTGAATC
>ERZ747221.3540-NODE-3540-length-12325-cov-3.669089_pt1 | contig 12325 bp, 10 predicted proteins | sample MGYA00374949_ERZ747221 | MGnify/ENA primary metagenome ERZ747221 (study PRJEB28779, sample SAMN05720172) | bioreactor metagenome | isolation source: Anaerobic biogas reactor | place: USA:Washington, USA | collected 2015-08-08 ... | reverse complement strand
CGGAGGAGAGGAAGACCATGTTCACCTGTATGCCTGAGACCTTGGAGAATTCGTCGAGGATGTTCTTCGCGTTTTCCTCGTCCACGCTGGAGTAGACCACCAGCTCCTTCGCCGCCGCCGCCCCGGCAAGAAGCGACAGGACGAGAAGCGCTCCCGCGAGAACCGTCAACAGTCTGCCGTGTTTTTTCATGTCCGGAATCCCTCCTGAAAATGAGTCGTATGCGGTACTGATGCAATTGTAACACATTTCGGTCTCCGGGAATATTCGTCCCTCCTGTTTTCCGGAAACGGGAATGGAGCCTTGATGTCCGGCGACGCCGGGAAGCCGCTTACCCCAGGGAGGAGCGTTGCCCGGCGATGCTTCCGTTGATGTGGCAGCCCAGGGTGATGCCGAGACGATGGTGGGGATTGCTGAGGTCCACTTTCAGCACCGTCTCGATCTCCCTGAGGTAGTTCCTCACGGTGTTGTAATGGAGGTGGAGCCCGTCGGCGCATGACTTGGCGTTGAAATCCCTGGCCACGAGCATGGAAGCAAGCTCCTTCAGGGGCAGGCTCCGCCGGGCCTGGTTTGAGTCTTTTTCCAGGGGTTCCCAGAATCTCTCCCAGACATCCCGTGCCTCGGGCAGCTTCGACATGCTCTGCAGGAGGCCGTACAGGGAGAGTTCCTCGTAAAAGTAGACCCCGGGGGGAAGGGAGAAATCCCGAAGCAGGGAAAAGGTTCTCCGGGCCTCCTGGTAAGACCGGGAAATTTCCATGAGGTCCGCGGCGGGAGAGCCGAAAGAAAAATGGAACCCCAGGGCATGTCCCTCCTGGTGGAGAGAGTCTTTCATGGTCTCGATGTCGGAGGAGGGGATAAGGGTGACCCAGGTGTTGCCGAGGAGGTAGCTCAGGCCTGACGGGGATGTCCAGCGGGGCGTGGAGAGCCCGTCGGCGGTGGAGGCGATGAGCACTGACACCGGAAGGGAGAGGGGAATCCCGAGCTCCCTGAGATTGATCCGGATCATGGAGGGGTCGCAGTAGAGGCCGAAGCAGAGTCCCTCCAGAAACCGCTCCTTCTTCATCACTTTCTTGTTTGACACGATGGCGATCTCGAGGGCCGACGCCCTGAGCATGGTCAGGGCTCTCAGCACCATGCGCTCCTGCCGGGCCGACGGGGAGAGTTCGCCCGGGGAGAGGACCACGAAGATGGAGATGGGAGTATCGAGCCGCAGCCGATAGGCGGCGAACCGGTGGACCTGCCCGCTGTTCCTTACTTCCACGCAGGAATGGACCTGCCCCTTTTTGGGAAGGGCTGTCTCCTGCACCACCGGGAAGTCCAGGCATTTCTGCACCTCTTCACCGCCGAGGATGGAACCGTCGACGAGAAAGATGTTGTTGAGGTCAAGCTGGGGGGCCTGCACCAGGAGATCCCGCTGGAGATTCTGGGCGAAGCCGGACATGAGCTTCCGGAAGTCGAGGCTCTCCTCCCAGAAGGCGCTCAGATCGTCGGGCCGGTCCCTGCTCCGCTCCTGGACCAGGTGGGTGTGGATCACGTCGATGATGTCCGTCCAGCGGTAGTGCATGGGTATCTCCAGGATGGGAAGCTGCAGGACGTCCGCCTCGGCGGTCATGCTTTCCGGCAGCTTGTGGTGGAAGCGGTCGAGCTTGAAGCCCACCGCCGCGATTCCCTTGCCGTTCATCCTGCTGATGAGAGGGGTGAGCTGCTCGGGGTCGTCCCTGAAGACGAAGCCGCTCCCCACGAGAAACTCGCCGCCGCGCATCCAGTGGTCGGCGTCGGGCGCCTCCAGGACAGAGACGGCGCTGATCTCGCGGCCCAGGCCTCCGCTGCCGGCAAGAATCTGGAAGTCCGGAAAAAGGTTCTTTTTCAGAAGATCGGCGACGATCATGCAGGACATACCTCTTTTTTTTGTGTGCATCCTCCTCCCGGCAGGTGTCACGGAGTGCGGGAATGGAAGAGCATTTATGTTATGTGTTGACATTGTAATTCCTTGGGACCAAACATAGTGTATGATAAAATAAACTCTATGTAAAACATGAATTTGTGCCATTTTGCATTTTTCCCGGCACCCGGGGGATTCCACCCCGGTCCGCGCCGAAGCTGGATAGCGATGACAATTCGAGAGAGGCGTGCGGTTTCCGTCAAGTTGTCACACACTTACATTTGACGGGCCGGGAGCAGTGAGGAGAGCGGGCTGCAGCACTTTGCGCCGCAGATGGACATTCCGGAGGTGTATTCCCTATGAAACCGTTGGAAGGACTTGTTGTACTGGACATGACCCGCGTTCTTGCGGGCCCCTTTGCCGCCATGATGTTCGCCGACATGGGGGCCGAGGTCATCAAGATCGAACGTCCCGACGGAGGAGACGATACCCGTGCGTATCCTCCCTTCCAGAAGGGCGAGAGCGCTTATTTCATGAGCCTGAACCGGGGGAAGAAGAGTGTTACGCTGAATCTGAAACACGAAAAAGGCAAGGAAATCCTTAAATCGCTCGTCAAGAAGAGCGACATTCTCATTGAGAACTTCAAGCCCGGGACGATGGACAAGCTCGGCCTGGGGTATGAGGATCTCCGCAAAGTGAACCCCCGACTGATCTATGCGGCAAGCTCCGGGTTCGGTCAGACCGGTCCGTACAGCAGACGTCCCGCCATGGACGTGATTATCCAGGGTATGGGCGGCATGATGAGCGTCACCGGTCCCGATGAGCATACTCCCACGAAGGTGGGGAGTTCGATCGCGGATATTTTTGCAGGTCTTTTCACCACCATCGGTGTTCTCGCCGCGGTGAACTCGCGCATGAAGACAGGCAGAGGCCAGCTTGTCGATGTCGCCATGCTCGACTGCATGGTGGCCGTGCTGGAAAACGCCGTTTCCAGGTACCTGGTGACTGGAGAGATTCCCCGCCCAATGGGCAACAAACACCCGGCGATCTCGCCTTTCGCTACGCTTGCAACCGCGGACGGCGTGATGAACATTGCTGTGGGCAACGACGATATCTGGCACAGATTCTGCGGCGTCCTCGGGATGGAGGAGTTCGAGAATGATCCCCGCTTCGCGGATAACCCCGGACGGGTGACGAATTTCGATGCGCTGAAAGTGATCATGGAGGAGCGCACGGTCCGTCAGACGACGGAATATTGGCTTTCGGCCCTTGAGAAAAGTCACGTTCCCTGCGGTCCTATCAACGACATGGCCCATGTGGTCAATGACCCCCAGGTGCTTGCGCGGAAGATGATCGTCGACATACTCCACCCGATAGCCGGTGCGACTAGGATCCCCGGCGTTCCGATCAAGTTTTCCGAAACGCCCTCTGAAATTGAGGCCCCCGCGCCGGTGCTCGGCGAGCATACGGAGAAGATTCTGACGTCGTATCTCGGATTCTCCGCCGCCGAGTTCGAAGAGCTCAAAAAGGACGGCGCTGTCTGATCGGATTTGCACTCCCCGTCTCCGGACGGAGCGCCGATACCGGCCAAAAGCCGGTGTCCCTCTCCGTCCGCGAGATATACAGAAGAACGGTCAACCTCGAAGAAGGAGAGAAGGGGAGACGATGGTCCCTCGTGACCTCGGCAGAGGACATGGGGCCGAGAACCTTTCTCGTGAAAACGCTCCCCAATTTCCGTGGAGGGGAAAACGTTATTGTCGTTCCCGAGGGCGTTCAGGTGATCTACGATCCCGCCCTTCCGGCGGGAAAGATGAACCCGCGCTGGAGGGGGCTCGTGGGCGAGTGGCGGGATTTTCTTGCCGATGAGCTCGAGGATTTGCAGGAGCCGGTCATCCGGCGGGCCTGGGATGAACTCATCGGCCGCGGGCCGGGCAGCACCCCCGCCGGGGACGACTTTCTCTCCGGTCGTGCCTCGGGGATGCTCTGGCAGGGAAATGCCGTTCCTTTTCATCCTGTTCCGGGCCGGACGACCTGGCTTTCAGAAGAAATGCTCCGGGACGCCCTCGCAGGCGGAATCTGGTTTCGGGCAAAGCGGCTTCTCGGCGCTCTTGCATCGGAGGATCCGGTGGCAGTAACGGGAAGTGCCGGGAGTATTGCGGACTGGGGTCATACCTCCGGTCGGGCCTGGCTTGCAGGGCTTTCAGAAGCCCTCTGCGGGGAGCGGACCGGATAAGCGGGAAAGGAGGAGGAACCGTGCCCTCTTCGAATCAGCGGATTCAAATTATCCGAAGGACCTATTATGACAGCGTCACCCTCATGCTTGTGGCGAAGGAGCTTCTCAAGACTGAAGGAGTGTCCGTGGCCTCGCTGAGCATGGGAACCGAGGCGAACTACAAGATCATGGGCTCGGGAGGTTTCGACCTCGGCGGGGTGGACGCCACCCCCAACGACCTCATCATTGCCGTCAAGACCGACGCCCCTGAAGGGGAAAGGGAGGCTCTCCTGGAGGGAGCCCTTGAAAAAGCGAAGGAATACCTCGCCAATCCCCCCGGGAGAAAAGCGGATTCAGGGGGCGACTACCGTCCCAAGAGCCTTGACGGAGCGCTCTCGGTGCTCCCCGGCGCGAACCTCGCCCTGATCTCCGTGGCGGGAAAATACGCCGGCGACGTCGCCATGGACTGCATCGGGAAGGGACTCAACGTCATGCTCTACTCCGACAACGTGCCGGTGGAGAAGGAAGTGGAGATAAAGAAGGCTGCCGCCGAAAAAGGGCTGCTCGTCATGGGCCCCGACTGCGGCACCATCATCGTCCGGGGCGTGGCTCTGGGCATGGCGAACGCCTGCCCTCCGGGACCCGTGAGCATCGTCGCGGCTGCAGGAACCGGGCTCCAGGAGGTTCACGTCCAGCTCGCAAGGCGGGGAGTGGGCGTCCTCCACGGTATCGGGACGGGAGGCAGGGACGTCCGCCGCGAGGTGGGGGGCATCATGTGTCTCCAGGCGGTGAACGCCCTTCTCGCCGACGACGAGGTGGAGGTGCTTACCGTCCTCGGCAAGCCTCCCGCACCGGAAGTGGAGCAGAAGATCCTCCAGACTGTGAAGGCGGGGAAGAAGCCTGCCGTTCTCGGCTTCATCGGAGGCGAGGCGAAGGGTGATTCCGACGGCGTGTTCATCTGCCGGGAGCTCGAGGAAACCGCCGCCGTGGCCGCCGCTCTTGCAAAAGGCGAGGACGGGGCCCGCGCGAGGGAGAACCTCTTTCGGGACTATGAGTCGCTCCGGCAGAGGGCCGAAACCATCGGGAGGCGGAAGGGATTCCTCCGGGGGCTCTATTCCGGCGGGACACTGTGCTACGAGGGACAGCTCATCGCCCGGGACATCCTTGGTCCCATCCGGAGCAACACCCCACTGGAAAAAGAGATGAAGCTCGAAGACAGCCTGAGGAGCGAACAGCATTCCATGGTGGATTACGGCGAGGACGAATTCACCCAGGGGCGGCTCCATCCCATGATCGACGTCTCCCTGCGGGCGGAGCGGATCTACGAGGAGGCAAAGGACCCCGAAGTGGGAGTGATCCTCTTCGACGTGGTCCTCGGCTACGGGTGCAACGACAATCCCGCCGCGGGGCTTGCTGAAGGGATCCGCAAGGCCCAGTCCGCCGCCGGCGATCGGATCGCCTTCGTGGCGTCCATCTGCGGCGTGGATACAGATCCCCAGAATGCGTCGGAGCAGCGCCGTATTCTCGAGGAGCTGGGCGTGCATGTCTGCGAAAGCAACGCCCGGGCGGCCCGCCTGGCGGCCATGATCCTGGAGGGATGACCATGTCCATGACGAAACTGCTCAAGGAAGGACCCAAGGTTGTGAATATCGGCGTGGAACAGTTTTACGCCGATCTGAAGACCCAGAAGGCGGAGGCGGTCTCCATGGACTGGAAGCCCTCCGCTGCGGGCGGGGATCTCCTCGCCCGGCTGAAAAAGCTCAGGAAGGGAGGAAACTGACAGTGATCGACATCGAAAAGGCGAACGGGGAGGCCCTCTCCCGGCTGCTTTCCGCCCAGCCTCTGCTGGTGGGCATGGGGAAGGCAAAGGATACCGTGCCGGGAATGAAGGACAGGATGCTTCTCCACGCCGGACCTCCTCTTACGTGGGAGACGGCGTCCGGACCCATCCGGGGAGGCGTTATGGCCGCATGCATGTACGAAGGGTGGGCGGACACTCCCGAGGAAGCTGAAAAACTCGCCGCCGGCGGGGCTATCACCTTCGACCCCTGCCACCATCACCACGCGGTGGGTCCCATGGCGGGAATCGTCTCTCCCAGCATGCCCGTCTTCGTCCTTGAGAACAGGACGGCGGGCAACACATCCTATGTCACCATGAACGAGGGACTCGGCAAGGTGCTCCGCATGGGGGCCTTCGCCCCCGAGGTCATCGAGAGGCTCCGCTGGATGGAGAAGGTTCTGTACCCTGTCCTTGACGCCGGAATCCGGCTCAGCGTCGAGCGGGGACAGGAGGTGGACGTGAAAAACATTGTCGCCCAGGCGCTCCACATGGGAGACGAGCTCCACAACAGGAACAAGGCGGGAACGTCCCTCTTCCTGAGGGCCATCGCCCCCTTCCTCGTGGAAACCTGCAGAAACGCCGCGGATCTCGCCGAGGTCATCCGGTTCATCGACAAGAACGACCATTTCTTCCTCAATCTCGCCATGGCGGCCGGCAAGGCGTCCACGGAAGCGGCCCACGGCGTGGAGGGTTCCAGTCTCGTCACCATCATGGCCCGGAACGGCACGGAGTTCGGCATCAAGGTGTCCGGCCTCGGTGACGACTGGTTCACCTGCCAGGCGGCCCTCCCCGATGTGCTTCTCTTCCCCGGCTTCACCAGGGAGGACACCAACCGGGACATCGGCGACAGCGCCATCATGGAAACCTACGGCGTGGGGGGTTTCGCCCTCGCCGCCGCCCCGGCCATCGTCCAGTTCATCGGCGGAACGCCGAAGGACGCGGCCAACTACACCCTCGAAATGTACGAGATCACGGGGGGCGAAAACAACATGTTCACCATCCCCGCCCTGAACTTCAGGGGAACCCCCACGGGGATCGACATTCTCAAGGTGGCGGAAACGGGAGTGACTCCCGTTCTTGATACCGGCGCGGCCCACAGGGAACCCGGAAAGGGACAGGTGGGCGCTGGAATTGTCCGGATGCCCGCGGAGGCTTTTCTCAAGGCCGCCGGGGCGTTCGCTGACCGGTACCTGGGCGAATGACCCGGGAAGACTGGATTGATTCAATCTCAAAGGAGGCGCTTTTGAATGAGCAAGAGTCTCGAACTGAAGAACTGGGGCAACATCAAGGTCTATGACCTCACCATTCCCATCGGTGTGCAGACCCCGCCCTGGCCCACCTATGAACCCCTGCAGGTGAAATACTTCAAGCGCCTGGCCCCCAACGGAGCCAACGGGCAGCTTGTCACCCACTCCAACCACGTGGGGACCCACCTCGACGGCCCCATCCACTTCTGCGGCCACGGCGGCGACATCGCCAGCCTGCCCCTGAAGGATTTCCTCGTGGGACCCGGCGTCGTGGTGGATATCAAGGACATCGCCGAGGACTACGGCATCTACACCCCCAAGGACCTCGAGGCCCGGGCGGACATCCATGACGGCGACATTCTCATCATCAACACCGGCTACCACCGGTACGGCTGGAACGAGCCCGAGGCTGACGAAGTCCGGTACATGGTGAAGCACCCCGGACCCACCAGGGAGTTCGCCACGTGGGCCCTCAAGAGAAAGATCAAGTGGATCGGCGTGGACTGCGGCTCCGCTGACCACCCCATGAACACCAAGATCCGGGAGTGGATGCCCGTCCAGGCCAGGCAGGCGGACGCCCACCTGAAGAAGAAGTACGGCAAGGGCCTCGACGACTTCTTCCCTGAAGAGGACTACCAGGTGATGCACATTGCCCTCTTCCCGAGCAACCTGATCCACGCCGAGTGCGTGGCGGGAGACATCGACCTTGTCAGCGGCAAGCGCGTCACCATCGGCTGCTTCCCCTGGCGCTTCGTCGGCGGGGAATCCTGCATCTCCCGCATCGTCGCTTTCGCAGAGGAATAAACCTGTTTCTTCGGGCGTCCCCTTTGAGGGGACGCCCTTTTTCCATAGGGCAGGCGGCCGCCGCGGCGGCATTCATTATGCCGTGCCGTTCGCCTGTGTTTTTTCGGGGGGTGGTATTCATGCTGGCTTTTGAAATGGAGCGACCCAGGTCTCTCGCCTCCGCGGCGGAGCTCCTGGAGAAATACGGATCCCGGGCCATGGTGAAGGCGGGGGGAACGGATGTCCTCGTCTGGATGCGGAAACACGCGGTGCATCCCGAGGTGCTGGTGGATCTCTCGGAAATACCCGAACTCAGGGGAATCTCCTTCTACCCTCATCGGGGCATCAAGATCGGAGCCCTCGCCACGGTAAACGAGACGGCGGAGAACGAGGACGTGAAGCGCTACTATCCCGCTCTCCGGGATGCCTGCCTTTCCCATTCGGACATCCTGATACGCAACAAGGCCACCGTCCTCGGCAACATCTGCGCTTCCGTTCCCTCGGGAGACCTGATCCCCGCCTTTGCCGTCTACGAGGCGGTGCTCCATGTCTTCGGCCCCGGCGGCGAGCGGGACATTCCCTTTTCCGACTTCATTACGGGGCCGAGGAAGAACAGCCTCATCCCCGGCGAGATCGTGACCGCCGCGACCCTTCCTCTTCCGGGCGACCGGAGTGTCGGATGCTATCTCAAGCTCGCCCGGCGCAACGCCCTCGACCTCGCCCAGGTGGGAGTGGCCTGCCTGGCCGTGGAGGGAGAAGAGGGAAGGACCTACAGGATCGCCTGCGGAGCGGTGGCCCCGAAACCGGTCCGGGCATCGGAGGCGGAGAAGATCCTCCAGGGGGCTGCCGCTCCAGGGGATGACCTTCTCGAAAAAGCCGGGAAGGCGGCTGCGGAGGCCTCAAACCCCATCACCGACGTCCGCGCGTCCCGGGAATATCGGCTCTCCATGGTGGAAGAACTGACGAAACGGGCGGTCGCTCTCTGCGCGGAGAGGCTCCAGGGAGGAAGGGCATCATGAAAAGAGACGTTCATTTCATTCTCAACGGGAGACCGGTGACCTTTTCGGTGGAGCCCCGGACGACCCTTCTCCGGGCGCTCCGGGAATACGGCGTCACCAGCGTCAAGCGGGGCTGTGAAGAAGGCGAGTGCGGCACCTGCACCGTGGTCATCGACGACCTGGCCCAGAAATCCTGCATGGTCCTCGCCCTCGAGGCTGAAGGGAAATCCGTCCTGACGGTGGAGGGGCTTGTGGGCCCGAAGGGCGAGCTTCACCCCATCCAGCAGGCGTTTGTGGACGAGGGGGCCATCCAGTGCGGTTTCTGCACCCCGGGCATGATCATGTCGGCCTACGCGTTTCTCCGGAAGAACCCGGACCCTACGGAAGAGGACATCCGGGTCGCCCTCGCGGGAAACCTGTGCCGGTGCACGGGGTATATCCCCATCTTCAGGGCGGTTCAAAAAGCCGCCGCGGTCATGCGCGAGCTGGGGCACATCCCCGGCAGGGCGCGGTGACGGGAGGTGCCAGCCATGAAACAGACCGTGACGAAAAACGGCGTCGGAGCGTGGACCGAGAGAAAATACGACGTGGAAAAGGCCGCGGGGACCCTGGCCTTCACCGATGATCTTCGGTTCGGGCCGGAGCTGCTCCACGCAAGGGCAGTCCGCTCCACGGTGGCCCACGGCGAGATCCTGTCCATCGACTTCTCCGAAGCCCTCAAGGTGAAGGGCGTCGTCAAGGTGGTCACCGGAAAGGACTTCGTCCACCGCTTCGGCCTCTACCTGATGGACCGCACACCCATGGCCATCGGCAAGGTCCGCTACATGGGCGAACCGGTGGCCCTCGTGATCGCCGAGTCGGAGGAGGCGGCGGAGGAGGGGATGCTCAAGGTCACCGCGAAATACCGGGAGCTGCCTCCCATCTTCGACCCCGTCAAGGCCGCGACGGACAACTCCGTCCTGGTGCATCCGGAACTCGAAACCTACGACCACGTGGATTTCATCACCCCCTTCCCCGGAACGAACATCGGCAACTGGTTCCGCATCCGCAGGGGCGACGTGGACAAGGCTTTCTCCGAGGCGGAATACATCGTGGAAGAAGCGGTGAACTGCCCCCAGATCGCCCACGGATTCCTCGAGCCCCACTGCTGCATCTGCAGGGAAGAGCCCGCAACGGGTGACCTGACCATCTGGTCCACCGCCCAGTCTGCCTTCGCCCTCAGGGATATCGTGGCCAAGGGACTGAAATATCCCCTGAGCAAAATCAGGGTCATCGCCCCTCCCATCGGGGGAGGCTTCGGCGGAAAGGCCGGGATGACCGTGGAGGCCCTCTGCCTCGCCGGGGCCATGAACCCGGACGTCCGGGGCAGGCCGGTGAAGCTCCACATCCCAAGGGAGGAAGTGCTCCTCACATCCTGGGTGCGCCAGGCCTACGTGGCGAAGATCAAGCTCGGCATCGACAAAGACGGGAAAATCATCGCCATCCGGAACACCTTCTACTTCGACACCGGCATTTCCGCCGAGTACGGGGCGAACCCGGTCCGGAGCGCTGGCTATTCCTCAACGGGCTGCTACTACATTCCCAACGTCTGGACCGACAGCTACGCCGTCTACACCAACAAGCCCTTCGGCGGCGCCTACCGGGGCTTCGGCCTTCCGGAGCTCATGGGCGCGATGGAAGTGGTCATCGACATCGCCGCGAGAAAAGTCGGCATGGACCCCATCGAGTTCCGGCTGAAGAACATCCTGAAACCCGGCCTGCCCACATGTACGGGCATGCCCATGAACAACCACGCCCTCGACACCATCGTGGGCAAGGTGGTGGACCGCATCAAGCTCAACGAAAAGGAACCCGCCACCCGGAAGGGATGGGTCCGGGGCAAGGGCTTCGCCCTCGCCCTGAAGGCTCCCGCCATGCCGGCGGACGCGGCGTCCTCCGCCATCGTCAAGATTTTGGGGGACGGCACGGTGGAGCTCCTCGCCGCCACCATGGATATGGGACAGGGGGCCTATACCGCCTATTCGCAGATGGTCTCCGAAGAACTTGGCATTCCCATCGAAAAGATCAGGTGCCCCTACCCTGACACCCAGAGCCACCCCTATGACTGGCAGACGGTGGCAAGCCGCTCCTGCTGGTCCATGGGCATGGCGGTGAAGCGGGCGGCGTCCGACGCACGACAGAAACTCCTCGCCCTGTACGCCGAGTACTGGCAGGTGGAGCCCGAGAGCATCACCATCGAGCACGGCATCGTGAAATGCAGGAAAAAGGGCAAGGCGGAACCCATAGACGAACATATCCAGAGCGGATTCCCCATGCCTGACGGGAACTATAAGGGCGGCCCGGTGATAGGCACGGGAAGCTTCGTGCCGCCGGATGTGATCTATCCCGACGCCGAGACGGGGCAGTCTCCCAAGAGCGTGGTCCACTTCACAGTGGGCGCCGTGGGCATCGACGTGGAAGTGGACCCAGCCACCGGCGCCGTGGAGGTGAACAAGGTCTCCGCGGGGTACGACGTCGGGAAAGCCATCTCTCCCATGAACGTGAGGGGACAGATCCAGGGAGGCACCGTCCAGGGCATATCGGCGGGGCTCATGGAGGGCATGTACTACGACGAACACGGCAGGCTCCTCACCCCCGACTTCACGGACTACAAGATAGCCACCGCTCTGGATGTCCCTCCTGACCTGGACGCCTTCTGGGAGGAGACCCCCGAGGAGCTTTCCCCCTACGGCAACAGGGGGGTGGGCGAGCATTCCATGATCTCTCCCGCACCCGCCATGGACAACGCCCTCTTTGATGCCCTGGGAATAAGGATCCACAGCTATCCCCTCGGCAGGGAGCGGGTCTACAAGGCCATCCAGGCGAAGAAAAAGGGGGAAACGGACCTCTGGGAATATCCCTACGCCCTGGAGCAGTCGTACAAGAACGCCATAAAGGAGTGGAAGTAATTCTCCTGGGCCTGTGATAGAATCTTTTTTGTGCAACCGGTCGCCCAAAACCGTCCGGTTGCACCCGGAACTTATTGAAGACAGAAAAAGAGCGACAGTATGAAGGATGTGACGGATGTGCCGGAAGCTAAAACGGGAAGAGTCGCCCGGGTGGACCTGACGGAGCGGAGGGTGGAAATCCGCGACACTCCTGATTTCTACGGAAATATCGGTGGTCGCGGATTCGGTGTATTCGAGCTTCTCCGGGGCGTCACCCCCGGGACGGATCCCCTGTCCGCAGAAAACCTTCTCGTATTCGCGGCGGGAAGCCTGACCGGGACCTCCTTTCCTGGAAGTTCCCGGATCGCACTGGTGACGAAAAACGTTCTGACCGGAGGCATATCAACCTCCAGCGGAGGCGGGAACCTTGGGCCGAAG
>ERZ747221.3534-NODE-3534-length-12342-cov-5.708765_pt1 | contig 12342 bp, 11 predicted proteins | sample MGYA00374949_ERZ747221 | MGnify/ENA primary metagenome ERZ747221 (study PRJEB28779, sample SAMN05720172) | bioreactor metagenome | isolation source: Anaerobic biogas reactor | place: USA:Washington, USA | collected 2015-08-08 ... | reverse complement strand
CGGACCGTATTCCGGCCGAACGGGTCCGCGCCGATCCGGTCGGGGCGGCGAATCCAGACGCGGCAGTTCGTGTCCTCGCTGTCGATCACCGAGGCCCAGCCGACGCGAGCCGGCTCGGTCGCCGCGGCCGCCTTCTCCACGCACTCGACGAGTTTGCCGGGCAGGAAGGCGGCATACGCCTCGTCGACCCCCGTCCCCAGGGCGCCGACCACCGAGGGGGCGCTGTGGGTGTGGGTGGCCGAGATGACGATGCTCTTCTCTGGGATTCCCGTCGCCGCGGCCGCTTGGGCCTTGACCTGATCGAGCATTTCGCGGGGCATCATCAGGTTGTCGACCACGACCAGCGCCAGCCGGTTCTGGCCATCGTCGAGGACGATGCCGCGGGCGCAGAGCCGGTCCCGCAGTTCCCCGCCGGTCCCCTCCAGGAACCCCCCGCTGACGACCACGGGGAGGCGAGGCGGAGAGATATCAACCTCCGCGGCGCCGGCGCGGAAGACGGGCCGTTGCTGCCGCCGCTCGGACGGGTGTTCTCTGGCCAGGGCAAGCGGGGCGGAGACCGCCGCCGCGGAGGCGAAGGTGCTGGTGCGAAGAAACTCACGTCGCGTGGTCGGTCGGTTCATGATCGGGGATCCAGAGCGAGTAATAAAGGCCGTTCGGCAGCGTGTCCCACGGGGTCGTCGGGACGCCGATGATTGTCACGCGTGGCGAGCCGCCCGTCAAGCAATTCCCGCGTTGTGCGGAGAAGGCAGCGGCCGGCAAAAGGCGCCCGGCACGGCCGGCATCGCCGACTCGACCGAGCTGGTCGAGCTGCAGCGCGTTGCGCAGCGAGATGGTCAGCCGCTCGGGGGCCACCGGCTTGACGAAGAAATCGGCGGCGCCCTTGCGCATGGCGGAGACGACGGTATCGAGCGAGGAATTGGCCGTCTGGATGATCACGACCAATCCTTCCCTTATATGGATGTGGACGGCGGCAATGGCATCGCTCAGGCCATGGACCACCTGGTCAGTCTTGGTCACCGCAAAATCGCTGCCCTGGCCTGGCCGGAAAATTCCCGGGTAGGTAATAACCGCCTGGAGGGGTACTTCACCGGTCTGGCTACAGCCGGCTTGAGGAGAAACCCAAACCTGATCATGAGAGGCGAAGGCACTTTGGAAGTGGGTTTTGAAGCTACAAGCCATCTTCTGAACTTGCCTGAAGAAATCCGTCCGACAGCGATCGTGTGTATGAACGATATGATGGCCATCGGAGCCATGCAGGCAATCCGAAGCGTAGGTCTGCAACCTGGAAGGGACATCGGAGTGACGGGCTTCGATGATTCCCCAACCGCTCGTTATCTGAACCCGCCCTTGACCAGTATCAGCCAACCTATTCCGACCATCGGTGAAAACCTGATGAAGCGTTTAATTGATTACCTCGAAACTGGTACTTACCAGGAACCAAGATGTGAATTGATTGCTCCCAAGCTTGAGATCCGCGAATCTACCATGGGCTATGTGCCAGCCAAAGGCTGAACTTGAAAGGAGTAGATGAAGGAAAGCAGACATTATTTACGAAAAACAATAAAGATCTCAGTAAAAAAGTTAACCTTTGAAACGGTCGCAAAACGACCAAACCTATTTTCGAAAGAGGAGAAAGATGAAAAAATTTAGTTTAATATCGCTACTGATCATCGCATCGATGATCCTGGCTGCCTGTGGCACTCCCGCAGAGCCAGAAGTCCCTGAAGTTCCAGTGGTTGAAGAACCCGCCGATCAAGGGGCTTGCCCCTTAGCGGTTGAAGAAGGCGCAGTGATCACCTTCTCTGGTTGGGGTGATGAAGCCGAACAGCAAGTTTATCGCGACAGCATTGAACGCTTCAAGAGCATCTGCCCGGGTGTTACCGTAAACTACACCCCCGTTCCTTCTGACTTCCAGACCAAAATGAAAGCTCAAATGGCTGGCGGGTCCGCACCTGATGTCTTCTATGTTGACGATCAGTTGATGACCGCCTTTGCACCCTCAGAGCAGATCCTGGCCCTTGACGATCTGATGGTTGAAGCCGGCGTGAGCACTGATGACTTCATTAGCAGCTTGATGCCGATTTATCAACTGAACGGCAAGACTTATGCGCTCCCGAAAGACTGGGGCTCACTCGGCTTGGTCTACATCCCCAAAGCCTTTGCGGATGCAGGTATTGATGAACCAACTGCCGATTGGACCTGGGAAGACGTTCGCGCGGCTGCCAAGACCATCGCTGAAAAAGGCAATTATGGCGGCTTCTGCATGGGCTCTGACTGGGCTCGTTTCCTGCCCTTCGCACTCTCCTATGGTGGCAGTTATGCCAGCAGTGATAACACCACAGCTCTATTGGATAGCCCCGAAGTGCTTGATGCTGCTACCTTTGTGGCAGATATGTTCGAAGAAGGCTCCCTGGTTCGCCCGGTTGACCTGAGCACTGGATGGTGCGGTGAAGCCATTGGCTTGGAAGCTGTTGCCATGACCACTGAAGGCGGCTGGATGGTCAATACCATGAAAAACACCTACCCGGATGTTGAATGGAAAGCTGTCGAGATCCCCGCTGGACCTGTCAAGAAAGCTGACGTTATCTTCGTCAACGGTATCGGCGTCAATGCCGCTACCGAATATCCCCGTGCCGCAGCGGCCTTCCTGTTCTACGTGACTGGTTATGACAACCAGGCTGAGATCGTAAGTACCGGTTTTGCCTACAGCACCCATCCTGAACAGGCTGACCTGATCGTGGATGAGAATGACAAGGCTATTGCCCAGGGCGGTTTGCTCCCCGATTCTGTGGTTGCCTTCTGGGGTCCCAACACCGGTAAAGTGAACGATGCCGTTTCGCAGGCTTTGGAACGTGTCTTCCTTGGTGATCAGTCTGTAGAAGAAGCCTTCGCACAGGCTCAAACCGAAGCTCAGACTGTTCTGAGCGAATAAACAGTCTCTCTGCCTTTAGGGTAGAGTGACATTTCAAAGGATTAAGTCCTGGGTTTCACTTTTTTCAGTGAAACCCAGGCACAGTTGTTAGTAGAGTTCCTGGAAACAATCGAGGAGTGTTATGGAAAGCAAACAAACAAACTCCACTCAGCAAGGAACCGTTCCCGCAATTATCGCTTTTGTTGGCGTTGTCTTTATCATCGTAGTTATCGCCTTACTGAATGCTCCCACCATGGGTGGAGCAAGGGTGATGGCCTCTGTAAAGACTTATTTTTCAGAAGTCAGGGCAACCGCTATGCCTTTTATGGCTGTGATCACAATCCTCGCGATCATTGGAGGTTCTTTCATAGCCAGAGAGGTCAAAAAAGTTTGGCCTGATGAACGAAAGCGAAAAGAATTCCTGACCGGGTATGCCTTCCTTGCGCCATATTTAATTGTCACGCTTACTTTTACCGTGGGCGTCATCTTGTTCGCGCTCTATATCTCGTTCAACAAGTATGACATTTTCACCAGGCCTGAATGGATTGGTCTGGCTAACTATAAAGAAGCCTTTGCGGGCTTTACAGACTCCACAAAACGCGACTTTTTGCAGGCGCTCTACAACGTGCTCTGGTATGCTGCCATCGTTGTGCCGGTACAGACCATTTTGGCTCTACGCATGGCGACCCTGTTGAACGCGCCGGTCAAATTCAAGCAATTTTTCCGCACGGTCTTCTATGCTCCCAGTGTCACTTCATCGGTCGTGATCACCTTGATCTTCATCTGGTTGTATTTGAAGAATGGCTACCTCAACTATTTCCTGCAATCTATTTTGGGGTGGGTTGGGATTGATTTCACACCAATCGCCTGGCTGGGAGATCCGAGAGGCTTGATCCAGCTGGTCGTGGAAGCTTTTGGTGGAACTATTCCCTCATCACAGTGGTATTTCCGCGGTCCCAGCATCGCCTGGATGGCGATTATGTTCCAAAACATCTTCACCACCGTTCCAACCTTCATGATCATGTACCTGGCAGCCCTGCAAGACATCAACCCAGCGCTGTATGAGGCAGCCTCGATTGAAGGTGCCAACAAACGGGATGTGTTCAAGAAAATCACCAGACCGCTGTTAAAACCAATTACGATGATGATCGTTGTATTAGGGACCATCGGCACACTTCAGATCTTTGACCAGGTATACCTGGCAACCTCAGGTGGACCTCTGAAGACCTCGTTGACCCCGGTTTACCTGATCTTCACCGAGGCTTTGGGCGTGAACGGACCCATCACCATGGGTTATGCTTCGGCCCTGGCCTTTATCCTGGCGGCTATCATCTTCGCGCTCACATTCCTGCAACGACGTATCCTGACCAAGGGTACAGAGATGTATTAGGAGGACTGACATGACTGTAACAACAAAAGACAACATTACACCTATCAAGGTCAAATCTCACAGTCAGGCAGTTACCGAGAATGTGATCAAAGCATTTTTCCGATATCTGCTCTTGATCGCCATCGGGTTGATCATGCTTCTGCCGTTTATTATGGCTTTCCTGGGTACTGTAAAAACTGACCAGGAGATCCTGTCCTATCCCCCCAAGTTTTTGCCAGAGGTCTGGCGCTGGGATAACTGGGCCAGGGTCTGGAACACGGACCTGGGGGCAGGCGGCACTTTTCCACGCTGGCTGTTTAACACGGCCTTTCTGTCTGTGACCGTGGCGGTGGCCCAGGCGGCCTTTGGATCGATGGCGGCCTTTGCCTTTTCACGTCTGAAGTTTGCCGGCAGAGACGCAGTCTTCAACTTCATGTTGGCGACCATGATGATCCCCGGAGCGGTCACGCTCATCCCGGCTTATGTCTTGATGACCAAATTGCAGTTGATCAACTCCTTCTGGTCCTTGATATTGCCAGGTTTGGTGAGCGCGGGGAGTATTTTCACGCTCACCTCCTTCTTCCGCTCCATTCCAGTCGACCTGGAAGAGGCTGCCATCATCGATGGCGCCACCTATATGCAGATTTTCAGGACCGTGATCTTGCCGCTGGCAAGACCTGCCATCATGACGGTTTTGATCTTGCAATTCCAATCAATGTGGAATTCGTTTATGCAGCCTTTGCTGTACTTGAATACACCTGATAAATACGTGCTGAATGTCGCCTTGAGCATCTTTCAGCAGCAATATAAATCTCAATGGAACCTGACATTAGTCGGTGCCATGTTTAATGCCATTCCGATTTTGATCCTGTTCTTCATCTTCAGCAGATACTACATTGAAGGTGTCGCTTACGCAGGTATCAAAGGCTAAAGAGGAAAGACGGTGATAAAAAAGATACCCTCCATCTATCGCCGTTCCCTCAAGGAAATTTGGGAGGACCTGTGGACCATGTTGGTGGTGAATTCCCTGTGGATCGTCGCCAACCTGCTGATCATCCCGGGTCCTCCTGCCACGCTGGCTTTGCATGCTTACGCAAACCGTATTGTTCATGGTGAAGTCACCGACCACAACGACTTCTGGCGTGCCTTCAAACGCTCCTGGGGGGTTGGTTGGCGCTGGGGCGTGGTCAACCTGGTTGTGGTTGGCTTGCTGGGGGTCAACTATTACCTGGTCAGCAACGCTATGGATATGAATCTGGGCTCATTTCTTCAGGGGCTCTACATAGCGGTCGGGCTGGGCTGGTTTTTGCTCCAATTCTTCGCGCTGCCCTTTTTGTTTGAGCAGGAGCAGATGAAAGTAGGCCAGGCGCTGCGCAACAGCGCCTTGATGATCGGCAGAAATCTTAGCTTTTCATTTTTATTGGGTTTATCCCTTTTGGCATTTTTTGCCTTGGCAACACTCGCGTTTGCGCTCAGCATCATGTATGGAGCCGTTTTTTTGGCTCTGGCAGGCAATTACGCGGTCAATGACCAGCTGGAACCGCTCAGAGCTGGCAAAAATAGCTCACCCACCCAAAATTTATAAATAAAAGGTAATTATTCATGGAATTATTCAGACACAATGCCAATCCCATCCTTTTGCCTGACCCGACCTCCACCTGGGAGACCTACAACGTCTTTAACCCGGCTGTGGTCCACCATCAGGGCGAGTTTCACATGCTCTACCGGGCACAAGGGCTCGATTGGGTCAGCCGGCTTGGCTACGCCCATTCGACCGATGGTATCAATTTCACCCGCGATCCCCAGCCGGTCTTCTCTCCCCAGGACGATTTTGACGCCCGGGGCATTGAAGATCCGCGTATTACTGAGATCGACGGGATTTTCTACATGGCTTACACCGCCTACGGTAAGCGCCCATTGCCCGGCTTCCCGCCCACTCATCTGGGCGGCAGCGTCACACCCATGTTCGCCAAGAGCAGCAACCTTCGTGACTGGGAACGCATCGGGCCCCTTGTGACCGGCGAGGACAACAAGGATCACGTCCTTTTCCCCGAAAAAATTGGCGGAAAATTTATCAGCCTGCACCGGCGCCCGCCCCAAATCTGGCTGGCGCGCTCCCGGGACCTGCGCGACTGGCCTGAGGAGGACATGCAGCCTATTTTCGGACCCCGCGCGGAGAACCGCTGGGAATCCAAACGTATCGGCAGCGGCGGCGTGCCCATCAAAACCGAGCAGGGCTGGTTGATGATCTACCATGCCTATGACCAATCGCACGTCTACAGCCTGGGTCTGTGTTTATTGGACCTGGAAGACCCCACCAAAATCATAGCCCGTCCTTCGAGCTCAATTTTTTATCCCCGGGAGATCTGGGAGATACGCGGAGATGTGCCCAATGTGGTCTTTTCCGGAGCAAATGTTGTTGTAAATAACGAAGTTTATGTATACTATGGTGCTGCTGACCATGTGGTCGGTCTGGCCACCGCCCGCCTGGATGATTTGCTCGACTATGCCTTGAACAACTAATTATTCCTTTGAGGAGACTATAACTGCTATGTGGAAGATCACCGAAAACTCTTTTGACCCCAAGCGACTGCGCCATTTTGAGACCGCCCTGACCCAGGGCAATGGCTATGTGGGAACAAGGGCAACTTTTGATGAGCACTACCCGGGCGAACAACGCACCACCTTTGTCCACGGAGTTTTTGATGACGTTCCGGTCGTCTTCACCCACCTGGTCAACTTTCCGGATTGGACGGCACTGGATATCATCCTGGCTGGTGAGCGTTTCAGCCTGGCTGAAGGCAAGCTGCTGGAGTACCGCCGCAGGTTGAATTTGCACAACGGTGTGCTTACCCGCTTTGTGCGCTGGGAAAGCCCCCAGGGGCACGTCAGCAAGCTCATCTTTTCCCGATTTGCCAGCCTGGCTAACCAGCACCTGCTTTGCCAGCGGGTTTTGATCACCCCCGAAAATTATTCTGGCGAGGTCAGGATCGAAAGCCGCCTGGATGCCGGAACCGATACCATGCGTTACCAGCAGTGGAACTGGCTGGACCAGGGCGTGGAAGACGGGTCGATTTGGTTGCGCCTGCAGACCTCAGCCACCAAGATCGAAGCTGCCATGGCGCAAAAAGTGTTTTTCAGCGGAGGCAGTGAGGCCGAAATTTTAATGCCCAACGTAGTCAAAATGCCCTCGATCTGCACGAGCTGTCAGGCCGAAACCGGTCAGACCATCTATTTCGAAAAATTCAGCTCGCTCTGCACCTCACGCGAGTGCGAGGACCCCAAAAGCGGTTCTCTTTCAATTTTGGCAGAGATGGCGCAGGAGCCCTGGGAGGCTGCCTACGCTGCCAATGAGCAAGCCTGGCAAAAAGAGTGGGACCGAAACGACGTTTTGATCGAAGGCGATGCGGAAGCTCAGCTGGCGCTGCGTTTCAGCATCTACCACCTGCTCATCGCCGCCCCCCGCACTGACGAGCAGGTCAACATTGGCGCTAAAACGCTCAGCGGCTATGGCTATCACGGGCATGCCTTCTGGGACACCGAGATTTTCATGCTGCCTTTCTTCACCTTCACCCGCCCCGAGATCGCCAGGAACCTGCTTTCCTACCGCTACCATAATTTGCCGGGAGCGCGCGAAAAAGCGCTTGAAGGAGGCTTCCAGGGCGCGCAATTCCCCTGGGAAAGTGCCGGCGACGGTCGCGAAGTGACCCCAACCTGGGTGCCAGACCCCGCGGACCGAAAAAGCCTTATTCGTATCTGGACTGGCGACATTGAGATCCACATCTCCTCAGATATCGCCTTTGCCATTGTCCAATACTGGCGATTAAGTGGTGATGATGCTTTTATGGCACAGCGCGGAGCTGAGGTCATCCTCGATAGTGCCAAATTCTGGGCTTCGCGCCTGGAGTGGAACCCGCAAACGAGCCAGTATCACCTCAGCAACGTCATCGGTCCGGACGAATATCATGACCATGTGGATGACAACGCCTTCACTAACTACCTGACCCGCTGGCATCTGCACACGGCTGTAGCGCTGGCTGAGTGGCTCAAAACCTACGACGCTCAAGCTGCCAGTTTGCTCTTCACCAAACTTGGTGTGGATGAACAAAGCCTGGCCGACTGGGCCACCATGGCAGACCAGCTCTATTGCCCGGGCGAGAACAACCAGGGCTTGATCGAGCAGTTCGGCGGCTATTTTCAACGTGTTGACGCGCTGGCCAGTGACTTTGACCCGCGCACCGAATCGGTCCAGTCTATTTTGGGCATCGAAGGCGCTAATGCCTCCCAGGTGCTCAAGCAACCCGATGTGATGATGCTGATGTACCTGCTGCCCGAGTTGTTCTCCCACGAGACCATCCAGGCAAACTACGATTATTACACCCCCCGCACCGACCTGACCTTCGGCTCTTCGCTGGGTCCTTCCATCCAGGCCATCATGGCCACCCGCCTGGGCAGCCAGGCAGACGCTTACGAAAACTTCATGCGCGCCGCCCGGGCTGACATCGAAGACGTGCGCGGCAATGCCAGCGATGGTATCCACGGCGCATCTGCAGGTGGTTTGTGGCAAGCGGCTGTTTTCGGCTTTGGCGGGCTGCGCGTTGAGGATGATTATTGGTATGTCAAACCTCATTTGCCGGCTCATTGGAAGCGCCTTCAATTTAAATTTGTCTGGCGCGGTCAGGAACAGCTGGTCGATATCCGCGCCCAGGAGGAACAATCGTGATCATCAAAGCCTTTTTGTTTGACCTTGACGGCGTTCTGACCGACACATCCGAGTTGCACTACCTGGGCTGGAAACGACTGGCAGAAGAAGAAGGCATCCTCTTCACCCGCGAGGACAACGAAGCCCTGCGCGGCGTCTCCCGGCGCGAATCGCTCAACCTTCTGCTTAAGGGCAGGCAGGTGACTGAGGAGCAAGCCCAGGAGATGATGGAACGCAAAAACGGCTACTATATCGACCTGGTGCGCCAGATGACCTCTGCCGACCTGCTGCCAGGAGCGTTGGAGATAGTTGAGGAGATCAGGCGGCTGGGGCTGAAGCAGGCAATCGTCAGCAGCAGCAAAAATGCCCCCATGGTGTTGGACCAGCTGCAGATTGGTGAGATGTTTGATGCCATCATTGATGGCAGCTCGCCGGCGCGCTCCAAACCCTGGCCTGATTTGTTTTTGCTGGCCTCGCAGGCCCTTGACCTGCCGCCTGAGAACTGCCTGGTGGTGGAAGATGCTCTGGCGGGGGTTCAGGCAGCTCACGCCGCTGGTATGCCCGCTTTGGGGCTCGGCCCGCGGGAGCGGGTTGGTATTGCTGAGCTGGTCTTGCCTTCGCTTGAAGGCCACACTGCCCACGAGGTGATTGAGTATTTTGCAGGGTTGTAGCCTCTGCTAGCGACAGCCCGCCCCGTGTTCCTGTTTGCGGGTTCTCTAATAGACTTACCGCTAGCGCCGGTCTCCAGACCGCGCACTAATTTTATTGATCGTGCCGGCCTCCCGGCCGTGCACGATCAGTGCAAAGTTTTCTCATTCCGACCTACCCGAATACCCGTGTGATCCGAAGGGTAAAATGATGGAGACCCGCGGTCAAATCACGTGCGCGGTCTGGAGACCGGCACGATCAGGGCAAAGTTATCTCATTCCGACCTACCCGCACACTCAATCATTTTTCCACCGTTCCACGGAAATCTTGGAGTAGATACCGTCTTGAATGTCAAGGGTTGAAGCAGAATTGGTTGCCATAATCCGGGTCAAATGGCTTGCCAGACTTCAGCACTCCATAGGCCAGGTGCAGCAATTTTTTCATGGCAGCCACAATCACCTCCATGTTGGCATGTCCGCTGGCCAACATACGTCTTTTCAGATCCATCACGATCGGGTTGTGTTCTGAAGCGACCACAGCTGGCATATACAGACATCTGCGTAACTCTGTCCTTCCCTGTTTGCTGATACGGGTCTGCTTATGCACCGAACTGCCCGACTTGAATTGTTTGGGGGCTAACCCGGCATAAGCAGCCAGCTGAGAGGCACTGGCAAAGTCCTCAATCTCTCCAATCTCTGCTATCAGCTTGATGGCAGTTAGCATGCCAATCCCAGGGATACTGGTCAACAAGTTTTGCTTTTCTCTCAGCTCAGGATACTGATCAACATGCTCTTTGATCTTCTTCATCAGGGCTTTGATTTGGTCTTCCAGGTGCTTCAGGTTTTCCTGTAGACTCTCAATCACCACCGGATCGCTGACCCCACTCTTCAGCCGGTTTTGCTCCTGCTGTTTCATGTCCCGCAATTGATCCAAACGCCTTTCCATCGAGCGCAAAGCCTTGATTTCAGGGGGATGGGGCTCCCAGACCCTCAATCGCTCCCGCTCTTTTTCACAGAACTCAGCGATCAAACTGGCATCTGCTTTGTCTGTTTTGTTCCTGTTCAGCAGAAAATCCGCATAACGCTTGACCTGATATGGATTGACAACGCTCACGGTGTATCCTGCCTGATACAGGTATTCTGCCACGCCCTCCCAATAACTTCCGGTCGCTTCCATACAAATATGTAGCACTTGTTCAGGCTGTTTCTCAACCCAGGCCAGCATGGCCTTGAAGCCCTTTAGGTCGTTGGTGAAGACCCGATGTTGCTCTCTGCCTGTGCCGCGCAACACCAAATCAAAACTGTCTTTTGAGATATCTATCCCGATGATCCCTTCTCCTGCTTGCATATTTACCCTTTCTTTTGCTAAACTAGTGCTATCAGTCAGGCGCAATCTTCGGATCAACCTTGTGAATGCGAGCTCTGACGCTCCAGATACCGTCCGATCTTTGTGAATAAATGGGTGAGGGGATCCTTTCTACGTCTCAGGATTCGCTCCAAAGGGCGGAACCGGATTCACCCTCACCTTCCTGACTGATCTCTGTCTATAGCGTAACTGAGATCACTATAAAGATACAAGGTCGGAATGAGACCGCCCTGTAGCCTCTGAATGAATTTGCTTTGCGCGGTCTCACTCCGACGTTTCATCTGAAAAATTTAAATTGTCTTGCCCGTTTTCTTTCCGCCGACAGGTGTCAGATTAGGTGTCAGATTATCTTGGACAGATGTTTCGTTGGACTCATACCCCAATAAGCACCTTTTGCCTCTCCAACTCCAGCTGTGTGCGGGCGTCAGTTTCAATCGGAACAAATCTTTCAATCAAGAGGCAGGGGTAATCCCGGCATTCAGCGCAGGAATTGAGCTTTCTTGAAGAGGCACAGGCGCGGATAGGGCAGCCCTGGCACATGCGCGATTCCAACCTTTGCTGGCTGTGACAGCCATGGCAGGTCATATCCCGGGTGCTGAAACACAGTTCTTCGCTGGAATATTCGGCTGCCAGCCAGCGCTTATGAATTTCATCTCTATGTTGGGTAGCCTGAAAAACCGGACATTCCTCACAACAGGTTCCACAGTAGGCGAGTGCTAACATAAACCCTCCCGGCTGAAGTGCTCCAAAAAATGCACTTCACTTAATAGGCAGCATGAATCGTGCCAGAATGTGATTGTGGAGCTTGGATTTAGTGTTCTTAGAGATTATCTGGGTTGAGCGTTTTGTTACGATAGGTAAGATCCGGGCGGGTCTGCCAGCCCTGGCTCTCCCAAAAAGCATTGCCCTGCTCATTGGTCGCGAAAACTAACATGCCGGCCTTGGTAATGCCTTCTTCTCGCAGCGCCTCGCAAGCCCTGTCTGCCAGCTGCTTGCCAATCCCTTTGCCCTGAAATTCCAAGCGGACTGCGGCGTGGTAGATGTATCCTCGTCGGCCATCGTGCCCGGCCAGAATCGTACCCGCCAGACGCCCCTCTTCCTCAGCCACAAAGCAGGTGGTGGGGTTATGCCGCAAAAAGCGGGCAAGGCCGGCCGGGGTGTCGTCCACGGCGTTGGTGCCCACGCCGGGTGTTGCCTGCCACAGAGCAATGGCGGCTTGGGCGTCGGCCGGGGTCATCAAGCGCAGTTCCATCGCCATGGCTCCTTTCCCGTGGTTGTTGTCAGGGCGTGTTGACACGTAGTGAGATGGTCGGATTTCCGGGCGAATTTGCGACTGCTTTGGGACAG
>ERZ747221.3533-NODE-3533-length-12343-cov-4.447008_pt1 | contig 12343 bp, 11 predicted proteins | sample MGYA00374949_ERZ747221 | MGnify/ENA primary metagenome ERZ747221 (study PRJEB28779, sample SAMN05720172) | bioreactor metagenome | isolation source: Anaerobic biogas reactor | place: USA:Washington, USA | collected 2015-08-08 ... | reverse complement strand
GCGTTGTTCGACCAGGACACCGCGGCGCACGTCCTTTTCGTGGTGGAGAGCGGCCGGCTGGCCATCAAGCTCGCCACCCCGGCCGGCCGGGTGATCGAGGTGGTGGAGGTGGGCCAATACGGCTTGGCCGGCTGGTCGTCGCTCGTCGCGCCCGGCATGTACGTGGCCAGGGCGACGGCCCTCGAGGACAGCACGGTGCTCACCGCATCGGCTGACGAGGTGGAGGCGATCCTTCTCAGGGAGCCGCAGGCCGGGTATCAGGTGATGAAAAAAGCTGGCCGGCCACATCTCGCTGCAACTGCGGGAGCTCAAGGAGGTGCTCCTCGACGCGCTGGAAGGCTGACGCGCGGCGCGCGAGCCCGGCCGGCGAGTCAGGCCAGCCCGAGGGAACGCAGGTGGACGAGGCTGGCCTCCACCGCCTCCGGGGCGTAGTGCTCGAGCACGACCGACGCGCCTGATCGTGCCGCCGTGCGGATCACCGCGGCCGCGTCCACGACGCCGTCGCCGACGGTCAGATGCGGATCGTCAGGGTCGCTCGCACCGTGGTTGTCGTGGAGGTGGACGTGGCGCAGCGGCGCGCGCGGGTCGGTGAGCCACTCGTCCAGGCAGCCGCTGATGCTGGCGTGGCCGACGTCGAGGAGAAGCCCGAGGCCGCGGAGGTCCAGATCGCCGGGATGGGTGAAGTGGCTCATGCCGACGCCGGGCATGTTCTCGACCACGACGCCGACGCCGACCTCCTCCTGCCAGGCGCGGAGCGTCTCGAAGGACCGCTCGAGTCGCTCCACGACGGCGGGGTCGCGTGGGGCGGGCCGGGGATTCCAGTCGGGGTGCACCACGTAGAGCACGGCGCCGATCTCGGCGCTCGCCTCCAGGTGACGGCGATGCTCGGCCATCGCCGCCCGGCGGACCGCGTCGTCCGCGTCCCAGATCCCGGTGTCGCTGAAGGGGCCGTGCACGGAGTAGGTGAGCCCGGCACGGACCGCAGCGGTCCGGTTGCGCGCGCTGAGCAGGGTGTGGCGACCGAAGGAGCGGATCTCGGCCGACGCGGTGAGCCGGGCGATATGCCCGAGGGCCGTGGGGAGCGACAGGCCCGCGTAGGCGCTCGTCGAGATGCCGATGTCGCGGAAGTGGGGCACGGACTGTCAGTATGACAGAAGGATGCGCCGCTTGCCGTGGGTCCAGACGGGGTAGAAGCGGCGCAACGGGACGGCCGGCGGGGCGAACCCAGGCGGACGCGTCGCGACGAGGCAGGTGAGGCACGATGGGCGAGACGATGGACCAGGTGTATCCGCGTCTGGCGACACTCGACCTGGAGATCTCGGGATACCGGACGGAACGTCACGAGCTGGACGTCTCGAGCGGGTTCCGCCGCGTGACCACGGAGGTCGTCCTCACGGGCGCCGGGCTGGAGGGCCGCGGGGAGGACGTGACCTACCAGGCTGAGGACCACGACGACTACCCGGCGGCCCTGCCCGTGGCCGGGAGGTGGACCCTGGACTCGTACTCGGCGCACCTCGAGACGCTCGACCTGTTCCCCGGGCGAGCGCCGCAGGACGGATCGTCCCGGTACCACCGACGTTGGGCGTTCGAGAGCGCCGCGCTGGACCTCGCCCTGCGGCAGCGCGGGAGCAGCCTGGGCGACGCGGTGCGGCGGACCTACGCGCCGGTGCGCTTCGTGCTCAGCACGCGGCTGGACATCAAGCCGTGGCTCGCGGTGGACCCCCGGCTCGAGTTCAAGCTGGACCCCACGCCCGAGTGGGACGAGCGGCTGATGGAGGAGATCGCCGCGACCGGACGCGTGCGTGCTCTCGACTTCAAGGCCTTCTACTCAGGGTCGCCCGTGGACAACCCGCCGGACCCGGTGCAGTATGCGCTGGTCGCCCGCGCGTTCCCCGACGCCGTGCTGGAGGACCCCGCCTTCGAGGGTCCCGCCCGGGAGGCTCTGCGCGGCGCGGAAGCGCGGTTCAGTTTCGACGCGCCGGTCCACTCCTGGGAGGACGTGATCGCGCTGTCCGCGCGCGTGCGCGAGGTCTGCGCCCCGGCCTGCGACGCGTTCACGCTGCGTCATCTCAACATCAAGCCCTCCCGCTTCGGCAGACTGCGGGCGCTGTTCGACTGCATCGCACGGGCACAGGCTGCGGGCATGGCGCTGTACGGCGGCGGGCAGTTCGAGCTCGGCGTCGGGCGCGACCAGATCGAGGCGCTGGCCAGCCTGTTCTACCCCGACGGCGCCAACGACGTCGCGCCGCGCGTCTACCACGGCGAGCCGCACGCGGGCGTGCCGCCCAGCCCGCTCGTTCCGCTTGACGCCCAGGAGCCCGGGTTCGGGTTCCGCTTCCGCGCCTGAGCGCTCGCAAGCCCGCCGCCGTCCCCTGACCTCACGAGTGCGGGCGCGCGGAGTGGGCGCGGAGCGCGTCACGTGCTACCGTGCGGACCGATGATCGGGCGTGAGGACGAGATGGCCGTCGCGTGCGCCGCGCTCGGGAGCGGCCGTCATCTGCTGCTGGAAGGTCCGGTCGGATGCGGCAAGACCACGCTGGCCGCGGCGGCGTGCGAGCGCCTCCGGCTGCCCGTGGTCCGCGTGGACGGCGACGGGCGTTTCCCGGAGAGCCGTTTGTCCGGATGGTTCGATCCGCCGCTGGTGCTCCGTGTCGGGTATCGGGAGGAGGCGTTCGTCCCCGGCCCGCTCGTGCGCGCCATGAGCGCGGGCTGCGCGCTGTTCCTCAACGAGCTGGACCGGCTGCCGGAGGCCGCCCAGAACCTCCTGTTGCCGGCCCTCGACGAGGGGGTCGTGCGTGTGCCGCATCTCGGCGCGGTCGAGGCGGCGCCCGGATTCGTGGTCGTGGCGACCCGGAACCCGGCCGACTACGTCGCCGCCGGACACCTCAGCGAGGCCCTGCAGGACCGCTTCGAACACCTCGCTCTCGCCTACCAGAGCGCCGTCGAGGAGGAGGCGATCGTGGCACGTCTCACGGGGTGCCGCGACGATGCGCTGGTGCGCACGGCGGTGCGTCTCGTGCGGGCGACGCGTGTCCACCCGCGCCTGCGTCGGGGCGCCTCGGTGCGCGGCGCGGCGGCCCTCGTCGAGCTGGTGATGGGGTTCGGTGACGGCGCGCCTGCGGGCCCCGCCCTCGCGCCTCTGCGCCGCGCCTTGAGAGCAGCCCTCGTGGGCCGGGTCGAACTGTGCGACGGGGACGTCGGGCTGCACGAGGTGCTGGACCAGCTCTGTGAGCTGGTCGTCGCGCAGGGCGAAGACCCGGACGCGGACGGGTTCGTGGAGGCGCTCGGCGGGGGCGGGGCGGACGCGGCCGCACGGTCGTCCGTCGACTGTGCGCAGACGCGGTCGTCGGCCAGGCCGGAGCGCCTGCGGGCGTGCTCGACGGACGACCGCCGGGCGCTCGCCGAGCAGTTGCGCAGGGCGCCGGACGATCTGGACGGGTGGAGCCTCGCCGGCGATCTGAGCTCGGGAAGGCTGCGTCACGCCGGTGAGCGGGCTTACCTGTGCGCGCAGCGACTCGCAGCAGGCGCCGTGCTCCGTAGGGCCGGTCTGCTGGTGGGCCCGCTGAGGAGCGCGACCAGGACGGTGCGCGAGCCGCTGACGGAGGGATGGGCGGGCGAGCTCGCCGTGGAGGCCACCCTGGAGAACCTCCTGGGCAAACCGTATCCGGAGCCGGGCGACATCGTCGTGGAGCGTCGCGTCGACCGACGGCGTCAGGTCGTGCTCATGGTCGACACGTCGCTGAGCATGGCGGGTGAGAAGATGGCGCTCGCGGCGGTGGCCGCTGCGGTCCTGGCGCTCAAGGTGCGCCCCGGCGATCTGGCGGTCGTGCTGTTCGCCGACGACGCCCGGCCGGTCTCGCGTCTCGGCGAGGCGGTGTCCCCGGCGGAGTTGGTGCAGCGCATGCTGGCGGTGCCGTGTGGCGGCGGCACGGACATCGAGGCGGCTCTCCGGCTCGGACACGACGAGCTGCAGCGCGGCCGCGACCCCGGGCGCTGCGGTCTGCTCGTGAGCGACGGCGTCCGCACCAGCGGCGCCGATCCGCTGCCGGCGGCGGCGCGGTTCGGACGCCTGCACGTGCTCCTCATGGAGAGGCCGCCCGCCGGCGACGGAGACCGCGGCGCGGCCACCGTGTGGATCGCGCCGCGCCTTCATGCCGGCGAGGGCATCGCGCGTGCGGCCGGCGGCGGTCTGGTGCGGGTCGACGGCTTCCCCGCACTGCCGCGCCGCATGCTGGACGTGGCCGACCGGGTGCTGCGCTGAGGGACCGGCCGGCCGCGACGTCGCGAGAGGGAGGCTCATGCGGGCGACCGAGGCCGGGAGCAGGCGGTCGCCGCCGGTGGCCGGGCCGCGGGGCAGCCCGTATCATGGTCCCCTGTCGGCGCGCCCGGATGATCTCCTGACTCTCGCCGGGGCGGGACGACGGTCCACCGAAACACCGACACCGGGGACGAAGGTGACGAGATGACGCCCATCAAGCAGATCCAGGAGCGGCACGGGATCGTCGGCCGCGAGGACGAACTGGCCACCGCGATCGCCGTGCTCGGGGCGGGGCGCCACCTGCTGCTGGAGGGCCCGGTGGGAGTGGGCAAGACGACCGTCGCGCTGGCGGTGTGCAGCCATCTCGGACGCGACACGGTGCGCGTGGACGGCGACGACCGCTACTCGGAGAGTAAGCTCACCGGCTGGTTCGACCCGCCCCTGGTGCTCAAGCAGGGCTACCGCGAGGAGACGTTCTTCGCCGGCCCGCTGGTCGAGGCCATGCGCGGCGGCAAGGTGCTCTTCATCAACGAGCTGAACCGCATGCCGGAGAGCGTGCAGAACGTGCTCCTGCCGGCGCTGGACGAGAGACTGCTGCAGTTGCCGCACATCGGCGAGGTGAGGGCGGCGGAAGGGTTCCAGGTGGTGGCCACGCAGAACCCGGTGGAGTACGTCGCCACGGGGCACCTCTCCGAGGCGCTGCGGGATCGCTTCGAGCACCTGGCGCTCGACTACCAGGACGCCGCCGAGGAGACCGCGATCGTGGTCGCCGAGACCGGGTCGGACGACGCCGACCTCGTCCGCGCCGCCGTGCGGCTCACGCGGGCGACACGGCTGCACGCCCGTTTCCGCAAGGGGGCGTCGGTCCGCGGCGCCATCGCGACCGTGGCGATCGCCGAGCGGCTGCGCGGCGACGGTGACGGCGGGCGCGAGCCCGTGGGCGCGGAGACGCTGCGCCGCGCGGCGGAGGCGGCGCTCACGACCCGCGTCGACCTGCGCGACGACATCGACGCGGACTTCGGGGTCGCGCTCGACGAGCTGTTCGAGCTTGTGGTCGAGCGCGGGGAGGACCCGGACGTCGCTCTCGCGCCGGCCGGCCCGCTCCCAAAAGCCTGACCCCATCGGCCGGGGCTCCGCTCCGGCACGACGGCCGCGTGGAGGTCCGCGGCCTGCCGGAGTGCGCCCCCGAACTCCCCGTCGGGGACGCCCCGCTCGAGGCGCTGGCGGAGCGCTACGGCGTCGCTGTGGAGGCCTTGGACGGCTGGACCATCGCGGTCAATCTCACGCGCAACGGCTGCCGCCTCGCCGATCCCGGCCTGCGCTATTACGCAGAGCGGCTGGCCGCTCGCGCCGTGCTGCAGAAGGCGGCGCGGCTCGTCGGTCCGCTCCAGGCGGCCACCCAGACCGTGCGTGAGCCCTTGACCGAACCGTGGGGCGGGGAGCTGGACGTCGAGGCCACGGTGGACAACGTCATCGGCAAAGCGTACCCGGAGCGGGGCGACTGGATCGTGCAGCGTCGCGTGGACCGCCGGCACCAGGTCGTGCTCATGGTCGACACGTCGCTGAGCATGAGCGGCGAGAACATGGCCGTGGCCGCCGTCGCCGCCGCGGTCCTCGCTCTCAAGCTGCGTCCTGAGGACCTCTCGGTGGTCGTCTTCGAGAGCAAGGCGACGGCCGTGTCCCATCTCGAGGTGCCCGACCCGCCCCAGGAGGTGGTCCGTCGCATGCTCGACCAGCCGGTGCGCGGGTACACGAACCTGGCGGACGCGCTGACGCTGGGCGCGGCCGAGCTGGAGCGGGGGCGCGACCCCCGCCGCAGCGGGCTGCTGATCACCGACGGCGTCGCCACCGTCGGCGGCGACCCGAGGCCTCTCGCGCACCGCTTCCCGCAGCTCTTCGTCCTCCTCACCGAGGACTACAAGATGAACCCCGAGCTCTGCCGCGAGCTGGCCGACGCCGGCCACGGCGACGTGTTCCCGGTGCGCACCTTCCGCGACCTGCCGACGCGGCTGCTCGAGGTCGCCAACCGGATTCTGCGGTAGACTCCGCTCGCGCAGACAGACGGTGGAGGACGTCCGCCTGTGCCCCGTCCTGAGGTCGACCGTGAGGAGAGCCCCGTGACCCTGTTCGGCCCGCCCAACGTCGCGAAGCTCCGCGCCAAGGGCAACATCGACGGCCTCGTCAGAGCCGCCCGCCACAAGGACCCGCAGGTGGCGGGCGAGGCGCGGCTCGCCCTGGAGGGTCATCTCGACGAGCTGATCGAGCGGCTGCAGACCAAGAACCTGGCGCACCTCGCCGTCGCCCGCGACGCGCTGGTGCTCGTCGGGCCGCCGGCACGGGACCGGTTGGTCTTCATCCTCGAGCAGGGCCATCTGCACCGGCGGCAGGACGCGGCCTTCGTGCTCGGGATGATGAAGGACCCGCAGGCGGTCGAGCCGCTGTGCCTCGCGCTGCACAACCCGGACCCTCTGCTGCGCCTGATCGTGGTCGAGGCGCTGGGCAAGATCGGGGACCCCGCGGCGGCGGACGCCCTGCGACGGGCGACGGGGGACGTGGACCGGTCGGTGGCCGCCGCAGCGCACAAGTCGTTGAAGAAGATGGGGATGCTGCCGCGCGAGGGGTGACCGTCGGCCGGGTCGCGGGACGACGACCCGGCTTGCGGGGACGGTGACCTGCCCTCCCCGGGCGAACCACGCCGGGAGACGAGGTTTTTGCGCCACGGCGCGTGGGAAGGCAGTGACAGGGCCCGGCGTGGGCCCCTCGCATGAGGAGGTCAGATGGCAGTCCGCATAGGCGTGCCTCGGGAGCGGGCGACGGGGGAGACACGCGTCGCCACGGTCCCGGCGGTCGCGGAGAAGTTCGCCGCGCTCGGCGCGGAGGTTCTCCTCGAACGTGGGGCAGGTGCGTTGAGTCACGTCCGCGACGAGGAGTACACGACGGTCACGCTGGTCGACGACCCGGCGGAGGTCTTCGCCGCCGACGTGGTCTTGAAGGTCGACCCGCCGACCCCGGCGGAGGTCGGGCTGATGAGCCGGGGTACGGTCCTCATCGGCCTGCTGCAGCCGTACACGGCGACCGAGTCGGTCGCAGCCCTCCGCGACGGCGGGATCACCGGCCTCGCTCTGGAGCTGCTGCCGCGCACCACACGGGCGCAGTCGATGGACGCGCTGACCAGTCAGGCCTCGATCGCGGGGTACAAGGCCGGCCTGATGGCCGCCTCGCTGGCCGGCCGCTACTACCCGATGCTGATGACTCCCGCGGGCACCTTGCGGCCGGCGAAGGTGGTCGTTCTGGGGGTCGGCGTGGCCGGCCTGCAGGCGATCGCCATGGCGCGCCGGCTGGGGGCGATGGTGGAGGCCTACGACGTGCGGGCCGTCACGGCCGAACAGGTGCAGTCGCTCGGGGCGCGTTTCATCGACACCGGGATCGACGCCGAGGTCGAGGGCGGCTACGCTCGCGAGCTCACCGACGAGGAGAAGGCCAAGGCCAAGGAGATTGTGGACAGCCACATCGTCGCGGCCGACGCCGTGATCACGACCGCGGCGGTCCCCGGGCGGCCGGCGCCGAAGCTCGTCACGGCCGACGTGGTGGAGAAGATGAGGTCCGGGGCCGTGATCGTCGACATGGCGGCCGAGGGCGGCGGCAACTGCGAGCTCACGCGACCCGGAGAGCAGTACCAGGCGCCCAACGGCGTGATCGTCTACGGACCGCTCAACATCCCCGCCATGCTGCCCATCCACGCCAGCGACCAGTACGCGCGCAACCTGATGCACTTCCTGACGCCGTTCATCGTGGACGGCGAGCTGAAGCTCGACTGGGAGGACGAGATCCTGGCCGGCAGCGTGCTCACGCGCGACGGGGCGATCGTGAATCAGACGATCAAGGAACGTATCGAGGGGCCGTCGGCGCCGACGCCGGCGGCCGAGGCCGAGGCGGCGTCGCGGCCGGCCGTCGAGAAGGACGACGGCGAGGACGCCGCCGACGGCTCGGCGCGCCCTGACGAAGGAGGCGCGTCATGATCACCGGGTTCGCGGCCGTTTACATCTTCATCCTCGCCGCCTTCGTCGGGTACGAGGTCATCTCCCGGGTCCCTGTGATCCTGCACACGCCGCTCATGAGCGGCTCCAACTTCATCCACGGCATCGTGGTCGTCGGCGCCATGGTGGCGCTCGGAGTGGCGGACTCGACGCCGGAGCGCATCCTCGGCTTCCTCGCCGTGGTGCTCGGCGCAGGCAACGCCATGGGCGGCTACGCGGTCACCGAACGCATGCTCGAGATGTTCAAGAGTTCGGGCGACCGCAAGAAGGGCGCCGCCGCTACGGGGTCCGACGCCGTCTCCGCCACGAAGGGAGGCGGCGATGCGTGACGACCTGATCCAGATCGCCTACATCGCCGCCGCGGTTCTCTTCATCCTCGGCCTCAAGGGCATGAGCTCGCCGCGCACGGCGCGGCGCGGCATCGTCTGGGCCGGCGTCGGCATGCTCGTCGCCACGGTCATCACGTTCGCGACGCCCGGGATGGGCAACTACGTGTGGATGACGGCGGCGCTGGTCGTCGGCGGCGCCGTCGCCTACGTGGCGGCGCGCCGCGTCGCGATGACCGACATGCCGCAGATGGTCGCCATCTACAACGGCATGGGCGGCGCCTCGGCGGCGCTGATCGGCGCCGTCGAGTTCATGCGGCCGGGCACCATGCCGGCCAGCTTCGCCGTGCTCGGCATCCTGGGCGCCCTGATCGGCTCCGTCAGCTTCAGCGGCAGCATGATCGCCTTCGCCAAGCTGCAGGGCCTGATCAAGAAGTCGTTCCTCTTCCCGGGCCAGAACGTGCTCAACCTGCTGGTGCTCGCCGCCGGCGTCGCGCTGGCGGTCGTCATCGCGCTGCAGCACACCGGGAACATGGGCGGCGGGCAGATGCTCATCCTGATCGTGTTCTACGCCCTGGTGGTCCTCTACGGCGTGCTCATGACGCTGCCCATCGGCGGCGCCGACATGCCGGTCGTGATCAGCCTCTACAACGCCCTCACCGGCCTCGCCGTCGGCTTCGAGGGGTACGTCCTGGGCAACGGCGCCCTGATCATCGCCGGTATCGTGGTCGGGGCCGCCGGCACACTGCTCACGCAGCTGATGGCCAAGGCCATGAACCGGTCGCTCGGCAACGTCCTGTTCGCGGGCTTCGGCGCCGCGGGCGGCCAGGAGCTCGAGGCGATCGAGGGCGCCATGAAGGAGTCGAGCGCCGACGACGCCGCCGTCACCCTGGCCTTCGCCCAGAAGGTCATCATCGTGCCCGGTTACGGTATGGCGGTCGCCCAGGCCCAGCACAAGGTGTGGGAGCTGGCCAAGTTGCTCGACGAACGCGGCATCCAGGTCAAGTTCGCCATCCACCCCGTCGCCGGACGCATGCCGGGCCACATGAACGTCCTGCTGGCGGAAGCGGGAGTGCCGTACGACATGATCTTCGACATCGACGAGATCAACGGCGAGTTCCCGACCGCCGACGCGGCCATCGTGATCGGCGCCAACGACGTCGTGAACCCCTCCGCCCGCGACGACCCGGCCAGCCCCATCTACGGGATGCCGATCCTCGACGTCGACAAGGCGCACCAGGCGTTCGTGATCAAGCGCGGACGCGGCGCCGGCTTCGCCGGCATCGAGAACAAGCTGTTCTACGCGGACAACACGCGCATGGTCTACGGCGACGCCCAGGACGTGGCCGGCAAGCTCATCGCAGGCGTCAAGAAGGTCTGAGGCACAGACGGCCGGGGCCGCGCCGCGGCCCCGGCCGTCCTCCCGGGCGCGCCGCCCGGCGACCGCGCGTCCGTGACCCCGTTGACGTTGCCGGTCACCTCTTGAACGGCGGCGCGGACAGGGCCACGCTGGAGCCGTGTCCGCGCTCATCGACCAGATGGCGAGCGCCCTGCGGGCGCGCCACTACAGCCGCCGCACCGAGCAGGCCTACTGCCGCTGGGTGCGGCGCTACATCCGGCATCACGGGCTCCGCCACCCGGCCGAGATGGCGGAGCCCGAGATCAACGCCTTCCTCACGCATCTCGCGACCACCGAGCGCGTCAGCGCCTCCACCCAGACCCAGGCGCTCAGCGCCCTGCTCTTCCTGTACCGGCACGTGCTGCACCGGCAGGTGGGCGACCTGGGCCAGCTGATCCGCGCCCGCACGCAGATGCGTCTGCCCGTCGTCCTCAGTCGGGCCGAGGTCCGTGCGGTGCTCGGTGAGCTGCACCGCGGCGACCGCGTCTGCTGGCTCATCGCGTCCCTCCTCTACGGTGCAGGCCTGCGTCTCAGCGAATGTCTGGGTCTCCGCGTGCTCGATCTCGATCTCGCCCGCGGCGAACTCGTCGTCCGCTCCGGCAAGGGCGGCAAGGACCGCGCCACGCCGCTGCCGCGGGCTCTCTCGCCCGCCCTGCGCGAGCAACTCCGCCGCGCGAAGCTCACCCACGAGCGCGACCTCGCCGCCGGCTGGGGCGCGGTGCAGCTCCCGGCCGCCCTGGAGCGCAAGTACCCGCGTGCCCCCTGGGAGTGGCGCTGGCAGTGGGTCTTCCCCCAGCAACGCCGCTGGACTGACGCCCGTACCGGCCGCCAGGGCCGCCATCACATGCACCCGACCATCGTCCAGCGCGCCGTCAGGGACGCGGTCCGTCACGCGGGCATCGACAAGCACGCCACCTGCCACACGCTACGCCACTCCTTCGCCACCCACCTGCTCGAGAGCGGCTACGACATCCGCACCATCCAGGAGCTTCTCGGCCACAAGGACGTCGGCACCACCATGATCTACACCCACGTCCTGCAACGTGGCGGTCAAGGCGTGCGCAGTCCGCTCGACTCCCTCACGGAGGGCGGGCCCGGCAGCTCCGGGTGAGTCCCGGCGGAGGCTCCGCAGCGATACGAAGAGCGTCGCCGGCGACCCCGGTCCGTCCTCCGCGCGACGCTCCGGCCGTGGCGGCGGCCACAGCAGGCGCCGCGCCTTACAGGCGATCGAACACAACCGATACGCACGGCGCCGAGGCGAAGCGCGCGCCGGCGCCTGACGGCGCCAGGCGGTGGCTCATCCGCCGCGGGTCGGGCCGGGATTCGCTGAGCCGCCGTGGGCCGGCCCCAACGGCGAGACGCGGCGCTGTCTGCCGGCAGCCCACTCGACCGGCAATACGCAAACCGCACAAGACTCCCCGCCGTTCTCGTGGTACCGTGTCACACAGAAGTCGGCAGAGGATCCGCGCCATTATCCTCACTGCCGAATCCAAGTTCGGCGGACCAAGGAGCGGAGCATGCGGGGGCCGGTGCGTAGGAAGACCCTCATCGCAGCTGGGTGTCTGGCGGCGGTCATCGGTGCCGGCCTCCTCTTCCTCCTGCGCCCCGCCGGCGACGTGCTGCCTGCGAGCGGCCACGACGCGCCCGCCGACGCAGTCGAGGCGCGGCTGGCGGTGGCTTGGTCTCGCGTGCCGCTGCTTTCGAGAACTCACTGGGAGGGCTCACAGGTGGCCGGCGTGATCCCGCTCTGCCAGCCCTTGCCGCACCCCGGTTCGCGCGCGAGCGTCTTCTCCGCCACGCGCGACGAAGGCGGCGACTACCTCGTCGCCTATGAGCGCGGCGGCGCTCTCGTCGGTGCCGTGAACTGGCACCCTGACCTGCCGCTCGGTTTCGACTCCGCCGGCGGCAGGTTCAGCTACGAAGTCGACGCCGCCGAGCAGCTGCTGCGCGCCGATCTTCGGCGCTCGCCCGATGCAATCCGCTATGTTGCGGCCGGCAACGGGTTCTGGGTCGTCGGCCGCGTCGGAGAGCGCGAACGCGGGGTCTTCGTCAACTATCAGGGCCTGTGGGACTGCTGGCCGGACATGAACCGCGCGTACTCGGGCGCCGCGGTCCTCCGTTACCTGCAGCACATTGAAGACCATCACCATTCACCGGGCGGCTGCAGTGACGATCCCCGGAGCTGGGAGTAGGGCTTGCCGAACAAGCACATCAACCTGACAAACCGAGTACTCAAGGGCATAGGCTTGGTTTGCAGGTCATGTGCCCACCGTTAGAGCGGCACGGGTTCTGACCGCAGCGATGGGGCCAAGGGCAATGACAC
>ERZ747221.3528-NODE-3528-length-12353-cov-9.462610_pt1 | contig 12353 bp, 19 predicted proteins | sample MGYA00374949_ERZ747221 | MGnify/ENA primary metagenome ERZ747221 (study PRJEB28779, sample SAMN05720172) | bioreactor metagenome | isolation source: Anaerobic biogas reactor | place: USA:Washington, USA | collected 2015-08-08 ... | reverse complement strand
GGCCCTGCGTCGACTCGTTCCAGACATCGTGCATATCTTCGGGACTGAGGGCGGTCACGCCTATGCGGCAGCAGTGGCATGCAAGCGGCTGGGGATCCCGTTCGTGGTGGGACAGCAGGGGATGTACTCCGCCATCGCGCACCACTACATGTCGGGTCTCCCCGCCCGGGTCGCCTATGGCTTCACGCCGCGAGACATCCTCCGCGCCGACACCCACGGGTTGCGCGAGGTGGGCTTCTTCGACCTGTACCCCGAGAACGACGACGCCACCTTCGAGGGCGGCACCTGGTCGAACTACCCCTACTACGACCAGTTGAACATCGTGGCCGTCAGCAGCATCGACCGCGGCCTGTTCATCCTCCAACCTAGGCTCAGCCGGCAGGGCAACTGAGCCAGACCGGGTCCTTTAGCGGGACCTGACCACCGCTTAGGCCGGGGAGGCCCACCCGCCTCCCCGGCCTAGCCATGTCACACCCCCTTGCTCATGTCGAGGGCGAAGGCGGACTTGGCTGTCCGAAGCAAATGCGGATGGCACGTGAACGCGCATGACACAACAGATGGGGTCGGCTGTCACATGCTGCACTCCGCCGGAAGTTGCCGCACCGAGCGCGGAGGGTCAGTGGGTTCGCGGGTGAACCTGAACGGCGACCTGGTGGCCGCCGCTGTCGAGTTTGGCGTCGCAGGTGTGCAGCGGTGCGTTGAGGGCTTCGGCCAGTGCCAGGTAGGCCGCGTCGTAGCTGGTGTATCGATGGCGCAGGCTCCAGATGCGCTCGGCCAATGGCGCCGTGTCGTGTCTGTCGATGAGCAGATCGAAGTGGTCGACTCGTGCGCTCTCTGCCATGTTCTCCTCGAGCTTCTTACCCAGCACCAGGCCCCGCAGCACGGACAGGACTTCTACGTCGAGGACGTGGGGGGCGGCGATCTCGCCGGAGAGAAGCTCAAGGAGACTGTCATCGACGTCGCGCCCCACCAGTGCCTCGACCATGGCAGAGGCGTCGATGACGATCACCGCCGAGACTCGTGCAGGGCCTCGACGATGTCGGCGCCGCTGGGCCCACTGGCACGGTCCCTCTCCCGGAGGCGTGCCACGATCTCGGCGTTCGTCGGGCGGGAGGCGATCCGCGCAAGTTCCGCCGCGACGTAGGCCGAGAGTGACTTGCCCTCGGCCGCGGCGCGCTCCTTGAGCGTCTGCGTCACCTCATCCGGAACGTCCCGCACATACAAAGTGGTCATACAGGAAATGCTAGCACCATGCAAGCATCCCTTCCGCATCCGGTGGTGAAGAGTCAAGGACAACCTGCTGCACTCCGCCGCCAGTCGACCGCCCGGATCGACGGATGTGCGGACGCGTCAGAGACGTGCACTGAGCCATCGGGCTTCGTCAGTCGGCAACCCCGATGTGAAAGCCCGCCTCGCCCCAGGAGGCCCCGAGCTCACCCTCGGTCGGGAGTTCGACCGCGGAGCACCCCCAGATCCGGCTTGCGGCAGGACTGTGCCAGTAGCACACGGCGTACTCTCCGGGCGTCGCCGTGACCCGGAAGTCACCGTCGTCCTCGATCGTGGCCAGCTCGCCGCCGAGGCGGGCGACCTGCGCCTGGCTCAGTTGCGCTGTGAGGTGAGACCAGGCCAGCGGATTGGCGACAGGATCCTCGCCGGTGAGATCCCAGAACGGACCATCCATGGCCACGATAGGAATTACCGCGAGCACGCCGCCACCGACGTCCGGGTCACCCGGCTGACCCGCCACGTCGGACGTACCGGACATGTGTCCGACCAGCCCGCCGGAGCCGGCTGGGTTGGGTCCGCAGGCCGCCAGCAAACTCATGGCGAGCACCAGTGCGACGCCCGCCAGGGCGCGGCGGCGCGCAGCCATCCCCGTCACACGAGGCGACTGCAGACGCAACGAGGCGACCGGCATCGAAAGCACCCTCAACTGTCCCTTCCCCATCGACACTCAGTGTGACGCACAAGAGGAGAATCCGGTTCACGCCGAACGACGCGCGTCGTCGTCTACGTGCGCTCATCGACATGTGCGGACAACGAAGACCTGCGTCTTAACGCCGGGTGTTCGTGCTTTCGCCTTCAGGCCGGAGGCAGCGCGTGTGCGAGCTGCCGGTGGATATCGGTGACGGTTTCGGCCGCAATCGGGCCTTCTGCGGTGAGCTTGGGGTAGAGCTTCTTGGGCCACAGCGTCTGTACGCCGCGGGTGGTAAAGGTGCCCCCGATCAGGGGCCAGTCTGCTTCGACGAAGCACAGCACACCGTGGACTGGGACATCGTCGTCGAGTAGTCCGCGCACCACGTCTACCTGCTTGAGCACTCCGTCGACGAGCTTGGTGCAGTCGCGAGAGCCGACCATCAGTCGTTCAACGCGAGGCCTGAAGAGACCCCCTTCGATCTTGAGATGGGGACGGCCGCGGTACTTCTTGGCATCGATGACATAGATGCCGTTGGCGGTCACGGCCAAGTGGTCGATGTTGGCTTTGCTTCTCGGGATCCGCCGATCGTGTAGTAGCCGGAGCGTGTCTGAGGCGAGCCGGTCGAGGCCCTTGCCGAGTCTCTCTTCTCCAACCGCCCCGACATCCCACGCGGTCGTGGACTGCTTCTCATCAGTGACGGCGAGAATCAGGCCGCCGAGTCTCGGGTTCTTGGCTCGGATCCGTTCTTCACGCTTTGCCTTGCGCCGCTCGAACTCCCGACGCGCTGAGGCCCCGGCCGTACCCGAGTCGACGACTTCTGCAACCGGCGGTTCGACGACCTTTGCGACCGCAGGCTCCACAGCTTCCACGACTGCGGGCTCGACGGCTGCTGCGACAACGGGCTCGACCTGAGGGCCCACGTCGTGACTGACGCACCGCACCGTCTTCGTCGTCCGTTCGAAAATCGCCTCAGCCTTTGCGGGAAGCTCGATCCCGCAGACCCGGCAAGCGCCGGCGTAACGCAGTCGCATGCGCTTGTCGTCGGTCCCCCCGTCCACAGAATCTCCGTACGGTTCCCGGCTCCCAACAACTTCCCCGACGTCAAGGTCGACGGATTCTGCGACAGCGGGCTCGACCCGAGGCCCCTCGTCGTGACTGAGGCACCGGACCGTCTTGGTCGTCCGTTCGTAGATCGCCTCGGCCTTTGCGGCAAGCTCGACCCCGCAGACCCGGCATGGACCGGCGTAACGCAGCCGCATGCGCTTGTCGTCGGTCCCCCCGTCCACACCACCACCGTACGTTTCCCGGCCTCCCGGTTGGCGATCGACGAGGCAGGAAGTTGCGTCCTATCGCCGGCTGCTGGGCGCTGGCGGTCACCCCTTGCGCTTGGGGCGGCATCGGCGGGCTGAAGTCATACGCTGATTCGATGCTGGATCTCGACGCTCTCGACGTTGACGAGATTGCGACCGCCTTGGCCGATCAGACCGACTACGAGCACCGATGGCTGATCGACGGACGGACCGGCGAGATCGCGTTCTGGACCAGCGATACCGGCATCGACGGTGAGAACCCGGTCGACCTTGACGATCTCGACCTGATACCCATCGACCCTCTCCCTCCGTACGTCTGGTACCAGGACATGGTTGACTTCGCCGACGGCATTAGCGACCGCGCTGCCGGCGAGCGTCTGCACCGATCGCTGCAGGGTAAGGGCGCGTTCCGGCGCTTCAAGAATGAGCTCTACCAGCGCCACCCCGATCTGATCTCGCTCTGGCACGCCTTTCGGGATGCCCGCGCTCGTCGGCGGGCCGTGGAGTGGCTTCGGGACGAGGACCTGATCAGCGGCGATGAGGCTCAACGGTTCCTTGATGAGAATCCCGAGCCTGCCCTTCCATGACGGGAGACGACTCGCATCGGCTCCGCCCCCGCGCGTGCCTGGTGATGTCCTGTCGCGCACGCCAGCGACGCGCGCGCGTTGGCGCCTGGGCGTCGTGTGAGACGGAGGGGTTCGCGGCTCGTGTTCTGGGACGTGTCCGCGATGCTGCCCGGCGGGGCTGGTTGACTGGGCGGGGTGAGCGATCAGCAGCCGGTGCCGACCGACCCCGCCGCGGTGAAGGCGTGGGTGGCGAGTTTGAGCAGGGAGGATCTGGCGGCCCTGACCCAGCAGGTCCTCGGTGGCGGGCTGGGCGCGCTGCTTGGGGTCGATGAGTACAACACTGGCAACCGTCCGATCCAGTTGCCTGACCCGCCGGAGCAGGTGAGCGCGTTGACCGTCACGGTCGAGCTGCGCGGCTCCAAGCCGCGGATCTGGCGTCGACTGCGGTTGCCGGGTGACGTGACGTTGGAGGTGGTGCACCTGGTGTTGCAGGCGGCGATGGGATGGAGCGATTCCCATCCTCATCGCTTTCAGCCCGGCGGAGCGCGGGGGTACACCGGCCCGTACTTCATCACCGCCTTCGACGAGGAGGAGGAAGGCGATGAGGGCACCCGCGAGGAGGCGGTGCGCCTGGACCAGGTGCTGCGCGAACCCGGGGACCGGCTGACCTACCTGTACGACTTCGGCGACGGGTGGGAGCACCTGATCACTTTGGAATCTGTCGCCCCGATGACGGCGGAGGACCGGGATCCGGTGTGCCTGGGCGGTGCCAGGGCGTGTCCGCCGGAGGATGTCGGCGGGATCCACTCGCACATCGAGCTGGCCGCGTGGCTGCGCGCCGGAGCGCCCGCCGACCAGGTGCCCGAACCGTTCGACGACGCCGAGCACGCTCACGGCTGGCTCCCGGTCGGCTACGACCCCGACGCGTTCGACCCGGCCGAGACTACGGCCGCGATCAGAACGTGGATACGCGGGGAGCACGTGCCCTGGCACGGGGTGCCCGAGCCGCTGGCCGAGCTCGTCCGAGGAATCCGCGGACCGACCTGGATGCAGGCCACCGATTGGCTCAACACTCTCGGCGCGCGGGAGCCCGTCACCCTCATTGACGCCGACCTCCACCTCGCGGCCCGCCCGTGGCGGGCGGTCCTGGATGCCGTCGGCGACGGGATCAGGCTCACCAGCGCCGGGTACCTCCCGCCTGCGGTGGTTGAGCAGATCGCCGAGACAAGCGGGATCACGACCTGGTGGATCGGCAAAGCGAACCGGGAGGACCTGACCTACCCGGTGGCGTTCCTGCGCGAGAACAGCCAAGCGCTCGGACTGCTGCGCAAGAGCCGAGGAGTCCTGGCCCCGACCGCCCGCGCCAAAGCCACGGCCGGCGACCCGCACCGCCTGGTCACCGCCGTGCTCGACCGCTTCCCAGTCGGCAAAGGCTTCGACGCCGAGGCCGGGTGGCTCCTGCTGCTCGCCGCCGCCGCCGGCGCCGCCGACAACGCTGAGGTCTACACCCACATCGCGCAGATGCTCACCGACCGCGGCTGGCGCACCCGACCCGGCAGCGACGTCACCACCGCCCAAGCCCGCCACGGAGCACGAGCAACCCTCGACGCCCTCGAATCCATGGCCGGCGACCACAACGACACCGACACCGCACTCCTGACAAGGCTCGCCCGAGCCGCACTCCTCGGCACCGCCCCCAACACGTAGGAGGCGCTCAACAGGCGCGTCTTATCGCCGGGCTATCGCGCTTGACCTAGACCTCCATGGCGAAGTGGTGAGAGCTGATCCGGAAGCCGGCGCTGAAGTAGAGACGGTGTGCGGCTGTCCGATCGAGTCCGACGCCAGAGTCGAGGTGGATCTGCTCGCACCGGAGGCGCACGGCTTCATCGTGCAGCCATTCCAGCAGTAGCCGTGCATGCCCTTGCTTCCTCGCCGCGGGAAGGGTCGAAAGGTCGTCGATGTACAAGTGGCGACCCCAGGCAAGGTTCTCGCCGAGACGGAACCCGGCGACAGCCACGGCCGAGTCCCCCTGGTCGGGCAGCGAAGCGATGAGCCGATAGCCGGAAGGCCGCTGTCGCTGATCCACCTGACGTACGAAGTCGTCTCGCTCTGCCAATGCTGGGCGCAAGACACGCATCGCATCGAAGGCCTGCCCCGTGTTCGGCGGTGCCAACTCAATGATCATGGCCACGATCCTGGCACTGGACGCACTCCTCCTGGAGCCAGGGACACTAGCGGCACTTCGCCGGCTGTCGACCGCCCGCACAGCGATATGAGCGTGCGCCTCCCGGGGCGGGCTCATTCACATGTCGCGGTATCGCTGCGCGGCATCAAGGGCACTTTGCACCAGATCGGTCCTCGTGGCCGGCCGTGCGGGCCAGTCGGGGTACGACGTGCCCGGGACCGCGTAGGGGGTGACGTAGGCGGCCGTGTCGCGCTGGAAACGCCATCCTTCGGCCAGCGGCCCCGCGTCCAGGGTGTCGAAGCCGATGTCGTCGAGGAACTGGCGGACTGTCTCCTTAGCGTATGCGTCGTCAGCGGCGATGGGCAGGGTCGAACGGTCTGGGTCGCCCGAGGGACGGCCGAGGGATGCCAAGTGGTCGACGTAGATGTTGTTGAAGCCCTTCACCACGTGGGCGTCGGGCAGGTGCGCTTGGAGCAGTTCGCTGGTCGTCGTGGACTCGTCATCGAGTTCCGCGATGTGCCCATCCCGGTCGGGGTAGTAGTTGTTGGTGTCGATCACGACCTTGCCGTGCAAGGCCTCTACCGGTACCTGTCGGTAGTTCTTGAGCGGCAACGTCACCACGGCGATGTCGGCTGCCTCTGCGGCTTCGGCAGCAGTCGCTGCGCGGGCCCGCGGGCCAAGCTTGTTGACCAGGTCGGAGAGCGTTTCCGGTCCGCGGCTGTTGCTCAGCACCACGTCGTAACCCGCGTCCACCGCCAGCCTTGCCACGGTGCTACCGATGTTGCCGCTGCCGATGAGTCCAATGGTTGTCATGCCCACCAAACGTGCCGAAGACAGCGCGGCATTCCATGCATCCGCATCTGGGCAGTTCCAGACGGATCCGGGGTCACCGAGAGTCGCTGCATACCGCCGGCTGTTGCCCTTCTACGCGACCGTTCACGGGGATGGCCGCGGCCGCGGGTCGCGGGAGGTGAGCTGGATGGGTCCCGCTTCAAGCAGGGCGCAATGTTGCACCGGCTGTCGCATTGCGAGCCAGATCTGCGCGACTTGCTCGATAGACACGGCTACCTGCGTCAGTCGCAACAGCCCCTCGCCGAGTCTCTTGTGGGCTGCCGGGAGCGACGTCACCTGCGTCGATAGCGGCAGCTGCAGTACGGGCATCTCGTGAATCAGGCGCATCACCTGGCCCAGCGCGTTGTGAGCGGCAACAGGATCATCGCGCTCAGCGCCTGACGTGTTGACCAGGTAGAAGCAGGAGATGTACAGCGGCGAAGGCATCGTGCCCGGCCCTGATGGCGTGGGCTCATTGCGAGGTGCCGGGATCGGTGCGGCGTTCAACAGAGTGATCCGCACCCCGGGCTGTGTAGTCGCGACAGCCTCCTGCGGGGTGCCAACCTGCACGTCGGCAATGCCGGTCTCGGAACCGATGTGATCGGCGAGCACCTGAGCGACGTCATCAAGGGCTGCGAAAGTGGCGTTCACCGAGACCATCCCTTGCAGCGCATTCTCCAAGGCTGGCAGATAGTCCGACGACACGGACGAACGGCACGACGTGTGCCCTCGCATCTGAGTCCAACCGCCCGCTGTCGCTCTCCTGCGGTGCGCATCATGATGTTGGGTTGAGATCCCCGAAATCGACTCAGGCTGACCGGGTTGGGGTGAGGACGACCATGGGCGAACTGCTCACCCAGTCATCGACGGAGTAAGGCTGTTGTGCGTACCAGGGCTGCAGATGCCACGCCTGTTCGGCGACCCGGCGCCGGGCAGCCACGTCGGTGACCTCGAGCGCAGTCACTGGAAGATCGACCGCAGGCTCTCGCAGGTGCAGCACCGCCGCTGGGTGATCGCGGAGATTGGCCAGCCAGTGCCTCGGGCCAGGCGTCCCAGTCACGACAATCTGTCCGTCGACGACCACGTACCAGATCTCAACGCGGCGCAGTCGACCGCTACGGCGCCCGACGCTACTCATCTCACACGTCCCGGTCGGTGGCATAGCCGTGACTTCCATCTCCGAAGGCTAAGTCAGCCATTACGCCACACGACCTGCTGCACACCGCCGGAAGTTGGGCGCAATGGCCATGGTCCGCCCAGGCAGCCGCGTCAGCGGCTCCTGGCAGGTCTTGCCGGTTGGTGCTCGACGACAACTCGCCCGGGCGTCCAGGCAATTCCGTCGATCGAGCGAAGCGGCGAGAACGGGTCCGCCGCCCGCTGCCAGGCAACAGCCAGGTTGGCCGAGATCTCCGCTGCCTCGTCCGGGTACGCCTGAGCAGCCAGCCGGCGTAACTCATCGACGTCAGTGAGCTTGACCGTGATCCTCCAGGTGGCCGTCCCGTGATCGAGGGAGTCGGCCGCAGCCTCGCTCTCCACCGACAGAACTCGTAAGGCGCCGGCATCGAGCGCCTCTTCCATTCCCTCGGTGGGCCAGATCAGCCAGGCCAGGGCGTCAAAGGGCTCATCGACGGGCGCCGTATCCGGTGCCTCAGGACCGCTGTCCTCGGCGTCCACGTCTGCACCCGGGTGCGTGATCTCGAAGCCCTCGTTCACGCGCGCTGCGGCTTGCCGCAGAGTAGAAGCATCGGTGATGGCGACCTCGGCGGTGGCGGTCAGCGTCCACACCTCTCGGTTCCTGCCGCGCTGCGGCCCGCTTGGAGGAGCCTGCGTCTCGCGAACGGGCACCTCAAAGAGGCCCGGCTGGTCGGCATCCATGCCTACGACCCTATGCCCGCCACCCCGCTCAGGACGGTGGACCCGGTCCCTCGGGCAGCGACCGAGACGTCGACGGTGCACGAGGCAGCCGCGTCACTGCCGGATGTCGACCGTGCCGGTTGTTGAGGGCTGGGTTAGGCCACTGTGGACGCGAGGGCCTCGAGGTCGGCTCGGAGCCTGGCGATCATGGCTTGGGGCGTGCTCTCTCCCGCCGCGATCTGGGTCATCAAGAGTTCTCGGGCGAGCGTCGAGGCCGGCACTCCTCGCCGGTCCGCGAGCTGAGCGAGGGCCTGCATCTCATCCTCGTTCAGGCGCACCTGCAGAGTCTTGCTCCGGCCGTGGCCCCGGGTCAGCGTCGACCCAGGCTTCAGCTCGGCGTCCTTGTCCGCCTCAGATGCGGCAGCCTCGGCCGCGATCAGGTCGTCAATTCCCATCGTGAGTCTCCTTTCGGTATCGCCGCTGGTCCGTGGGATTCGACGGCCATGCGTTCACACCCCAGGTTGTCTCGCCATCCGGCAGGACGATCACGGTCACCAGGCCGCCGATGGAGGGCGACCAGCCGATCACCCGCACCGTCCTGCCCGACACCGACGACGGGTCGGGTGTGATGACCAGACGGTTCGGGTCGTCCAGGGCTTCGTTGGCGAGGTCCGGTGTCATGGAGTGCTTGGCGATGTAGTCGCCCCGGTACTTCCAGTCAGCCGATCCCTCCACGAGGCAACTGTACTACGCACGCATTACAGAGGCCGGTGGACACAGCAGGGGCCCACGTCCCCGACGTACTCCTGGCAGCAGTAGCGGCTCATGGTGGCGCCCAACGACCTCCGCTCACCACCCAAGGGAACCTGCTGCCTTCCGCCGGGAGCTGGGCTGCGCGAGAAACGGTGGCGGCAACGCATCGCCCGTGAACGAGGGTGCCATCAGCGGGACCGTGTTTGATGGTTCGATGCATAGACCCACGCAGCGGCGTCAGGACGTGATCCCCGCGGGTCGACTCATCGTGATCTCGGGCCGGCCCGGAACTGGGAAGACGACGCTGGCCAAGGCCACGGCACGAGAGCTGCGTGCCTGCTACCTGCGCGTCGATGCCGCCGAGACTGCTCTCGGGCGCGCGGGAGTAGCGGTCGTTACGGAAGGCTATGCAGTGATCCACGAACTCGCCGTCTCCAACCTCCAGCTGGGCCACACCGTCGTGGTGGACGCAGGCAACCCCGTCCCGCAAGCCCGTGCGGGATGGTTTGAGACAGCGGCGCGGGCCCGGGCTCGCCTGGTCATGGTCGAAGTCCAACTTCCGGACCTGCTCGAGCATCGCCGCCGTCGTGTGGAGGAGCGAGACGCCGACATCCCCGGACATGTCCTGCCCACCTGGGATCAGGTCGTGCACGGTGAATGGACACCCTGGGACGAAGAGCGTGACGGTCAACGCCTTTGCGTTGACAGCACCAACGCGGACGTCGCCCTCGCGCATCTGCTGCAAGCTCTTCGCGCCGAGTGACCGCGTCCACCCGATGAGTCACAGCGCCGGGTGCAGGACGCTGTCCTGCTTGACCTCAAAGCGTGGCCCGTTGAACCCGGACATTCAACCCATCGTCGCTAGATCGGACCCACCATGCGTGGCCGGTTCCACTGATGAGCGGCCGACCCTGCCCGATGACGTGCAGGGCCGTGTTCTCATCCAGCGCGACGACATCAAAGCGGCGGTCCCGGGCCGCCACCGCCATCGCTCTGCCGAGAGTGCCGGCCTGAGCGGCGTGCACGTCCACTGTCCACGGCACCAGATCGAGACCGGTATCCACGACGATGTCATCGACCCCCTCAGACCAGTCGCGAGGCGAGACCACGGCGCCATTCCAGTGGTACCCACCCAGGATCGCCCGATTGGACGCCAGCATCGCCCCTGCCGAGAAGCCAAGGTAGGGAGCACCCGAGACGACCCGGCCTCGAATGGTTGCGGCAACCGGGGCAAAGTGCCGGTGATACTCCCGAACCGGGCCGCCGGCCACGATGAACGCGTCGAACCGCGCGAGATCACCCAACCCCTCCTCGAGCGGGACCACCTCGACCTGATCCCAAAGCTGCGCAAGGAGCTCTCGGTAGGCGTCGATGAAGCGTGCGCTCCCAGCGCGATCCCCAACTAGGAACAAAGCGATCTTCGATGCGCCAGTGCGATGGCAAGCGTTGATGAACGGAGCGACGCAGGACGTCGAGGTAGTGGTGTCCGGTCCGCCACCGACAAGAACGATGCTCATCTGCGCACGCTATATGACGGCATCCTCGTGGCCAGGCCTGTCACGTCGACGTCTCTGGAGCAGCGGCACTGCGCCGGGTGATGGGCGCGGCAGTTAATGACTTTCTGGGAGTCAGGGCAGCAGCTCCCAGTACTGCCGTCGTGCGGGCATGGCGTGGATGACCATCTCCTGGCCGCTTTCGGAGATGAGCACGACGGTCTCGAGCAGTCGCGCCTGCGTGTCGAACCCAAGCCGCAATTCTCTGTGCGGCCACTCGTCTTCTTCGAGCGGTTCGATCCACAGCGACCAGTAGGCGGCATGGACTGCGTCCTCGGGGAGCACTCCGTGCTTGAGCGCGCTGTGATGGAGCTTCACGCGGCGTAGTCGGCCAGCGCCCGGCGGATCGCCTCAGATCGCGAGAGGTGCTCCCGCTCAGCGACCGCGTCGAGCGCGGCGATCTCCTCGGCTGTGAGGCGGACTGCGATCACCTGCATTGGCTCGGCTCCACGACCAGGGCGGCCACGCCCGCGCCGCTTGAGCTCCTCGACGTCGTAGCCGGCTTCCGCCTCGTCTGCCCACTTCTGGATTTGCGCATCCGTCACTTGGTCTTCGGTCACCATCACAAAATCGTATAACGAAAACGGTGGTTGCGACAGGTGCGTCGCGGCGACGGCCGCCCCCGAGGGACTGTGCACGGTCACTCCGCCGGATCTTGACCGTGGGGTCCTGGAGTGAGGTGGGTGGTCTAGCCCGTACACACTTGACGTACTGGTACTATTTCTTGTACCACTCTGGAGGTGTGTCATGGCTGTTACCGCAAGCGAAGCCCGCAAGAACCTGTTCCCCCTGATCGAGAAGGTCAACGACGACCGCACCCCGATCGAGATCACCTCACGACGCGGCGATGCCGTCCTGCTCTCCCGCGCGGACTACGACGCTCTGGAAGAGACTGCGCACCTCTTGCGTGTCCCGGCCAACGCCAAGCGCCTGCTGGAGAGCCTGCAGCAGGCCCGCGCCGGGGAGCGCGAAGAACACGAGCTGGTGCAGTGAGGCCCGTCTTCACCCCCCACGGCTGGGCCGACTACACCTACTGGCTCAGCGCCGACCGCACCAACCTCAAACGGATCAACCGGCTCATCGCCGACGCGCTGCGCGACCCGACCTCCGGCATCGGCAAGCCCGAACCCTTGCGTCACATGCTCTCCGGAACCTGGTCCAGACGGATCACCGAGGAACACCGGCTCGTCTACCTCGTCGACGGCGATGACCTCGTCATCCTCCAAGCCCGCTTCCACTACAAATAGCGGCCACGCACAACGACCCAGGTGCCCCACAGCGCCGGGTGCCGGGCGTCACATCACCACTAGCCCACGTTCCGATACTTGCGGTGCATGGTCTGCTTCGTCACGTTCAACAGCGTGCCGATCTCAGCCCAGCTGA
>ERZ747221.3526-NODE-3526-length-12357-cov-3.246987_pt1 | contig 12357 bp, 8 predicted proteins | sample MGYA00374949_ERZ747221 | MGnify/ENA primary metagenome ERZ747221 (study PRJEB28779, sample SAMN05720172) | bioreactor metagenome | isolation source: Anaerobic biogas reactor | place: USA:Washington, USA | collected 2015-08-08 ... | reverse complement strand
ATGATAATCTCTATCATCTAATTTTGTTATGTAAAAACCAGCAGGGTTATGAGAACCTGGTGCAAATGGTCAGCCGTGCCTTTCTGGAGGGTTTTTATTATAAACCCCGGGTGGATAGGGAATTGCTACAGCAATATAGTGAGGGTTTAATTGCCTTATCCGGCTGTGTTGCAGGTGAAATACCCCGGCTGCTATTAGATAACAAGAAAAGTGAGGCATTACAAACCGCTTTATATTTCCAGGATATTTTCGGGCGAGGTAACTTCTACCTGGAGGTCCAGAATCATGGGCTGGAGCAGGAAGAACTGGTAATCCCTGGGCTTTATCAGATTAGTGAGGAAACCGGAATTCCTCTGGTGGCTAGCAATGACATTCATTACCTGCAAAAAAAAGATGCTGCGGCTCACGATGTATTGCTCTGTATCCAGACCGGGACAGTAGTCAGTGACCCCCAGCGTATGCGTTTTTCTGGCAGTGAATTTTATATGAAGAGTGCAGCGCAAATGCAGGCACTCTTTCCGGAGCGTCCCGAACTTATTGAAAACAGCTTGCGTATAGCTGAAGCATGTAATGTAGAATTTAGTTTTGGTGAGTTTCACCTGCCCTATTTTGATATTCCTGCCGGCTACAGCGCCGAGTCCTACCTGGAAATGCTGGCGCGGCAAGCATTTACTAGCAAATATCCCGGTTCTTCCTCACAACTAGTGCAAAGGCTGGACCACGAAATTAGCGTAATAAATCGTATGGGTTTTGCCGCTTATTTCTTAATAGTTCAGGATTTGGTTAATTGGGCCCGAGAAAACGGGGTACCGGTAGGCCCGGGTCGAGGTTCGGCTGCAGGTAGTCTGGTCTCCTATGTCCTGGGTATAACTACTATTGACCCTTTAAAATATGACCTGCTCTTCGAACGCTTTCTTAATCCGGAAAGAGTAAGCATGCCTGATATAGACATTGATTTTTGTTTTGAGAAGCGGGATCGGGTTATAGAATACATAGTCAATCGCTACGGCGCTGACCGGGTAGCTCAAATTATAACTTTTGGAACTATGGCTGCGCGGGCGGCTATACGAGATGTAGGTCGGGCTCTGGATATACCTTATGGCGATGTAGACCGATTGGCCAAAATGATTCCCACCGAGTTGGGGGTAAGCATAGAGCGGGCCCTGGAGATATCCCCTGAGCTTATGCAGACTTATCAGAGCGATACTACTGCTCGAAAAATCATTGATATGGCCCGGGCGTTTGAAGGGATGCCCCGGCATGCATCTATTCACGCGGCTGGAGTAGTAATTGGAAAAGAACCTTTAACTTCTATTCTGCCACTTCAGAAAACCCCGGACGGCAATGTAGTTACCCAGTTTACCAAGGAAACGGTTGAGGATATTGGCCTTTTAAAGATGGATATTCTGGGATTGAGGACTCTTACCGTTATTGACCGGGCTCTGGACATTATAGAAAAGACCAGGAAAATGAAAATTGATTTAGAAAACATACCCCTGGATGATGCAGCCGTCTACGAATTACTATCCCAGGGAAACACTATCGGGGTATTTCAACTGGAAAGTGACGGACTGCGGCGGATACTAAGAGAAATGAAACCTAACCGGTTTGAGGACCTGATAGCAGTCATTGCATTATACCGGCCTGGTCCGCTGGGCAGTGGTATGGTAGAAGATTTTATAAACTGCAAGAATGGCTATCAAGAAACAGAGTACATTCATCCCAGGTTGGAAAACATATTAAAAGAGACCTACGGGGTTATATTATACCAGGAACAGGTTATGCGAGTAGCCAGCGATTTGGCTGGTTTTAGCATGGGCGAAGCCGATGTGCTGCGCCGAGCAATGGGCAAAAAGAAGCCGGAAGAATTGGCTGCCCAGCGAGATAAATTTGTACAGGGAGCGGCGCGATGTAATAGTATTAATGAAAAAACCGCCACCCGGCTTTTTGATATAATGGAAAGCTTTGCCGGATATGGGTTTAATAAAAGCCATTCCGCCGCTTATGCTATGATTTCTTATGAGACTGCCTATCTTAAGACCCACTATCCGGTGGAATACATGTGCGCTTTCTTAAGCAGTGTGATTGATAACCAGGATCGGGTAGTATTCTACCTTAAAGAATGTCAGAAAATGCAAATTCAAGTTCTTCCTCCCGATATAAATGAAAGTTATGAGAACTTTACCGTAGCCGGAGGTAAAATTCGCTTTGGCCTGGGAGCTATTAAAAATGTAGGAATTAATGCCGTAAAAAATATAGTTGAAAATCGTAAACAGGGTCCGTTTAATTCCCTGTTTGATTTCTGCCAGCGGGTTGACCTGGCCCATATTAATAAACGGATGATAGAAAATTTGATCGTAGCAGGTTGTTTTGATTCTTTAGGTATAACCCGCAAGCAAACCCTGTCAATAATGGATGAATGCATAGAATTGGCGATGCAAATTAAGCAGAGCCAGTCCAGCGGGCAGCTGTCCCTTTTTGGCGATGTCAGTAGCATGGTTGAGGAACCACGACCCCGGGTTAAAGGGGAATTGGAGAGTAGAGACCTGCTGAACCGGGAAAAAGAAGTTTTGGGTTTTTACGTTTCCGCTAACCCGCTGGATGAATATCGGGATCTTTTACCCCTTCTTACCACCTGCTCAGTGGCTGATTTACAAGGTAATCTTAATGATACTTATGTCCGGGTAGCCGGAACGGTGATTAACCTGAGTCGCAGGGTTAGCCGGCGTGGAGACAGCTATGCTCGCTTTATTTTGGAAGACCTCAGCGGCAGGATGGAGGTAATGGTGTTTCCGTCGGCTTATCGTCGCAATGGTGATAACCTTGAATCTGACCAGGCCGTGGTGATGGAAGGCTACCTGGATACCAGGGAAGAACAACCGAAAATCTCCCTGCGCCGGGTGCAACCTATACCTGCAAATATTAAAGAGTTAAACATACGTATTGACGATGGTAACGACACCAGTGACAAAAAAGATGCTATGCTAAGACTACTTAAAAAATTTCCCGGAGAACAGGAAGTAATACTTCATTTGCCGGGTAAAAGAGCACTGATTCTCAACGATACTTTCAAAGTCAGGCCGCATTTAGAACTAAAGGAAAAACTAGCAGCACTCTTTGGCCGTGAAAACATCTGGTTTGCATAAGGGAAATGGACTAAAAACAAAGGGGGATTTATGCATGAATGAAAACTATATGGGAGAAGATTATATTGTAGTTAAGGCACAGGAAAACGGGGTAACCCTGATAGGCCTTACCCGGGGCCGGGATACCAAGTTTCACCACACCGAGAAACTGGATCAGGGCGAAGTTATGATCCTTCAGTTTACCGAACATACCTCAGCTATGAAAATCAGAGGACATGCCGAAATTTATACCCGCTACGGCATAGTAAAATCTGAAAGTCCCAGTAGCGGAGGAAAGCCAGGCAAGTAAGAGGGGGGTTATATTGACCAGGGTAGCATTGTTAACCAGTGGCGGTGATGCGCCGGGTATGAATGCCGCAATTAGAGCAGTAGTCAGATCGGCTATTTACCACCGAATAGAAGCGTATGGTGTTTACCAGGGATTCGAAGGTCTGGTAAGCGGCCATATAAATCCTATGACTCTGGGTTCGGTTGCTGACATTATTCATCGCGGGGGTACTATATTACGCACCTCCAGGTCAACTGCGTTTATGGATGATGAAGGTCGCCGGCAGGCTTATGAGCATTTAAAGAAAATGGGAATAGAAAACCTGGTGGTTATCGGGGGAAACGGCAGTCTCAAAGGTGGATATGAATTTTCCCGAATGGGTATTAATGTTATAGGTATACCGGCAACTATAGATAATGACATCGTTTACACCCAGGCTATCGGCTTTGACAGTGCCGTTAATACTGCTCTGGAAGCAATTAACCGTATCCGCGATACCGCAACCAGTCATGGTCGAGTATTTATAATAGAAGTAATGGGCAGAGATTGCGGAGAGATTGCTCTTCATGCTGGCGTAGCTGGAGGGGCAGAATCTATCCTCATACCGGAAATAGCCCCTGATCTTAATCAGGTGTTGGATAAGATAAACCGGGGAACCGAACGTGGCAAATTACACAGTATAATAGTAGTGGCCGAGGGTGTTTACCCGGTTATGGAATTAAAGGAAGAAATCGAAAAACGTACCGGGCAAGATACCCGGGTGAGCATCCTGGGTCATACCCAGCGGGGAGGAACTCCCAGTGCGGTTGATCGTATCATGGCTTCCTGTATGGGCAAGGCCGCTATTGATTGTATAATTGGTAATCAAACAAATGTAATGATGGCTTATCACGAAGAAAAAATTCATCCAGTTCCGTTGGCAGAAATTATTAACGGAAATAAAACTCCAGAACTAGATATGTTTGAAATCGCCCGTATGTTGTCGATATAGTATGGAGGTGAGAATGTTTGAGGAAAACTAAAATTATTTGTACTATAGGTCCGGCTAGTGAAAAAGTGGAGACACTGGTGCAGATGATTGAGGCCGGTATGAATGTTGCTCGCCTAAACTTTTCCCACGGTAGTTATGAAGAGCATAAGCAAAGAATACAGGCTATACGTGAAGCTGCCGGACTATGTGGTAAACCGGTAGCTATAATGCTTGATACCAGAGGACCGGAGATTAGAACCGGGAAATTAAAGGCTGGTAAAGTTTTGCTTAAGACAGGTCAGCGTTTTGTACTTACCACCCGGGAAATAGCCGGGGATGAGAACGAAGTAATGATTAACTATTCCCACCTTCCCCAAGAGGTAACAGAAGGGACCAGTATTCTTTTGTCAGATGGGCTTATTAATCTTCGGGTAGAAGAAATCGATAATACCGATATAGTCTGTCAGGTTATTAACGGGGGGGAACTGGGGGAACGAAAAGGAGTTAATGTCCCCGGGGTAAGAATAGCGCTTCCTTTTTTAAGCGAAAAGGATGTTGCAGATATTAACTTTGGTATAGATAACGCAGTGGATTTTATAGCTGCCTCCTTTGTAAGAACAGCTGAGGATGTAATTGATATCAGACGCATTCTGGAGCAAAGGGGAGCAGATATTGATATAATTGCCAAGATTGAGAGCCAGGAAGGTGTTGACAATCTGGCTGAGATTATCCGGGTAGCAGAGGGAGTAATGGTAGCCCGAGGTGACCTGGGAGTAGAGATAGCAGTTGAAGAAGTACCGCTGGTACAAAAAACCATTGTTGAAGATTGCAGCCAGATGGGGAAGATGGTTATAATAGCAACTCAGATGCTGGAATCCATGATAAATAATCCCCGTCCCACCCGGGCTGAAGTTTCCGATGTGGCCAACGCAATATTTGAGGGTGCTGATGCTATAATGTTATCCGGAGAAAGCGCTGCTGGCAAATATCCGGTTGATGTAGTGCAAACTATGGCCCGTATAGCTGCCCGGGCCGAAGAAACTTTACCTTACTCTGATATCCTGCGCCAGAAACGACCCCAGCGTACTGCTTCAGTTACCGATGCTATCAGCTATGCTACCTGTACGGCAGCTTTAAATCTGGGTGCGTCAGCCATTATTACTGCTACCCGTACCGGGTTGACCGCCAAAATGGCTGCCAAATACCGGCCTCAGGCTCAGATTATAGCAGCCACCCATGAACAAAAAATAATGTACAAACTAGCTTTGGTGTGGGGAGTACAGCCTGTTCTTATCAAAGAGACCGAAGGAACCGACGAACTCTTCGCGGAATCAATTAAAACAGCGTTACAAAGTGGTTATATAAATAACGGTGACTTGATAGTATTAACGGCTGGTATTCCTGCGGGAAAATCCGGCGGAACTAATATGTTAAAGGTTGATACAGTCGGAGAAATCTTAATCCAGGGCATGGGCATAGGTAACCGCCCAGTTAGCGGTCCGGTTAAAATAGTTACGCATGCAAAGGACATAGAAAAAATTGAAGCCGGAGATATACTGGTAACGGGAAGTGCTGATAGTAACCTGGCCCCATACCTGAACTTGATTGCCGGTCTTATTGCTGAGGAAGGTGGTCTCACCTCCAACGGAGCTATTATGGGTTTAAATGCTGATGTTCCAGTAATAGTTGGTGCCCGTGATGCCACCACTATCCTGGAGGATGGAATGATAGTAACCCTGGATACACCCCGCGGTAGGGTTTACCGTGGACTTGCTCGGGTACGATAGTGAGTAAGGAGTGAGGGGTAAGGGGTACAGGGAACCAGATAAAAATTGAATAATATATATAAAAGGGGGATAAAATTTATCCCCCTAAATTTTTAACTTATAATTTTACTGTTGTAGCAGGAGAATGCAGTGTAGAATAAATCCTGCCTGGTATTTTCTTTATCCTGTATAAAACCTTTAAAGTATATACCAAACAGTTGTGAGTGGTTTATTCTTTACGCCCGTCTGGTTCAGTAGAAAAATAAGTTTGACCACGATTAAAAATTATTGACCCTTAAATTCAGCTCTCCTGTTTTCCAGGAATGCTGTCATGCCCTCCTTCTGATCCTCACCGGCAAAGAGCAGTGACCAGCCGATTTGTTCGAAACGACAACCGGACTTGATATCCAAATTCATTGAGTTATTTAGGGATTGTTTTGCTTCTCTAAGAGCCAGAGGAGATTTCCGAGCAAGTTTTCTGGCCAGCTTCTTCGCAGTGTCCATAACCTCTGCTGCAGGTACTACCATATTGGCTAAACCAATTTTATCTGCTGTGGCAGCATCGAAGAAGTCACCGGTAAACACATATTGCTTGGCAATACCTAACGGAACATTACGGGGCATTCTCTGGGTTGCACCACCACCGGGGTAAATTCCCAGGTTAATTTCTGGTAATCCCAAAGTAGCATTATCAGCAATTACGCGAATATCACAGGCCAGAGCAATTTCTAAGCCTCCACCCAGTGCAAGACCATTAACAGCAGCGATTACCGGCTTATGGCTATCTTCAACGGCAAAAACCGCCCGATGAACTTTGTCCAGGAAGTTTCGGGCCTCGAAAGCGTTATAGCCGGCTACGGCTTTTAAGTCAGCTCCAGCAGCAAAACAATTTTCATTACCGGTACAAATAATAGCCCGTACTTCAGGATCCTCATTTAAACCGACTGTTATTTCATAAATTTCATCTAAAAATTGGAGATTGACCGCATTAAATGCCTTGGGACGATTAAACTGTATAATTCCTATATTAGGATCCTCAAATGATAACAACATAGTTCTATACTCTTTATCTCTATACGACATGAATTAACCCCCTTAAAATATCTAATCTATACTTGCTACTGCCAGTAACGATTATTTCTTACTGTAATCATACCAGCCTCTACCAGTTTTCCTTCCTAACCATCCAGCACGAACATACTGTTTGATGGGAGGGGCGGGACGGTATTTGGGATCGCCAGTCTCTTCAAACAGGGTGTTAGCTACTGCCAGGGCAATATCGATACCGACCATATCACAGAGAGTGAAGGGACCCATAGGCCAACCGGCTCCCATTTTCATAGCCTTATCGATATCTTCTACGCTTGCCAATCCTTCATAAAGTATAAAAGCAGCTTCGTTCATACCAGGTATCAGAATTCTATTTACTACGAAGCCGGGACCTTCTTTTACCTTAATCGGCTTTTTGCCAATGGCGGTGGAAAGCTCCATAACTACTTCAACTACTTCAGGGGCAGTTTGAATGCAAGGAATAACTTCGATTAGAGGCATAACCATCGCTGGATTGAAGAAGTGCATACCAACAACATTTTCAGGCTTTTTGTATACGGATGCAATTTCAGTAATGGACAGAGAAGAGGTGTTAGTAGCAACAATAATATCATCGCTTAAAATGTTTGAAAGCTTACCATATACATCTTTTTTGACGTCCATTCTTTCAAGAACACTTTCAATAACAAAATCTGCATCTTTAATATCTTCCAATGTAGCTGTTCCAGTAATGTTACCGGTTACGAAATCTTTAGCACCAGCGGGAGCCTGACCCTTTTCTTCAGCTCTTGCAAGACCTTTAGCAATTCTACCTAGGGTTTTATCAACGATTTCCTGGGTTAAATCATAAATAACTACTTTTTTTCCTGCTGCGGCTACTGCCCAAGCGATACCCATACCCATAGTACCTGCACCAAGTACAGCAACTTTATTAATTTCCATCTAAAATTAACCCCCTTAATATATATGTCTTTATCGAAGTACAACGAATCATGAAGAACGCGGGTCAACCAAAACCGTCTACCAATCACCCCCTCGTTTTTAGTTGGACTCTGGTGTCTATTTATGCAATTATTGTACCACCACGGAAAAAAGCGGTAGAAAGTCACGCCTCTTCAACTCTCAGGTTGATTTTAACGTTTATACCGTTTCCAGCCTCACCGGGCTTAATGTTGCAATAAAGCGACAATATGAAATGATGCCTGACTTTTAGCTATTTACCGAGGTGAAACACTAGAGCCACACTGTTGCGTAAATGAGACAAGTCTTATAAAGTGTGAATATTATATTTGTTTATTTTTCGGTAGAGTACTGAACGATGAATATTTAGAGCCTGGGCTGTCCTGGTTTTGTTTCCGCCAAAGTTCTTAAGGGTAGCAATTATAAGCTCTTTTTCACGCTGTTCCATTAACGTTTCCAATGTACCATCGGAATTAGATACTACTGATTCTGAAACCTTACCCGACCTAATATGCTGGGGAATATGTTCTAAAGTAATGGTATGGCCCTCACAGAAATTTACGGCCCGCTCCAGGGCGTTTTCCAGTTCACGAATATTCCCAGGCCAGTCATAACGACAAAAACAATCGATTACTTCATTACTAATCTTGCTAACCCTGGTTCCCAGTTCCTGGTTGATGCGGTTCAATAAAGCAGTACTGATAACCGGAACATCATCTATCCTTAATCGTAACGGGGGTAGTTGGAGAATGATCACATTTAAACGATAAAACAAATCTTCACGAAACTTATTCTCGGCAACGAGTTTATGTAAGTCCTGATTAGTAGCAGCAATTACTCGAACATTTACCCTGGTGGTATGGATACTTCCCACCCGTTCCACTTCTTTTTCTTGTAGTACCCGTAAAAGCTTGGCCTGCATGGAAAGAGACATGTCGCCAATCTCATCCAAGAAAATGGTACCGTGGTTAGCTAGCTCAAACTTCCCAGGTTTTCCCTCTTTACGCGCTCCAGTAAAAGCCCCTTCCGAATAACCGAAGAGTTCTGATTCTAAAAGGGTCTCGGGTACCGCAGCACAGTTTACTTTTATAAACGGGCCTTTACGGCGCGGACTGATATTATGTATAGCATGAGCAAATATTTCTTTACCGGTTCCGCATTCCCCGGTTATTAAGACCGTTGAAATAGTACGGGCAGCTTTGGCAGCAAGCTCTTTTTGTAATAGTAGTTCCTTATTTGATCCTATAATGCTATCTAAATAGTACTGGGCGGTTCCGTGGTTATACTGCTCAACCATTTGTCCCCAGGTTCGTTCCTGGCAATAGGCTGGAATACCTTTTACAATTATACCTACAGACCGGTTATGACGTATAACCGGAAGAAAAACTAGTTCGAATAACTTTCCCCGAAGGTTAATTATTTCGCCAGCTGCGGGTTTTGCTTTGCTCATAGAATCCTGCAAGCTTGTACGGGGAATAAGCGAAACTAGCTCATCATAGAGTTCATTTTTAGAGTTGCACTTGAAAAAGCGAAAACATACATCATTGGCATAAAGTAAGCGCAGGTTATCATTAAATACCGCAATCCCCTCATAGGGCGTCTGTAACAGAGAATTTAACTGGTTTTCCTCCATACTATAGGTGCTGCGAAGTATGGCAAAAGCAGCAAACTTCCCCGGGGCCAACTCCAATAAACCCTTAATAACAACTACTTCATCACCATTTATGAACTCTTTATCTTTTACCAGTCGTTGCTGGTTATTAATCATTGCTTCTAGATTAAGGCTGGGTTTGAGGGTATCAACATGCTGACCAATAATATCTTCTGCATCGATGTGATAGATTTTTCGAGCGTGTTCATTGAAGAATATAACCTGTAAAGAAGTGTCGGTAATTAAAATGCCTTCATCTATATTTAGGAGAATGGGATAGAGAAGAAATTCTTTTGAGTGAAGTTCCAGATTTAAGGACAATTTCCATTCACCTCTCCCCTTCTATCTTAACATAAACTTTGTCACATAATACAATTATATTTTGAAGAGGGCTATAATAGTAACTTTGTATAAAAAAAGAAAGAGTGCCAAATCTTTCTCTTTGGATATCAATTAACCCTTAGCTGTTTGAGCCGCCCGTTGCCTGGTAGCTTCATTAATAATAGCATTTAAAGTAAGTGAATCCAGGTTACCCGTAGGGGGAAGCGATTTTTCTATTTGGAAGTTGCGAATGAACGTAATATAATCGCCGTCTTTATTAGCACCAAGGCTATCCAGCATATCAACTACCTGTTGTTTTTCCTCCTTGCTTAAAACAAGATATCCTTGATCGGCTACAGGAGTTGCTGATCTAACTACAGCAACTTTGTTTATCTGATTATCAGTAATCTGATTCCCTTTATCTTCAGGATTTGTAGTTTTGTTCTTAACCCCATTACTTTGATCATCTGAGTTTAGAACCGAAACTTGCGGTTGAGTGGGTTTTAACTGGTTCGAATTTTCCTTAACCTGTTTTTCAATATAATGAAAGTTACTTATAAAGCCTACAGTTGCTCCGGTGATAACTGCAGCCGCTAACACCATTACAAGAAAGAAGAGATATTCTTTTTTCATAAATTATCCCTCCTTGGAACTAATTTGCCTTAATTTTAAAATATCTGCAGGTTTTAAGCAAGAGAATCCCGGAAATGATGCTTAAGGTGTGAAAATTAACCGTTAATATATTATAGTAGAAAGGTCAAAAAAAAATAGGGTTAGATCCCCCTATTTTCCTATGGTGCCAGAGGTGGGACTCGAACCCACACGCCGCGAGGCACACGATTTTGAGTCGCGCTCGTCTGCCAATTCCGACACTCTGGCCTATTCAATGCATAGTAAATTATAGCGGGCAGGCTAATACTTGTCAAGGTAAACCCTTCATAAGAAAGGTATTATAGAAAAGAAAAACCCCGGCCATATAGCCGGGGTTTTGAAGTAGAAAATTTGCTTATTTAGGACCCATGCGGATAGCGCCATCCAGGCGGATAGCCTGAGCGTTGAGGTACGGATTCTCAATAATGGCACAGCACAGGTGTGCAAATTCAGGCGGCTCTCCCATACGTTTCGGGAAAGGTACCTGAGCACCTAAAGAATCACGGGCAGCCTGCGGGAGAAGCTGCATCATTGGGGTATTAAAGATACCCGGGGCGATGGTGTTAACCCGGATGCCGTCGCGGGAAAGGTCACGGGCGATAGGCAGGGTCATGGCTACTACGCCACCTTTGGAGGCAGAATAAGCAGCTTGTCCCATCTGACCATCATATGCAGCTACGGAAGCTACGTTAATGATTGCACCTTTTTCACCATTGGCATTAGGTTCATTCTTGGACATCTGCCAGGCAGCCAGTCTCATCATATCGAAGCCACCTACCAGGTTAATGTCAATAACCATCTTAAACCAATCGAGGTTAGTAGGGCCATCTTTGCCAATAATCTTGGAGGCGCTGCCTATACCGGCGGCATTAACCAGCACATCCAGTCTGCCAAAATTGTCTACAGCGGCCTTAACTACAGCTTCATTGTCCGGAGTAGAGGTGACATTACATTTTACAAATACGGCTTTGTCACCAAATGTAGCAGCAAACTCTTTACCCTTTTCTTCATTCAAGTCAGCAATAACGACCTTGGCGCCTTTGTCTACCAGCATTTCTACTGCTGCTGCGCCGAGTCCGGATGCTCCACCTGTTACTATTGCAACCAGACCATTGATATTCATTCCAATTCCCCCTTAATATATAGTAATTATATAACTAAGGTAAATTATAGCAGATTTGTTAAGGAACTAAAATCCCTTTTTTATATTTGTTACATATAATTTAAAATATTTACAAGATAGGAATAACATACATGACCCTTAAATGCCCATAAAATCCGTATAATAGAGCATATGTTATAACAAGGCAATAAAGCGTAAAAGGAATTTATGTAAATGTGTTGAAACTTGTAGTATAGTTATTAAGATAAAAGCACTTTTGTTAATATTTTATAAATAAAATCTTAGATTAAATGGATCAGTTTTTGAATTAATAATTTAGAATTATCGTTGAAATATACCGTATTATATTTATTACTTTTTGCAGTGGAACCATCAATGAACCCCTATAGGGTAATTAATTTTTACTACATTATTTTCTTGATTAAGGGAGCAGTTTAATGCATTCAGAGGA
>ERZ747221.3524-NODE-3524-length-12362-cov-3.080098_pt1 | contig 12362 bp, 13 predicted proteins | sample MGYA00374949_ERZ747221 | MGnify/ENA primary metagenome ERZ747221 (study PRJEB28779, sample SAMN05720172) | bioreactor metagenome | isolation source: Anaerobic biogas reactor | place: USA:Washington, USA | collected 2015-08-08 ... | reverse complement strand
GCCGATTGCTCAGAGGAAAACCCTCGGCCAGGCGGCCGATCCCGTGCTCCAGCGCGGCGACGTAGTTCGAGACCTCCACCACATCATCAAAGGGCGCGCCGGGAGCCTCTTCGAGTTCGAAGAGGAGCAGATCGGACAGCGATGACTGCGTGCCCTCGATCTGACTGGAGAGCACCGCCTCGCGGCGCACATACGCATACAGGAACAGGTCGGGGTCCGGCAGCAAGGCGGTAACGGCATCCAGTCGACCGCAGGCCAGGAGAGCGTTCTCCAGCAGCCGCTGGCGTCCGGGGTGCATCTCGATTGGAGGCTGTGGCGGCAGCGGCGCCGGCACGAACGCCTGGACGCGCTCGCCCCCGACTGCGGTGCTCTCAAATCGTCCTGTCATCCCGCGCTGCATGCGAGGCTCCCTTGCTCTCACAAGCGTTAATAGCCGGATACATTATTAACACATATGGACAAAAGTGTTAATAACGTGGGGGAGGTCGGGCATCCCCTGGACCGCGCCTCCCGGCCGACACTATCTGGCCGTTCGGCGGTGGTGATTTGTTCAATCTCCATGATGTTCAACTTCCGGGGCCGCGCAAACCCGCTCGTCTAGCGCAGTCTGATGGTTGATTGAGGTATGGCCAAGCAGTTGACGGTTCATAGGGTGACCGGTCACCGTTCCCAGGCGGGCACGACCGGAGTGGCGAGGGTTGGAAGGTCCGCCCTAGCTCTTCGGGTCCGTCCGTCCCGCCAGCACGTGCTACGTCGCCTGGCGCGCGCGCGTTTTTCTTAGCGTCGGAATGTCAAAAACTGCCCTAGCGAACGGTCAGATCCATGCCGCAAGACCCTCAGCCTAGCCTCGTGAGCGAGCGACACGTACAGCTGGGGATACTGCTTTATGCGCCGGCTGAGAGCTGAGAGGTCAACGCGCAGACGATCCGCAGCCAAGCAGATAGCCCCCGAGTCTGGAGCAGGGCCTCCCGCGCCTCAGCTACGGTGAATCTCGGTCTGCGTCCCACCTCTGGCGCCCCGCTATTCTTGCCGCTTGCGTCGCATGACTTATTGACCTATCTGCGGTTCCCGCCCCATCAGGCTCAGCCGCTTGGGAGCGACCGCCCCCGGGCCTTATCGATGAAGGCTTGCACCGTGTTCTCCGAGCTACCGATGACATCGAAAGTCCTCACGCGCGTGCTCTTCGTATCCGTTGCTGCTCCTTGCGATGATGAGATGACCGACCAGCCATCGTCTGTGTTTTCGGCAGCTTTCTATTCACGCCCATGGGTATTCACTTTCTGGGGGGACCGCTGATGGCAAGCTGGGCTCGGGTGGGAGTCAATCGAGGGGTCTGCGTCTTGCCAGCAGGTCGTTGGGCTGGGCAATCATGGAATCTCCTCTTCCTGAACGACTCCCCAGACCGTGTCGCCCAGGGCCTGCTCCACGCCCGGGTCCTTTTTTATGTGTTGCAGGTGTTGCAGGTTGATTCTTCTTTGAGTGCCTCGGGCGTCTCACGTTCACCCCACCGTCAGGCCCGGACGTCGCGTCTACGAACCAACTGCGTCACTGCCATCGTCTGCGCCGGGAGCCCCTCCACCCCCGGGCGCAAACCGGCCATTGACTATAGGCGCGTTCAGTCTACCGGGCCGGTCCAGGTAAAGATGCTGAGGCAGAACGCATAGGCGGTTACCGCACCTGGAGCGCACCGTCGTTCCGGCGGGGATGGGGCCGTGCAGGGCTTCCCACAGGACACGCTTGACGTAGACTGTCCGGCCCTTGTGCTTCATCGCCGGGTATCCGGCGCCCGTCGTGCCCTTCGCCCATATCTTGCAGTCATCGCTCATGGCATGACCATGTTGCTTACCGTGGGCGCGAAGTCAACTCGCCGGGCATGAGGATCGCGATCATCTGTTCAAGTCCCGCGCGTGACGACGTCGTTGTTCTTCGAGCGCGGCAAGAGCATAGCGTTCCCGTTCCTCGACGGCATGCTTGAGCCGCTCGAGGTCCATGCTCCAGTAGGCGTCGTGGATGACCGCCTCGTGATCGTCCCAGGTGTGGTCGCACTCCAACGTGTCGCAGGCCTCCGACCAGGCTGCTCCGATACGGGTGCTGGAGTCGAGCAGAAGCTGATCGGCTTGCCGAGCGAACCACAGATAGTCCATGAGCATCTGCTTGTGCTCGCGACAGAGATCACGCACGTCAGCTTCGATGGGACGTGACTCGAAAAGAGCCCTGAGTCGGAGCCGCCCATCGTCGGCCGCCTCGACCATGACGCCGGCGGCGATGAGCACGTCCAACACCTGCCGAAGGGTGCTCATATCAGCACTTCCACGGGCGTGACTTGGTCGGTTTCGGACCCATCGGCCACCGTGCCCGATTCCCGAAGGGTGCCAACATCCCCCGAAGGGTGCCACCCTGTAGGTATGGCACTCTTCGGCATTCGTTGGCATCCTTCGGGGAGAGACCATACCCACGGTCCGGTCATGCTGCCCTTCCTACTGGTCACTCCGAGCGCCGCCTTGGCTCGCTTGAGTGTGCGCTCCGAGATGCCGGCACCACGCGCTTCCGCGATGATCTGAGAGCCCGTCACGGGGCCCTCGCAAAGAGCCGTCACCAGGAAGTCCTTGGCGTCGTCGATGGCGTGACGTTCCTCGTCGGTGTCGGGCACGGCCAGCAGAGCACTGGCTGTGTAGGTACTCGTTCCATCCCATACCACTCGGGCGGCCCCGCTCTCTGTCGCCTCCATATGGAAGCCGAGGCTCTCGGGTGGGGAGCTGAGGTTGCTCTTGGTGCAGGCGAGCACCTTGTGGGTGTCGTCGTCTGGGTCGGAGGCTACGAGCAGTCCGGAGCGTGCCGCGCCGATGATGCCGATAGAGCCGCCTCCCCGGTACATGGCCGGGCTCCCGCTGGTCTTGTTGAGGTGCCTCACCACCAGGACGGCGACCCCGGTCTCCTCCGCGAGGGTGGCGACCTGAAAGAGCACCCGGCGGATGTCCTGGTCTTTGTGGGAGTTGGTGTCACCCGAGAGGTAGGCCATCAGCGGATCGATGACAACGAGCTGCGCCTTGACCCGTGCTATGGCCGCCCGAATGAAGGGAAGATCGTCCGGCAGCACCGGCGGATGCTCCCCCTGACCTTCGCGATCCGGGCAAGAGGTCAAGGCAACCACGCGGTCAAGATCCGCGCCGGCCACCATGAGTCGGGGGACGATGGTGTCGGCCAAACCGTCTTCCCCAGACAGGATCACCACGCCAGCCGGAGCGCAGCCTTGATCGCCATCCGGCATGCTCCAGCCTCGCGTCACCCGAGCGGCGAGATCTAGGACGATCGTGCTCTTGCCTTGGCCGGGATCCCCGTCCATAACCGTGAGCTTGCCCAGTGGGATTCGACTGCTCCAGAGCCACGTGACTCGCTCGGGCTCGACCTCCGACAGGATGATCCCGACATCCGTCGCTGCCGACATCCACGGAGCCCCGGCGGCCAGTTCGTCGAGGAGTGCGTCCGGCCCCTGTCCAGTGTAGACGTCGAGCCAGTCCGTGCCCGCCTCGGGCGGCACATGCACGAACACGTTTCGCCCCTCGGCGTGGAATCGCGCGGCCGCTCTGGCGGCTGCCTTCTGTCCGACCCCAGTGGCATCGTTGTCTACCCAGATGTGGACGGTGCGGACCTCCTCGGGAGCGATCACCTTGGCCAACCCACCGGCCGACACCGTCGACCACACTGCCTGACCGGTAGCCGCGTGGATCGCCAGCGCTGTCTCGATGCCTTCGGCGAATCCAAGTACCGAAGTAGCCGGAAGGAGCCGGATGGCCGCTCCCATGGTGGCGCCGTCGGTCGTGGCACTCATCAGCTTCTTGGCCGGTTCGATCGGGGCCTTGCCGGGCCCATCGGTAGCCAGGTACGTTCGATGGAGATTGACCCCTTTGCCGGCCGCGTTGGTCACTTTGGCCACCATTGCCGGGAAGTCACCCACATGGACGAGAGCGCCTGCCTCGTTCTGGCCCCAGTAGCCCAGGTTGGGATGGAAGCGGAGCGCGTCTTCACTCACACGGTCGAGCGCGCCAGCCGGCAGGCCCCGGCTCTCCAGATATGCAGCGATGCGGGTACGGTCGGACGTCGTCTCACGCCAGAGAGCCTTCAACTTGTCGCCCGAGCCGGGAGTCATTCATCCTCCTTGCCATCAGGATGAAACAAAGTGCCACCTAGCCCTGGGTTTTCTGACGCGCGAGCCGGTCGCCGTCCCATTCGGTAGGGATGAAGAGGGCAGTTGGAAATCCGGCATTCTCGCACCTCTTTTCGCTGACCGCAGCAGCACTCCAGACAGTTGGCCCGGATGGCCTTGATGGGAGTGAGTATCTCGGGAGCGCTGGTCATGAGGCCCCCGGTCCGGGATCACTCGTCGACATCCGGGTCGCTGCTGCCTCGAAGGCCTCTAGATCCACAAGGGCGTAGCGGACGGCGCTGCCGAACTTTCTGAAGCGAGGGCCGCCGCCCTTGAGTCTCCATTTGCGGAGCGTGGCCAACTTGACGTTCAGGCGCTCCGAGACCTGCTGCTCGGTCAGGTAGAGGGTCTTGCTCGCAACCTGTAGACTCATGGCGTCACCACCTCGCCGCGGCCCTTCAGCATCCTTCACCACCCTCTTGTTGAGTAACGCTCGGCATAGTACGCTATATGGAGATAGCGCCAGTCACAGTCTAGCGTGGAGGAGGGACGGATGGAAGAGGACGAATCCAAACGGTTGCGTTACTCAGTGTGGCCCGACCAGGTCCTGGAGATTCCCCCGGTCATCATCTGGCCGGCGAAGCTCAGGGACGGTCTGGTGCTCTACAGAACCTGGGACCGAAACCCCAAGAAGAAGCAGGGGTTTGCGCGCTTGGTGGCCGTGCCCGACGAACTGTATCTGAGAGAACTCATGGCTCTCGACCCCATGGACGACCAGACCCTCCTCTCATTCGTCTCCTCTTGGGGCCCCCTCGGAAGCACGGTGTGGCCGGCCCATGACCTTGCCCCCTGGCTGGAGCCGGACCTCAAGCAGGGACTCATGGACCAGAGCCTCATGGACCCTCCCGAGGACATCGCGCCCGACAAGGACTGGGGAGATTTCCATCTCAACTTCGTGGTCCAGACCGTCCAGTCCGTTCGAACCCACGCCCTGTGCCTACGGGACGCCGTTCGGCTGTGGCAGCTTCAAACGCACCAGATATCCATGGACGAGCTGACCGAGACATGGGAGATGAAGGCAATCGATGAGCAGCCGCCGGCCGACCCTGACGAGGCTCTGACGGTACTCGCCGACATCCTCAACGCAGGCTTGCGGCCCTTCCATGCCGGGCTCCGCGTGATCGCTCCCAACAAGGATGAGGTCGTCGGCAGGCATGACATCACCAACGTGTACTCGGTCATGTGCCTGCAGCTCTTCAACCACATCGTCGAGAATGCGGTCTACATGCGATGCCACAATGAAACGTGCGGCCGGCTTTTCGTCCGGCAGCGCGGACGGGCCAAACAAGGCAAGTACCACACGACCGGGGTCATGTACTGCTCGGACTACTGCGCCCGGGCTCAGGGGCAGAGAGAGATCAGAAGGCGGAAGGTGGTGGGCCGCAAGATCGGTGAGGTGGACGGGCGAGAATCGTCGTGAGTCGACGAGATCATCACCACCTACGACTACGCCGACGACGGAGGCGACCTGCTCGCAGCTGTCCCGACCACAAGAGCGGGTGAAGGCCTACACGCCCGGGATCTTCGACCTACGCGACTCCGGAGCCATCGAGGCCGATGCCGACCAGATCATCTTCGTATATCGGGAGCGTGAGCCGGGCAACAAGACCCCTCGGGAAGAGGGTGCCTTCATCGTGGCTAAGGCGCGAATGGGCCGCACCGGGATGCAGAGCTTCGTCTTCGACGGAGCCACCCAGCAGTTTGAGATGAAGGCGGTCGCGGAGGAACGTGCTGCCATCCAGGGCTGGAGCGTGTACCAGGGCGGAGGAGAGCCGTGAGCACCCGCCCACCTGCCACACACAAAAAGAGAGACCCGGGCCTGGAGGAGACCATCGGGGATATCCGGGCCCGGGCTGGTCGCCGGCGCCACGGTCGGATCCTCATCGTTCTCGAGTTGCTCGAGGGTCGGGTGATACGCCGTCGGGTCGAGGAAAGCGCCATGACCGAAGAAGACTACGAGCGACTGATGCGGGAACGGCCACGGACCCGAGGAGCGAAGGGAGGATGGAGATGATGTCGATCAAGGTGAGCGAGCAGAACAGCACCCCGTGGGTTGAGAGCGAGCGGCTTAAGGCCGAACTGGAATCGCGTGTGGAAAGCATGGGCGACGAGATTCGCCACCTGCGCGCGGAGAACGAGCGGCTGCGGCGCAAGGCCGACACGCCTTCGAGAAGAAGGTCGGTCGCAAATGGCGGCTGGTGTCACAGGACGAGGTGAGGGCGGCGGTCGGGGACTACGTGGCCGCGCGGGCGGCATTCCTGCAGGCGCGGGACGACCTGAGAGCGGTCATGGTTCAGGGGCGGGCGGCGTACTTGTACCCGATCAGGGAGTGTGCTTTCTGCCGGATGCCATTTCAGCCCCGGACTAACAAGTAGAGGTACTGCAGCTCCAAGTGTCGGGTGCTCAAGGATGCCCGCCAGCGGGCCCTGAAGAAGGACCAACGATAGTAGATGGACTTCGCTTGACGGTCCGATTCACTAGTGCCGTTCTGTCGCGCAAGCGGTACCGGGGGTTCGAATCCCCCCTCCGCTTAGGAAAGCCAAGAAGGCTGCGACTCGGGGTATTCCTGTCATCTGGGGCCTCTGCCGAGAGCAGGGCGCGGCTCCCTGGGAGCCCTGGCCCGAAGTCATCACGACCTGCCTCGCACTCCCGGGAGTCGCCCACGATGCGTGTAATGCCCAGGAACTGTTTCTTGGGCGCTCGTGGGACGCGACCTCAAGGTGGAGGAGGCGCGGGAGCTCACGCGCATGGTGCGGAGGATCGCGGCCATCCTGCTCATGCAGCCGGCGCTAGATGCGAACTATCGGGCGGTGAAGGAGAACACCTACGCGTGGCCGCCGGGCGGGCACGCGAACTAGACAGGGTCAATCGCGCGCGTTCGCAATCGATATGTGGCGATATCGAGCCAGAGGTCGGGAACTGCGTGGCGGGTCCCGGCTTGTTGTTCTCGCGTCTTGCCATCTCCCGGCGGGCGTCACTGCAAAGTGGCCCGGCAATGCGCTAGATGCCGCCTCCGTGACGTGGGATCGTCGTTAACTGGCACCTGATAGTCCCGGCAGACGGGTCGCTTCTTGCGGCCGGTCACCACACTGCCGAAGGCATTGCCGCCACTGCCCGTGTACATGTAGATGGTGTCGATGTCGAGCATCAACGGTTCGTCGTCCGTCCGATTCACACTCAGCGCGACACGCAGAAGGCGGGCTCAACGGCCCTTGAAACCCCGTTACTGCCGCCTATCTTAGTCACTAGATAGGAAGCACCACGAGCAAGGGCAAAGGAGGCGAGACATGGCGCCCACCAGGCATCTGATAGTGAGAAGCGCCGAGGAGCCTTGGCTGGTCGAGGACGAGCATTCGCGCAACCTGCCCGGCTCTTACCGTTCGGACCTGGAAGCGAACGCGACCGCGGCCGACGTGGTCGATCAGGGGCATTTCGATGAAGCGGCCGTCCGACGAGTGCCCGGCACTGGCTGTTACCGCTGGACCCTCTCGGAGCGCGCCCGCCGTCACCGCTTGTACTCGGCCATCCGGGGAGAAGCTGATGAGGATCGCGCAAGTCGCTCCACTTTATGAGAGGGTGGCCCCCAAGGCACACGGCGACAGAGAGCGGGCCGTTTCGTACTTGACAGAAGAGCTTGTGGCGAGGGGACATGAGGTCACCTTGTTCGCGAGCGGGGACTCTGAGACGAAGGCCACGCTCATGCCGTGCGCGCCGCATGGGCTTCGCCTCACCGGCGGAGTGACCGATCCCCTCGCCTATCACTACCGGATGCTGGAAGAGGTAATCAGGCGGCAACGGGACTTCGACGTGGTCCACCTACATACCGACTACCTGCACTTCCCGCTCTTCCGCCGGTCGTCGAGCTACCATCTCACCACCCTTCACGGACGGCTCGATCTGCTGGAAACCGCCTTGTTGCTCGAGGAGTTCCGAGAAGAGCCGCTCGTCTCCATCTCCAGGACGCAACGCCGTCCGCTTCCGGGCGCGACCTGGATCGGGAACGTCTACCACGGCCTGCCGGATGACCTGTACACGCTGCAGGCCAAGCCTGGCTCCTACCTAGCCTTCCTCGGGCGCGTATCGGCGGAGGAAGGGCTGGACCGGGCCATCGAGATCGCCCGGCTCAGCGGACTGTCGCTGAAGATCATGGCCAAGATGGGCTCGGCTGACCACGACTATTACGAGAGCGAGATAGCGCCCCTTCTTCACCAGCCCGGCATCGAGTTCCTGGGCGAAGGGGACGAACAGGCAAAGCAGGAACTGCTCGGCGGCGCGCTTGCGCTTCTATTTCCGATCGACTGGGCGGAGCCCTTCGGTCTCGCCATGATCGAGGCGTTTGCCTGCGGCACTCCGGTCGTGGCGTTCGACCGTGGCTCGGTAAGCGAAGTGGTGGACGACGGCACCACGGGTCTCATCGTGCGGGACGTGGAGGAGGCACTGGCGGCACTCGAGTTTGTCAGCAGCTTCGACCGGGTACGCATCCGACAAGTCTTTGAAGACAGGTTCTCGGCCGGGCGCATGGCGGACGACTACGTCGGCCTCTATTGGTCGTTGCCCGTGGAGTTCGGGAACGGAGTCTTCGCCGAGGCGACATGAGCAGCAAGACGATGCACGCAGCACCGAGAGACCGCGGGGAGCCGGAAGAGCCCCGGCGCTCCCTGCCCGCCCACCATCCGTCTTCGCAAGACACTCTCGGTCCGTTCCTCGCCAAGAAACGCGAACGGCGCCACTTTCTCGGAGATGGCTCCGAGGCGCTGGCGCGGGCGGCTGTCGCCGGAGACCATCGAGCCCGGGAGCAGCTCCTCGAGAACTACCTACCGGTGATTCGTCTCGCCGCCCGCCGCTACCAAGCCTCGGGTCTCGAACCCGCAGACCTCGTGCAGGAGGGCTACGTCGGTCTGCTGCGGGCGCTTGCGCGCTACGACCCCGAGCGTGGCGTTCCTTTCGCGGCATATGCCCGCTGGTGGATAAGACAGGCCATGCAGGAGGCGCGGTCGGACTTCGTGCGGCCCTTTCGCCTGCCGCGCGCCGCTCTTCGCCAACTCAGCTTAATCAAGAACACCAGGGATGCGGTTTACGCGGTCGAGTATCACGAGCCGTCCCGAGGGGACTTGAGCGTGCGCCTGGGCATAGGCGAGGAGCAGATCGATGCGCTCCTGCGCGCTGATCGCCGGGTGCGGAGCCTCTCGGAGCCTATCGACGATGCCGAGCACGAGTTGGGCAGCCTGGGCGACCTTGTCGAAGACCCGCTCTCCGGCGAAGCCTACGAGCAGGTGCTCGACAACATCGTGGGCAAACAGATGAGTGACTTCCTGGGCAGCCTCAGCGAGCGCGACCGGATGGTACTTGCGGGGCGGGCCGGCCTGGAAGGCGAGGAGAAGACCCTGCGCGAAATCGGCGAAGAGCTGGGCATAAGCACGGAGCGGGTGCGGCAGATCGAAAGCCGGGCGCTTGCCAAGATGCGGTGGCTTGCGGACGCCCCCGAACGCGAGGCGAGAGACGCACAAGAAAAGAGAGATCGGGGCCTTGAAGAGCAGGTGGCCACGCCTATTTATGGTGGTGGAAAGCACCGAATGGACAGAACCCGCTAGACGACAGTTCGAGGTGACGCGATGGCAATCGTGAGATGGGATCCCTTCCGCGAGTTGACTGCGCTCCAGTCCGAGGTCAACCGCTTGTTCTCCCGCGTGGGCAGCGGTGACGTGGCCGAGCGGCAGTCGTGGACTCCCTCGATCGACGTGATCGAGACCGACGACAGCATCAAGCTGAAGGCGGAACTGGCCGGCATGGACCCGAAGGACATCAGCATCGAGGTGCAGGACAATGTCCTCACGGTGAGCGGCGAGCGCCGGTTCCAGGAAGAGGTCAAGGAGGACAAGTACTACCGCATCGAGCGGCGCTACGGTTCGTTTAGCCGGTCGCTGGCCCTGCCGCAGACGGTGAACGAGAACGGCATCGAGGCCAAGTACGAGAACGGCCTGTTGGAAGTGGTCGTTCCGAAGGCCGAGGTCGCGAAGCCGAAGAAGATCGCAGTCGCCATCGGTGAGCACAAGCCGGAGACGGTGGAAGCTCAGGCGACGGAAAACGCCTCGTAGCGAGGAGGCGTCGCAGGAGAGTCCGACCGAGTGATGGGTGAGCGGGGCGGCGGCCTCCGGCCGCCGCCCCCCACAAGAAGGGCTCCACAGGACCTCGCGGTCCCAGAACATCGAAAGCGAAAGACAGGGCCACGACGACAGGCAAGAGACAGATCCCCATCAATCAACACGGCGCGAATGGCGGTGATAGGGAACTACGCACCCCGACAATGCGGGCCGATTATTCGAAGCAGGGTTCAACTGCCCCTTTGAGACACAAGTGAGCGACAACAAACAACGCGGAAGATAGGAGGACTGCGCATGCAACTAGTGCCACTGGAGGACAGGGTCGTTGTCAAGCTTCTGGAACAGGAAGACAAGACCGCGAGCGGCATCGTTCTCCCCGATACCGCCAAAGAGAAGCCCACCAAGGCCGAGGTTGTCGCTGTCGGACCCGGGAAGCACGACGATAACGGCAAGCTGATCCCCATGCCGGTGAACGTGGGCGACGTCGTGGTGTTCGCCAAGTACGCCGGCACGGAGCTGAAGCTGGACGGGGAGGAGTTCCTGGTCCTGCGTGCGACCGACCTCATCGGCATTTTGCCCAACGGCTAGGAGCCGGTTAAGAGCGAGGGTTACAAACGAAGGAGACTGGATTTATGGCAAAACAACTTCTGTACGGTGAGGAGGCCCGTCGGGCCCTCGAGCGGGGCGTCAACACTCTGGCCGATGCCGTCAAGATCACCCTTGGCCCTAAAGGCCGGTACGTGGTGCTGGACAAGAAGTTCGGCAGCCCCACCATCACGAATGACGGCGTGACCATCGCCCGGGAGATCGAAGTTGAGGACGTCTTTGAGAACCAGGGCGCTCAACTGGTACGCGAGGTGGCCACCAAGACCAACGACATCGCTGGCGACGGCACCACTACGGCCACCCTACTCGCGCAGGCCATCGTCCGCGAAGGCCTTAAGAATGTTGCCGCAGGCGCCAACCCGATGGCCATCAAGCGCGGCATCGAGCGCGCCGTGGAAGTGGCCGTCGACGAGATCAAGAAACTCTCCCATGAGATCTCCGGCAGAGAAGATGTGGCCCGCGTCGCCAGTATTTCCGCCGACGACCGGGAGATCGGCGACGTCATCGCCGACGCCATCGAGAAAGTGGGCAAAGACGGCGTCGTCAACGTGGAAGAATCCAAGACCTTCGGCATGGACCTGGAATTCACGGAAGGGATGCAGTTCGACAAGGGCTACATCTCCCCGTACTTCGTCACCGACGCCGAGCGCATGGAATCGGTGCTCGAGGACCCGTACATCTTGGTGGCCAACCGCAAGATTGGCGCCGTTAAGGACCTGCTTCCCGTGCTGGAGAAAGTCATTCAGTCCGGCAAGGCTCTGCTCATCATTGCTGAGGATGTCGAGGGCGAGGCCCTCGCTACTCTCGTGGTGAACAAGCTACGCGGTACGTTCACCGGTATCGCCGTCAAGGCCCCGGGCTTCGGCGACCGGCGCAAGCGCATGCTCGAAGACATCGCCATCCTGACCGGCGGCGAAGTGATCAGCGACGAGATGGGGCTCAAGCTCGAGAACACCACGCTCGCGCAGCTCGGCCGCGCCCGCAAGGTGGTGGTCGACAAGAACAACACCACCATCATCGAGGGGGCCGGCGAGCTCGACGAGATCAAAGCCCGTGTCAACCAGATCAAGACCGAGATCGAGAACACCGATTCCGACTTCGATCGAGAGAAGCTGCAAGAGCGCTTGGCCAAGCTAGCCGGCGGAGTAGCCGTGGTCAAGGTCGGCGCGGCCACCGAGACCGAGATCAAAGAGAAGAAGCACCGTGTCGAAGACGCCCTCAGCGCTACCCGTGCCGCTCTAGAAGAGGGCATCGTCCCTGGGGGCGGTGTGGCTCAGCTCTTGACGATCCCGGCTGTGGAAGCCGTCGAGGCCGAAGGCGATGAGCTCACCGGTGTCCGTATCGTGGCCCGTTCCCTCGAGGAGCCCCTCCGCCAGCTGGCCAACAACGCCGGTCTGGAAGGCTCAGTCGTGGTCAACGAGGTCAAGACCCGTCCCAAGGGCACGGGTTTC
>ERZ747221.3523-NODE-3523-length-12365-cov-3.708252_pt1 | contig 12365 bp, 10 predicted proteins | sample MGYA00374949_ERZ747221 | MGnify/ENA primary metagenome ERZ747221 (study PRJEB28779, sample SAMN05720172) | bioreactor metagenome | isolation source: Anaerobic biogas reactor | place: USA:Washington, USA | collected 2015-08-08 ... | reverse complement strand
GGCGATCGAAGAGTTCCTCGCGCCCCTCGGCATCACGTGCTTTTTTGCCGTGACCCACGCCATTGAGGGGGGGCGGCCGGTGGGCAAGGCCGCGGGAGACGTGGCGATCGGTCCGTACGGCGCCATCACGCGCGAGTACGTGCTCCCCGTTGGCAGCGCGCAGGAGCTCGGCCGCGGCGGCACCACCTATCAGGCGTACTATGTCGTGGGTAGCGCGCACGGGCTCACCGAGCCGCCCGTGTCGGTCATCGGGCGGAACAACCGCACCGGCCAGCAGGTGTGGTCGGCCGACCTCGGCTACCCGGGCGAGGCGGACTATCGCGAGTTCCACAAGAAGGACGATCAGTCGGGCCTGCAGTACTGGCGTGTGACGGGGCCACGCGTGGACCTCGGCGCCAAGGACTATTACCATCCCGACTGGGCCGCGCAGCGCGTGAGCGAGCATGCCCGCCACTTTGCCGGGCTCGTGGAGCAGCTCATCGGCGAGTACCACGAGCGCGACGGCGAGTACGGCATCATCGCGTCGAACTATGACGCCGAGCTGTTCGGCCACTGGTGGTTCGAGGGTATCGAATGGATTCGCGAGGTGTTACGGTTGCTGAGCGAGAGCGAGACCGTGGACCTGGTGAGCGCCAGTGAGTACCTCGACGCCCACGAGCCGGAGCAAGTGATGGCCGTTCCCGAGAGTTCCTGGGGTGTCGGGGGCAACCACTGGACGTGGGACAACGACGCCACGCGCTGGATGTGGGAGCCGATCAATGCCGCGGAGCAGCGCATGGAGGACCTCGTCGAGCGGTACCCCGACGCTGAGGGGGACGAACTGGTCGTCCTGAACCAGGCGGCGCGCGAGCTGCTGCTTCTCGAATCCAGCGACTGGCCCTTCCTGGTAACCACCGGCCAGGCTGACGAGTACGCCACCCAACGCTTCAACAGCCACGTCGAGCGTTTTCTGCGGTTGGCCGACATCGCGGAACAGGGCGTGGGCCCCGAGGCGCGCGCCTACGCCGAGGGGCTGTACGAGCTGGACAAGGTCTTTCCCAGCATCGACTATCGGTGGTTTGCCGCCCGCCAGGGACAGGCCGAGTAACCACCCGTCCGGGATCGCGACTCGCGTCGCATGCGTCCTCGACCGCCCGGTGATGCTGCCCTGCTGCGCAACAACGGCAACTCGGTCGTCGTGGGGTGGGGCGATGGCCCACGGGCATAGCCGCTCGCACCAGTGCCCGCGGATCGACGTGATTGGGCGCCGCCTCACGGCACCAGCCCCCACCCGAGGCTTGACGGCTCGCCAGGGGCTCGCTATAGTCCGCGTGATGCACCTTGATCCCACACGAACACCAAAGGAGTCAAGGCCTCCATGGTAACCAGCAACAGAGCTTCAGGGCCTTTGTACCAACGCGTGGCCGACGGCATCGTGAAGGGGATCGAGTCGGGGACGTGGAAGCCCGGGGACCGGCTGCCCAGCGAGCGGGCGCTGTGTGACATGTTCTCCGTCAGCCAGATCACGGTGCGGCGCGCCCTGCGCGAGTTGGCCCTGGTGGGGCGGGTATACAGCCATCACGGACTGGGATGGTTCGTCCACCCAGAGCCCCCGCCCGATGAGCCGGTTGCCGAGGTGGTGCTGACGGTCCCGCAGATGGATTGGCTCGTGACGCAGGTGTACGCCGGGCTGGTCGAGAGGCTGAGGCCTATCCGCATTGCGGCGCGCCTGGCGGTGACGGGCGGCAACCGCGAGTTGGAGGCGTCGGCGCTGGCCGTCGCCGCGCGGCAGGGGGCATGCGCCGCGCTGATGGTGGTTGCGGGGCGCGAGGAGGGGTTGCGCGATCGCATCGAGGCCGCGGTGCGGGGCGGGGACCTGCCCGTGGTTTTGCTCCTGCGCGACGTGGAGGGTGTCGAGGCGCCGAGCATCGTGCTGGACGAGACCCAGGCGGTGGCGACGATCACGCGTCACCTCCTGGAGATGGGGCACCGTCGCTTCGCGTACGTGGGCGACGACCCTAGCCTGATTGAGGGGCAGCGGCGCTACTGGGGCTTTGCCTCCACCCTGTGGGAGGAGGGCCTGGAGTTGCCCATGGACTGGGTCTTTTCCGGGAGCATTACGGGTGACGCGGCGGCGCGGTTTCACACCGTCTTTCAGGGACAGGAGGCACCCTCGGCGCTGGTATGCACGTCGGATCTGCGGGCGGCGGAGGCGCTCCTGCGGTTGGCGTCCATGGGATTGCGCTGCCCCGAGGATGTGGCCGTGGCGAGTCTGGGCGACCGCGATTTCGCCGCCTACCTGATGCCGCCTCTCACCACCCTCCGCTTCGACACGGCCGGCCTCGTCAAGGCCGCCTCGGAGGCGGTGGTCGCTGCGCACGAGGGGCGCACACCCGCCAGCACCCGCCTCTCGGGCACGGTGGTGATACGCCAGAGCTGTGGCAGCGCGCTCTGGCAGATGGCCAAGCCGCAGCCATCCACGGCGCGCGGTGCGTCCCGCGGCGCGGCCCCGACGCCGGCGGAGAAGGACAGCCAGCAAGGGCGGCTACTCTAGCTCTCTGCCATCATCCGCCGTGGCGAATCAGGTTGTTGCGGTACGCGCTCGGGATCGCACGGGCAGGCGGGCGCCGCAGACCGAGGTCTGGCGCAAAGAGAGTCAAGTCGGCCTGCGCCGACTGCCGTCAGCCCACGCAGGTGGGCTTTGCAGGGCTAGCGCCGAGCTTTAGCTCGCGGCGGGGTCAGCGCAGTCAGCGCGAACGGCGGACAACGTGCCTCACGAGAGCGCCGCGGGCCGCACAGCGTGCGGCCCCTACAGCGTCAGCCCACGTAGGTGGGCTTTGCAGGGCTAGCGCCGAGCTTTGGCTCGCGGCGGGGTCAGCGCAGTCAACGCGAACGGCGGACAACGTGCCTCACGAGAGCGCCGCGGGCCGCACAGCGTGCGGCCCCTACGGCGTCAGCCCACGCAGGTGGGCTTGGCCTCGCGCTGCGCGAGTCAAGGCCCCTCGGTAGGCTCGGGGCGACGCGATTTTGCGAGAGCGTGCTGTATAGCATTGGCGCCGTGTATGAGGTGACAGAAGGAAGGATATGATGGCGACGCAGCGAATCCCCCGTCGAACCCTCGGCAAGACCGGCCTGAGCGTGTCTGTGCTGGGATTGGGCGGCTTTCACCAGCTCGAAGTGGGCCAGGACGTTGTCGACGGACTCGTCGACATGTACCTGGCGGCGGACGGCAACTATATCGAGACCGCCCGCGGCTATGGGGCAGGCGCCTCGGAGCGTAAGCTGGGCCGGGCGCTGCAGGGGCGGCGCGATGACGTCGTCCTCGTCTCCAAGACGGGCAAGCGCGACGCCGAAGGCGTCTGGCGCGAGGTGAACGCGTCCCTCGAGGCGCTGGGCACCGACCACCTGGACATCCTGATCTACCACTGCCTGACGGAGGACGCCGAGGTCGAGGCCATCGCCGCGCCGGGCGGGGCCTCCGAGGCGTTCCGCCGTGCCCAGGAGGAGGGGTTGGTGCGTTTCACGGCCGCCAGCACGCACTGGCCGCTCTCGCTGCTGCCCGCCATGGACCGGCTGGGGCTCGACGCCGTGATGTACTGGGTGAACTATCTCGTGCCCTGCAACTACCCCGAGCTGTTCTACACCGTGGCGCCCCGAGCGCGCGAGCTGGGGGTGGGCATCATCGGGATGAAGCCGCTGGGCGACGGCTATCTCTACCGCTCTGTCGGCCCCGCGTTCAACTATGCGCTGGCTCAAGAGGTCGACGTGCTGGCGTGTGGGTTCAACGGTCCCGAGATGCTGGCGGCCGACATCGAGGCGGTGTGCGCCTGGCAGCGCCCCGGCGCCGAGGAGCTGGACGCCATTCTGCGCGACGCCCCCGAACTCGGCGACTATGTCTGTCGCCAGTGCGGGAAGTGCCGCCTGGAGGACGCCGACCTGCCGCGGGTGTTCGAGCTGGAGGGCAAGTTCGATCAGCAGATGTTCGACGGGCGGCCCACCAGCGCACCCGACTATGCCCTGCGCCAGCGCCTCTGCTACTGGTTCAACAACCAGGAGCGGGCCATGGCGCTCTACAAGCCGCTGGCCGCTACGGTGGAGGCACTCCTCGCCTCCGGCCGGCCGCTGCCGGCGTGCCCGTACGGCATCGACATCCGCCGCAAGCTGAGCCTTGCCCATGCCAAGCTCACCGGCAACCCACGCTTTCCATCGGGTGCCTACAACTTCTGAGGAGGATACCCATGGCGCGCAAGGTGCGTGTGGCGACGGTCGCCCAATCCAGGTGGTCGGCAGGGACCACGGCCGACGCCCGAGAGCGCGTGAGCGGGCTCCTGGAGCGGGCCGCGACCTTTCGGCCCGACATCGTCTGTCTCCCCGAGACGTTCGCCTCGGTGGGCGCCCGCACGGATGACGTCCGCGACGTCGCGGAGCCCGTACCCGGGCCCAGCACCGACATGGCGGCGGATGTGGCGCGCCAGCACGGATGCTACGTCGTCTGCCCGGTGTTCCATGACCGCGGCGACTGCGTGACGAACGACGCCGTGCTCATCGACCGTGGCGGCGCCATCATCGGCGCCTACTCCAAGATGCACCCGGTGGTGTCCGATGGCGCCTTTACTATGCTGGAGCGAGGCGTTACGCCGGGGAGCGATCTGCCGGTGTTCGACACGGATTTCGGCCGCATCGGCATGCAGATCTGTTTCGACATCAACTGGGATGCCGACTGGGCGGAGCTGAAGCGGCGGGGCGCCGAGATGGTTTTCTGGTCGTCGGACTATGACGGGGGCAAGCACCTGGCGGCGCTGGCGTGGACCAACCACTTCTATGTGGTGTCGGCGGTGAACTCGCACTATGCGCGCATCATCGGCATCATGGGGGAGGAGCTGGCGACCACAGGCCTGCACGACCCGGTGGTGTGCCGCACCATCAACCTGGACATCGGGCTGTTCCACCTCGATTTCAACCTGATGCAGATTCCCGAGATCCAGGCGCGCTACGGCCCCGACGTGACGGTCCGCGTGTGGAGCGAGGAAGGCGTGTTCACGCTCGAGAGCGAGCGTGAGGACCTCACCGTGGCGCAGGTGGCGAACGAGTTCGCCATGGAGCCCCTGTCGGCGTACCTGGCGCGCAACGAGCGACTCCAGGATGCAATCCGCGCCGGCGAGACGCCGCCCGATCTGAGACCGGCGTACGCCTCGCGCCCCGGCTGGGCGTGAGGGAGCACTCATACAAAAGAGCGGGGGCCAGGCCCCCGCTCTCTGTGTGTCGCACCGAGCCTTAGCCCAGCCAAGCCCTCGCCCAGCTACGCCTTCACCCAACGATCGAACCACTCCAGGTTGCGCCGCATGATGTCGACGATGATGCGCGGCTCGGTCGGGCCGTGGTTCTGCCGCGGGTAGATATCCATCTCCACCGGCGCACCCTGCCGCTTGAGGGCGTTGTACAGCTCCTTCCCCTGGCCCAGCGGCACGCGGTCATCGCGCTCGCCGTGCTGGATGAGGGTGGGGGTGGTGACGCCCTTGACGTTGAACAGCGCCGAGTGCGCCGCATACACCCCGGGATCGTCCCAGAACTCGGCGGCGAGATAGTCGGGCAAAAAGCTCGGGATGTCGGTGGTGCCGTTGAAACTCATCAGGTTGGTTACGCCGGCGCCCACCGAGGCGGCGCGGAAGCGCGTCGTCTGGGTGATGGTCCAACTCGTCATGTAGCCGCCATAGCTCCACCCCATGATGCCCAGGCGCTCCGGATCGGCGATGCCGCGGGCGATGAGGGCATCGACCCCCGCCATGATGTCGCGGAAATCGCCGCCGCCCCAGTCGCGCACGTTGGCGGCCCGAAAGGCGGCGCCATAGCCCCCGGACCCGCGCGGGTTGGCCCGCAAGACGACATAACCGCGCTCGGCAAAGGCGGCGATGGGGTACATCCCCGCCGAGGCCACGTAGGTGCGCGAATAGACGCCCATGGGGCCGCCGTGGACCATGACGATGGTCGGGTAGCGCCTCCCGGGGACATAGTCCGTCGGCAGCGTGACCAGCCCCTCCACCTCGGTCCCGTCGGGCGCCTGCCAGCGCGCCACCTCGGTGCGCGGCACGGCCTCCACAGGCCAGTCGGCGGGTAGGGGAGTCGCTATCTCGCGCCAGGTGCGCTCGCCCGCCGGCCACACGCAGACGCGGTTGGGGCAGTCGGCGTTCTCGTGGACGAGGCTGAAAGCGCCCTTGCCGTTGGTTCGCACGGCGGTCAGGTAGCCGACGCCGTCGCACAGGGCGGTGGGCTCCCCGCCGTCGAGCGGCAGAGCGAGCACGGCCGACGAGACCCCGCTGGACTCGAGCGCCAGCACCGCGTCTCCATCCGCCGACCAGCCCAGCACGTAGGGGCGCCCGTCGGGCGTGGCTGCCAGCGTCCGCGGCTCGCCGCCCGCCAGGGGATAGACGACCACGCGGTCGTTGACGGTCCAGCACACCGGCTCGACGGCGGTGGGGCACGCCACCCAGCCGCCGCGCACCGCGATCTCGGGGTTCCACGACGCCACACGGGCCAGCTCCCTCGTCTCGGGCTGGTCGCCGGCCGTCACCACCGCCAGGCGCGTCTCGCACCACACATCGGGGCTGGGGGTTGGCTGGTAGGTGTAGGCCAGCGAGGAGCCGTCGTCGCTCCACGCTATGCTGCCCACATGGCGGTCGTCGGCCGGCGTCAGGTCGTGGGCGGCCGCGGGAGGCGCGCCGCCCGTCACCAGATCCACCACCCATAGGTGAGCGCGGTCGTGGTCGACGCCCCAACGGATGGTGTCGTCCTTGGCCTTCTTGGCCGCCTTGCGTTCCTCCGTCTCCGGGGGCGCCATGACGAACGCTAGCCGCGCGCCGTCGGGCGACCAGCAAAAGCGCGCGATGTCGCGCTCGAACGCCGTCACCGGCCAAGCCTCGCCGCCGTCGACGCGCATCACGTGGATGTTGCGCTTGCCCTCAGCCCGGTCCGACAGGAAGGCGATGTAGCGCCCATCGGGCGACCAACGCGGCATAGCGTTGCTCGTCTGGCCATAGGTGAGGCGCAGGGGCTCGCCGCCATCCATCCCCGCGAGGTACAGGTGGGTGACGAACTTGCTTTCCCCGTCGGTGAGCACCGGCTCGCGCACGGTGTAGGCGACGCGCGCGCCATCGGGAGAGATGTCCGTCTCCAGGGCGGCCGGGTAGCGGATGAGGCGCTCGGGAGTCCAGGTCGCTTCGTTCGGCATCATGGTCTCCTTGTCCGTTCGTCGGGCGGCGGTCCGCCGTCAGTGCGGTTCGGTGAGGGTGATCTGATCCAGGTAGGTGTGGCCGGCGACGGTGCTGTAGGCGGCGGTCTGGCGGCGCAGGCCGTCGGGCGTCATGAGCAGCGCCTCCCGCGCCGAGCGCGTCACCGGCAGCGCGTCAGGGCCGGGTCCGTCGCGCAGCAACTCGTCCAGCACGCGGCCCTGCATCGATGCGGCGAACGGCAGACCCAGCAGGCGCAGCACCGTGGGAGCGACGTCGACGATGCCGCAGGGGGCGGCCGAGACGACGCCTTGTTTGAACGACGGCCCCCACGCGATGAGGGTGTTGTTCACGTCGTAGGGGCTGGCCGAGCCGTGCGTGGCGGCCAGGGACGCGCCCTGGACGACGCAGCCGGGCGTGTCGTTGGCGTTGGCGCCGTCCCACCAGCGGTTGGCGTACATCACCTCGGCGGAGCGGGGATGGTGGCCGAACGCGGCGCTCTGAGGCATGGAACCCGGCACGGCGGGGAGCAAATCGTCACGCACCAGCACCGCGCCGAGCCACGGCTGTCGCTGGAGGAACTCGACGACCTCGGGGAGGCGCTCGCGGGCTGAGCCATTCAGGTACAGGCTGTTCGACGCGCGCACGATGTCGTTCGCGTCCGGTGCCTCCTTGAGGCCCGCGTCCACCAGGGCGGCGTTCACGTCGACGGTCTCGGCGATGGTGGAAAAGCCGTGGTCGGAGATGAGGATGCAGTCCAGGGCGTGGCGCGGCGCCGCCGCCTCGAGCCGCGCCACGAGTTGCTGCAGCGTCTCGTCGAGGATGCGCAGGGCATCCAATGCCTGGGGGGAGCGGAGCCCGTGTGCGTGCTGCGCGTGGTCGGGCTCGGTAAGCCAGACCACGACCACATCGGGCCGGTACTCGGGGATGAGGACGTCGTTCAGCACGCGCAGCACAAAGGTGTTCCGCTCGAACGAGGTCGACGTCTCGGGCAGCATGGCGCCGTACGACTCGACGAGGCGCGTCTGCAGTCCCGCCGGCCAGGCCACGGCCCAGTTCACCACCGGGCCGGTGACGGCCGGGTTCGTGAGGTAAGTGGTGCCGGGCGACCCCGAGCCCACGCACGCCAGGCGGTGCCCCGCACCCCGCAGGATCTCGCCCAGCGTCGGGGCGGTGAGCAGCGGCCCACCCTCGGCGTGTGCCATGCGCTGCAGCGCCTCCCAATCAGCGCACGAGGTGGCCTTGGTGGGGTCGACCGCGGGGATGTACAGCTCGTTGTCGACGATGCCGTGTCGCGCCGGGTAGCAGCCGGTCGCTAGCGAGGAGGCGTTGATGCGCGTGGCCGTCGGAAAGGCGGCGTGGCTGGCCTGGCAGAATACGCCGCGCTGCGAGGTGGCGTAAAGATAGGGCGTCTGCTCAGGAGTGACCATATCGGGCCGGAGCCCGTCCCAGACGATGACGAGGATCATGACGACACGGCTCCTATGCGGGAGGGGGGCGGGCAGGGGCGCCCGCCCATGCGGGCCTGCTGGCCGTCCATGGTGCGGGCCGGCTCGCCCTGCGGCGGGCGGCCAACCTCTGCGGGCGGTCTTTTGCAGGCCGCCTCGAGCGGCCTGGATCAGCTATTCTCCGAGCATGCCGCGCACGATGACGTCGACGGCCTGATCCTCGTCGAGCCCGCGCGACATGAGGGTCTCGAGTTCCTTCTTGTCCACCGTGCCGATGGCAGCCTCGTGGGTCACCTGGGCGCGATCGTCCGTGACGCGCACGATGGGCACGGCGCTGGCCGTGGCCTGGTCGCGCACGATTTCGACACAATCCACGTGGCCGCGGGCGTAGGGGGCGTTCCCCTCGGTGGTGCTGATGACCTCGCTGTGGGCGTGGCCCTGCACCGCGATGCGCGACTTGGCCAGGCCGCGGGCGCGCTCGCCGTTCAGGCGGATCGTCTCGCGCACGGTGATGTCATCGTCCTCGTAACCCAGCACCTTGGCGTCCAGCTCTGCCAGGCCGTCAGCCTCGACGTCGACCTCATAGTCCAGGTCCACCTTGCCGGCGCGGCCCCGGCTGAGGGCAAAGGTCGAGTAGTAGCGTCCCTTGGCATCCACCGTGACGCGCGCCTTGGGCAGCACCTCCACCCCACCGGCGTCGCCGTGAAAGTGTGTCTCCTTGTAGCGCATGGTGGCGCCGGCGCCCACGTGGATGACGCCCTCCATGATGTGCTGTACGCGCGTGGCGTTGGGAAAGGTGCAGTGGGCGATGAACTCGACGCTGGCGCCCGCGCCGATGTCGAACGAGGAGACGATGCGTTGCACCCCCTCGGCGGGGATGACGCCGAAGCAGAGGTGCACCGGCAGCTCCACCTGCGTGCCCGGCGCGACCACGACGCGCGCCTTGACGCCGTCGGCAAGCTGGTCCGCCGTCATGGTGACGCCGGGGATCTCGTTGGCGCCCAACACCTCATTGCCGCTCACCACCAGGCTCGCTACCTTGGGCGAGCGAAGGAGGTCAGGGTCGCCGCCCGAGGCCTCGTACGCCTCGACGATGGCCTCAAAGTCGCTCATACTCGGCCTCCGACTCGACGGGCGCGACGTGGTCGCAGGGGCGGCAGCAGCAGCTATAGCGGTCGCACACGCTGGTCGGATCGGCCGTCTGTACGATGACGCCTTCGCAGATGAGGGAGGCCACGTCAGCGATGGCCACCACCTCGTCGCGATGGCTGATGAGCAGCACCGAGGTGCCCTCCGTCGCCATGCGGTGGATGAGCTGGGCGATGTCGTTGAGGCTCAGGGTGTCGATCCCCGAGTCGGGCTCGTCCAGGATGGCCAGCTTGGGGCGCATGGCATAGACGGCGGCCAGCTCGATGCGCTTGCGCTCGCCGCCGGAGAGGGAATCGTCCACGTAGCGCTTGAGGTAGGAGCGGTCGAGGGCCACCGCCTCCAGCGCTTCCTCGATGCGTCTTGGATCGGGCTCGCGCATTCCCAACCCCAGATAGCGCTCTACGGTCAGTCCCTCAAAGCGGGCGGGCTCTTGCCAGGCGAGGGTGATCCCCATCTTGCCGCGCTCGCTGATGCTCAGCGGCACGACGTCGCGCCCCTCGAACAGGATCTGCCCGCGCGAGGGGGCATAACCCGCCGAGCCGACGAGGGTGTAGGCCAGGGTGCTCTTGCCCGAGCCGTTCAACCCCAGCACGGCGTGCACCGTGTTGGGATGCATGACCAGGTTCACGCCCCGGAGTATCTCACGCTCCTCGCGGCTGACCCGTAGGTCGACCGTCTGGAGCAGGTAACCGTTCGATGTCATGGTCCGTGCCTTTTTTCGCTCCGATTGCTCTACATCATACTACCACGAGCCGTCCGAGACACCAATCGCGAGCGAGGGCGCCAGTCGGCGCCCCCCTTTCTGCTAGCGGCGTCTTCCCTCCAGGAAGACGAAATCAGAGCCTCATCAATCATCGGCCTCGACGTACTGCATCCCCTCGATCTGTCCCACGGCCATGCGCACCGCCTCGCGGACGCGCACGAAACGCTCCCACCCGATGGCGCCGGTCCCGAGGTCTGCGCCGCCGGTGACCGCCTTGATGATGACAAAGATGCCGACGCCGTCGCGGTTCCCCTCGGCCTGCGAGGCGGCGAGATCACGGATCAGCGGCTCGACACGAGACGGCGTGATCCCGTCGAGGATCTCATGCCAGCGAACCTCATCCATAGCCAACCCCCTACCGAGTCGGTGGCGTGGGCTCGCCGTACTCGCCCTTGAGGCGCGCCACCAGGGCGGCCAGCTCTGAATCGTCGGCATAGTCAGGACCCAGGACGATCATCGCGCCGAGCGGGTCGCTGAGGCGGCCGTCCTCGTTCACGGTCACGTCGAGGCGCCCCATGTACTCACCGTCAAATCCCATCTGTGTGACGATGGTGTCCCCCACCACCTCGGGGGGTTGCACCAACTGGCGAGAGCGCCCGCCGACGATGATGTCGATGCCGGGCACGGCCTTCGCCAGGGCGAGGTCCTCCTCGAGGCCCAGATGCGACAGCACGATGACCACATCGGAGCGGGCCTGCAGATCGGGGAGGGCCGCCCGCGCGGCCTCGGTGGGATCGAGCACCTCGATCGTCTCCTCGGCCCCGGGTGCCTGTGCCGCCTGGGGCTCGGTGACGCCCAGGATGCCAAAGCGCACGCCGTCCCGCTCGATGATGGTGCTGGCAGGCAGGACCAACTCGCGCGTGCCCTTGCGCACCAGGTTGCATGAGAGGATGGCGAACTGTGCCTCCTGGGCGCGCCTCGTGACGACATCTATCCCCTTGATTAGGTCGAGCCGGCCCACGGCCATGGCGTCGTATCCCATGGCGTTCATCGTCTCGACGATGGCCGCGCCCTCGGACTGCAGTGACACGGTCTGCCCCAGCAACGTATCGCCGGCATCGAGCACCAGCGCGGTACGTCCAGCCTCGCGGCGTGCGTCCTTGATGACGGTGGCCCGCCGGGCCACGCCCCCCTTGGGGACGCCTCAACCGCAGGGATCCAGGTAGCCGCGTGTGTCGTTGGTGTGCAGGATGGTGAGTTGTGTGCGGGGCAGCGGGCCACGCTCCTCCGGCGGGGGCACCGTCACTGCGCCGGCCGTGGGGACGGCGGTTGTTGGGCGCTGCGGGGCCGGGCTCTCCGGCGCCGTGGGGACGCCATAGACCACGGTGTCGGTGGGAGGCGGCTGTGGCGATGCCGTGGCGGGCGCCCTCTCGGCGCAGCCGGTGACCACGAGGGCGCAGGCCAGCACGAGGATGGCGAGGATCGGCAACCTGGGTCGCATCATGGTGTCGTGTATGACTCCTGGGCGGCTCGTATCGGGACGATGCCGCCATGATACTGCAAACCGCACGGTGCGGCAATATGCGCCTCGGGCCGTGCCCACGCTCAGGGCCGTCTCTCAGTCGGCGAAGGCCGGCTTTGCTGGGCTCAGTACTCTGAGCCGGCGCCGGACCTCGGTCCGCGGAGCGTGACGGCGACGGGAGAGGCGTGCGTGCAGTGAGTCAAGATCCCTCGCTTCGCTCGGGATGACGGAGGGGGTGGAGGGATGACGGAGGCAGTGGCGGGAGGACGGAGGGGGCGGCGGGACCACGGGGGGGGATGGCGAAGGGGGCGGCGGGGATGACGGAGGGAGGCCGGAGGGGG
>ERZ747221.3516-NODE-3516-length-12383-cov-3.124248_pt1 | contig 12383 bp, 11 predicted proteins | sample MGYA00374949_ERZ747221 | MGnify/ENA primary metagenome ERZ747221 (study PRJEB28779, sample SAMN05720172) | bioreactor metagenome | isolation source: Anaerobic biogas reactor | place: USA:Washington, USA | collected 2015-08-08 ... | reverse complement strand
AAACATCTTATTTGCTCCAATTATTCATTTTCTTTTTGCACATCGCCTGCAGCTTCAGTTTCTTGCCAGAGCCTTTTCAGCACTGGTTCGATCACCGCGTATGGAAAACCACGCCTTGCCAAAAAGCTTCCTATTTTGCTTTTGAAAGTGTGCCAATCGCTTGTGCTGAACTTTGAAGCTTTAGATAAACCAGCTTTGTATGCCAATTTTTCCTCTTCTATGCCAGCAACTGCAAGTGCTTCTTGTATCGTGTCTTCGCTCACGCCTTTTTGCAGCAGTTCATACCTGAGCATGCGATGGCTGCGAGGTCTGAAGGTGTTTCGATTTTCTATCCAGGTGTGTGAAAAACTAGGATCACCCAAGAGCTTCTCATCCTTCAACCTTGCGACTGTTGTTTGGGCTAAGGCCTGTGAAAATCCTTTTGCGGTAAGCGAATCTAATACTTCCCGTTCGGACCGAGGCCGGAAACTGAGATAGTGCAGCGCTTTCTGATAGGCTGTTTCAACCTCATCTTGTGAACGCAGTTGTTCAATCGCCTGCTCGTCAATTTTTCGGCCTACTTCTAACCAGGCAGCGGTGATGCGCGATAATGCAAACGCATACTCACCGTCAAGGTAAATATTTACCCTGGCAGGGTTCCGTTTTTGTGCCCTGATCGAAGTAATTTCCTTATCCATTTTAAAACAACTCAGCCATGGCGCTGTCTCACGACCATGGCTGTTGAAAGGATAAGTTTATCCACTTCGCGTTGCTTCGGCCATTAAGGGCGAATCAACTAAAAGCGGTGTGATATGCAACTATCGCTATGCAATTTGCTGGTACTAAAATAGGTCAGCCAATTATCTGTTGGCTGTGTTTAGCCTGTCAATAACAAAAACACTTTCCTGTAAAACCGTGTAACAGGTTTTGGACTAATTATAAAAAAGCTCACTGTTAATAGTCTCATTTGCACTTATTTTAAGTACCATCATATGCCAGAAATTTAAACCTGGCGCTGCATTAATCAAACTCACTTCAAATACCATGGTCTCTACTGCAATTTCAGCAGTCTTGAAGACCACCATACATATTTTCTACCTAAATTATACAATAAAAATGTTTAAAATAAGGATCAATATGATATGGATTGCCCTTCTTTATAAATTTTCATAAACAGGCGTGCATTCTCATGCTAAAATACAAGCATGAACACCATTGATCAAAATGCGCCTGATAACATAATAATCAAGAAAGCCAAGCAGCAATCCCTGTGGCAGGTTTACATCCCCATTGCTTTATTTGCTGTCTTGATCATGATTGCTGCTGTTTTAGTGGCTTTGAATATCAATCAAAATAGCACTGGCTTGCGGCACTGGGCTGATTTATCAACGATATTGGTTATCTTGCCGGTTATGGTGATGAGCCTGTTTTTATTCATCCTGCTCATTGGCTTGATTATTGCCGTTTCGTACTTAATAAAAGCTCTTCCAAAGGCTGGTTTGCGAGTGCAGGGTTTTTCTGCCCAAATATTAATGATCTTAAGTGGCATATCTGATTTATTTACGCGGCCAGTTATTCAACTCAAAAGCGTCATTGCCATGCTGCAGGGGTTGTTATTATCCCTTATTGGAAAATCAAAGCGAGGTTAGAGAATGGACTCAAAAGTTAAAATTAGAACATTGGTAATTGGTACCATCATTGGCGCAGCGGTTGGCGCTGGGGCAGCCTACCTGATGCTGGAACATGCTGAGGAACTGCAGGACGCGCCGAAAATGACAGCCAACCAGGGCATTCAAGTAGGCTTGGGTTTATTAGGGCTGCTAAAGCTCATTTCTGGTTTCGGTAAAGGATAATTCGCGCAGCATAGCGCTGACTGGCCATTCCATTGTTTGAATTATTATTTTTAGGCACTTCCGCATCCGCGCCGTCAATCCGACGCGGCTTATCTGCCCTGGTTGTAAAACACGAGGAGTATCGCTTCCTGGTCGATTGTGGTGAGGGCACTCAACGCCAGATTTTACGCTCTGGGGTGGGCTTCAAGCGCCTGAACCACATCCTGCTCACGCATGGTCACCTGGACCACATCCTCGGCCTGGCTGGTTTGATGTCCACCTTTATGCGCTGGGAAGCCATCGATGAAGTCAATATCTATGGCAGCCGGCATACCCTAGACCGCGTGGATGACCTGGTCAACGGGGTGGTGTTGCGCGGAACAAAACCGCCTATGCCCATTAATTTGCTCGAGATTAAACCAGGGCTGATATTCTCCTCTGAGCGTTTCCAGGTAACTGCCTTTGAAGTGAATCATCGCGGCTCTGATTCCCTGGGCTTTGCTTTTGAAGAATTTTCCAGGCGGCCATTCCTACCCGAGAAGGCTGAAGCCTTAGAAATCCCCCCCGGCCCCTGGCGCAAAGACCTGGTGGCTGGCAAGGTCATCAGCCTGCCAGATGGCCGCGTCATCGATCCCGAAGATGTGCTGGGACCAGAGAGGGTCGGTACTAAGCTGGTGGTTGTGGGGGACGTGGGCAAGCCGCACAAGCTGCTCGAGCAAGTCCGAGATGCAGACGGGCTGGTCATTGAAGCCACATATATTATGAAGGAAGCTGATCTGGCAAGCCAATTTGGGCATACCACCGCCGCAGACGTTGCCAATTTGGCGCTTGAGGCAAATGTCAAAAATTTATACCTGACGCATATCTCGCGCCGCTATCGAGACCAGGATATAAAAGAAGAAGCTGAGGCAATTTTCCCCAACAGCTTTGTTGCACACGATTTTGACGTCTACCAGGTCAGGCACGAAGACTGACCTTCATCCCATTTCTGTTTGTAATTAACCTAAGGAGCCATCATGGATTTTATTGAACGAATCAAGAACGGGGATGTTTTAGTATCGGATGGCGCAACTGGCACCAACCTGCAGCAACGCGGGCTGGCGCGCGGTGAGGCTACTGAAAGCTGGGTGCTTAACCGCCCCCAGGAAATCCTCGCCTTGGCGCAAAGCTTCGTCGCAGCAGGCGCTGACCTGATTCTGACCTGCACCTTCGGGGCCACCAGCATTCGCTTGCAGGCAGCCAACCTGCAAGACCATGTTGAGGCAATTAACCTGCGGGCTGTCGAGATTGCCAGGCAGGCCATGAGCCCATCCAAGGGATTTGTGGCTGGCTCGATTGGCCCCACTGGGCAAATGCTGCAGCCATACGGCACGCTCAGCTATGACGAGGCTTTTGCTGCTTACAAACAACAAGCCGCCTTGCTCGCCCAGGCTGGCGTGGATTTACTGGTAATTGAAACCCAATTTGACATAAACGAAGCCAAGGCAGCTGTCATGGCAGTGCGCAGCGTTTCTGACCTGCCCTTGGTTTGCTCTGTTAGCTTTGACCGCGGCAAGCGCACCATGATGGGCGTCAGCCCAGCTCAAGTTGCCCAGGAAATAGGGGCATTGGCGGTAGACCTGCTGGGGATCAACTGCGGGCGCAGCTTGGAAGATAACTTAGCTGCCCTGAAACTCCTGCGTGCTGAGACCGACAAACCCTTGTGGTTCAAGCCCAATGCAGGCCTGCCTAAATTAGATGACTCGGGCCAGCCTGTGTATGATGTCACCCCATCTGACATGGCTGAACAGGTGCCGGCATGGCTGGCAGCGGGCGCGCAGGTCGTCGGCGGGTGCTGTGGTACCAGCCCATCACACCTGGCGGCTATTGCCGCTGTAATTAAATCTTGACAGCCAATCAATAAGGCGCAATATCAAATACCAATTCTGGTCTTGCTCTTTCTGCCTCGCTTCTGCACGTCAATATAGGCCAAGTATGCGGGGTTGGTTTTATGTTAGAATCCCAAGTTAATATGAAGGTTGAAAAACTGGTTTTAGCGTCAAATTCTCCGCGCCGGCAGCAACTCATCAAACTCCTCGAGATACCTTTTGATGTCCGCCCTGCCGATGTTGATGAGCGCCAATTTCCAGGTGAGACCCCGGAAGATTACGTGCGCCGGCTTTCGCTTTGCAAGGCAAAAGCCATCACGGCCACACCGACCGAGGTGATTATTGCTGCGGATACCATTGTGGTGCATGGCGAGCAAGTGCTCGGGAAGCCAGTCGATAAACAAGATGCTTTTACAATGTTAAGCCAGCTGCGCGGCGATCAGCACGAAGTTTTCTCTGCTGTGACCATGATTGATAAGCAGTGCGACGTTGTTTTGACATTATTGGCAAAAACCGATGTTTTTATGCGCAATTATTCAGATGCAGAAATCAGGGATTACATTGCCTCGGGCGACCCGATGGATAAGGCCGGTGCCTACGCCATCCAGCATCCAGGCTTCAAACCAGTAGAACGCCTGTGTGGGTGTTATGCCAGCGTGATGGGTTTCCCGCTTTGCCATGTTGCCCGCACGCTGCGCCGTTTTGATATCGACCTGGCAGCAGATGTACCCGGCCAGTGCCAGGCACTGTTAGCCTATCACTGCCCGGTTCATGAAGCGATCTTGAGTTACCAAGAATGACCAATTAGTCATCGAGTAAATATGAAGCACAAATTTCTTCTCATTATCATCATCATTTTTATTGTAGCGGCTTGTGTACCCTCTGCCACACCGGGGGAAGAGCCGACAGCAGCCTTTGAACTGCCAACACCAATTATCCGCCTGACCCAACCCCCAGATGCAGAATCTGCTGCGGCAAGCTTCCTGGAGGCCTGGAAAGCGGAAGAGTATCAAAAAATGTACGACACGCTTACCTCCCTCACCAGGGATGCCATCACCTTTGAAGATTTCGAAAAAACTTACCGTAACGCCGCCATTGCCATGACCATGCAAAGCATGGATTTTCAAGTCCTTTCCACCCTGGTGACACCTAATAATGCCCAGGTGAACTACCGCGTCACCTATACCACCACTCTCCTAGGCGAAATCAGCCGTGAAACCACCATGAATATGTCCTATGTTGAGGATGCCTGGCGCGTGCAGTGGGAAGAGGGCATGATCCTGCCGGAACTGCGCGGTGGTAACGTGCTTGAGCTGCGCTATAAGATCCCAGCCCGCGGTAATATCTATGACCGCGACGGCAATGCCCTGGTAGCCCAGGATGATGCGGTTGCCTTGGGCGTAGTGAAAGGCTGGATTGACCCTGACTCTGAAAGCGGCATGGTTGGTTTGCTGGCAAGGCTGACGGACCAAACCACGGATGCAGTGCGCGCCAAGTATGAATTCGCCCAGGCAGATTGGTACGTAGCCATTGGTGATATCTCCGCAAGGGTGGCCGAACAAAACCAGGCTGCGCTCAATAGTTATGAGGGCATTTTGATGTCGCCTTTCCGCTCTCGTTATTATTACGATGGCGGCGTTGCCCCCCATGTGGTGGGTTATGTCCTTTCGATCTCAGTTGAAGACCTGGAGACATTCCAGCGTAAAGGTTACCGCGGTGATGAGAAGGTTGGCGCTTCAGGATTAGAGCTGTGGGGTGAAGAAGTCCTGGCAGGCACGCATGGCGGTTCGCTTTACGTCAAAGATCCCCAGGGGCAAATTGTCACCATGCTTGCTTCCTCAGATTCAAAGCCTGCCTCCAGCATTTACACGACTATTGACCGTGAATTACAGTATTACTTGCAGCGCTCCATGGGTGATTACAGGGGTGCTGTTGTGGTAGTGGAAAAGGATACCGGCCGGGTGTTAGCAATGGCTTCTAACCCCAGCTATGACCCAAACCTGTTTGAACCTACCAATAAAAACAGCCTGCTCTTAGGGGAATTGCTCTCTAACCCAGATTTACCGCTTTATAATCGTGCTGCACAGGGTGTTTACCCGCTAGGGTCGGTATTTAAAATTGTAACCATGGCAGCTGCCTTGGAAACAGGCGTGTTCACGCCCACATACCCTTATGATTGCGGCCTCACCTGGGAAGAAATCCCCGGTCTGACGCTGTACGACTGGACCTATGAACGTGAACTCCCGGCTTCGGGCAGGCTCACACTCGTAGAAGGCTTGATGCGCTCCTGCAACCCCTGGTTTTGGCATATTGGTCTCACTTTATGGAACCAGGGCTATACCACTGCCATTGCAGATTTAGCGTTGGGCTTTGGTTTGGGCAAAGAAACAGGTATTGAAATCCAGGAATTTGAGGGTAATGTAGAATACCCACAAAGCGACCGTGAAAATGTGCAGATGGCAATAGGACAGGGCACCATGCAAGTCAGCCCGTTGCAGGTAGCTATGTTTGTTGCGGCCGTTGGCAATGACGGCACTCTTTACCGCCCGACCGTGGTGGAAAAAATTATGCCGCTGGATGGCGAACCGATTTACAGCTTTGAACCCGAGGTGGTTGGGCAACTACCGGTCACGATGGAAAACTTGCAGGCCATTCAAGATGGCATGATCAGTGTTGCCAATAGCCGTCGCGGCACTGCTTACCGACAACTCGGTTCTCTCAGCGTCAATATTGCTGGTAAAACCGGCACAGCCCAAAACCCTGCTGGTGATTCGCACGCCTGGTTTGGTGGGTACACCTATAACGATGATCCAAATCGGCCTGATATCGCCGTGGTGGTCATCCTTGAAAACGCTGGTGAGGGTTCGGAAATGGCAGCGCCGCTTTTCAGGCGGGCAGTCTCACTCTACTTCTCTTTCAACTCAAATTACGGTGTGCTCATGCCTTGGGAAGAATCCCCGTACGTGGTTGCCACGCCAGAGCCTGAAACTACCCCTGAGCCAGAAGAATAAGTGTTCAAGATTCAGCACACCAGGAATTGCAGTTTATGACAGAAACGCTGACAGGCTTGGTTGTTAAAGCGCAGTCCGGCTTCTTAGTCGTCCGCACAGGGCAGGGGGACTACACCTGCCGTTTGCGCGGGCGCCTCAAGAAAGGCTCAACCGAAGGGGATGTGGTTGCGGTTGGCGACCATGTGCGCTTTCAACCCCAAGAGGATGGCACAGGTTCGATCGAAGAAGTCCTGCCGCGCCATTCCCTGCTCTCCCGCCAGCTATCCGGTATTAAATATGACTACCAGCAAATCCTGCTCGCCAACCCAGACCAGTTGGTGTTTGTCTTTGCCTGCGCCAGGCCAGAGCCCCATCTACGTTTATTGGATCGCTTTTTGGTCGTTGCCGAATCCCAGAACCTCCCGGCCATCATCGTCGCCAACAAGGTTGACCTGGTAGATCGAGCGCAGGCTGAGCAGATGTTTGGGCTGTATGAGCGCCTGGGCTATGACCTGCTCTATACCTCGACGAAAACCAAACAGGGCATTGAAGCGTTGCGCCAGAAATTAATTGGTAAGATCTCTGCCTTTGCGGGCCCGTCTGGCGTAGGCAAGTCTTCCTTATTAAATGAAATCCAACCTGAGTTAGGCTTGGAGGTGCGTTCGGTCAGCCTCAGCACCACCAAAGGGCGCCATACTACCCAGGTGCGGGAATTATTTGCCCTGGATGAGGGCGGCTACGTGGCCGATATGCCCGGTTTGCGCACCCTGGCGCTCTGGGATATTGAAGCGGAAGAACTGGATGCTTACTTTAGGGAACTGCGGGACCTGGTGCCAAACTGCCAGTTCAGCAACTGCACCCACAGCCACGAACCCGGCTGCGCCGTGAGGGCGTCGGTCGAAAGCGGCCAGGTGGACCAGCGCCGTTATGACTCGTATCTGCGCCTGCGCTTTGGCGGCGTTGAAGAGGATGAGGAAATAGCCGAATATCCCCCGGAGGACTGATCGATCCCAAGCTTATGAAACTGCCATCAAGAATTCCTTCACATATCCGCCTTCTCTCAGTCCTTGTCCTTTTGGGGCTCCTGTTATCCGCCTGCCAGCTTCCGGCGACACCCCCTGCCACCGAAACGCCGACAGCGCTCACCCCTAGTCCTACTTCAGCGCCAACCGCCACAGCGCTCCCGCCTAAGACCCTCACCATCTGTACGGCCGCCGAACCGCAGAGCCTCTATCTCTACGACGGCAGGCAGTCCCGCGCCAAGGCGAACCTGCTTGAGGCGATTTATGATGGACCTATCGATGAGGTTGATGGGCAATTACAGCCGGTCATCCTCGAAGCTCTACCCAGCCTTGAAAATGGCGGATTAAGCTTAGAAGAAGTGCTGGTGGTACCTGGCCAGGAGATAGTGGATGCCAATGGGCAGCTGGTGGTCTTCAAGACTGGGGTAACAGTCCGCCCCAGCGGTTGCCTGGAAAGTGCCTGTGCGCTCACCTGGGACGGGCGCGGAGAATTCTACATGGACCAGATGGTCTTGCAGTTCAGGCTCTTGCCAGGCATGCAGTGGTCCGATGGCAAGCCCCTGCAGGCCTCAGATTCGCTTTACAGCTACCAGCTGGCTGCCGACCCGCAAACGCCCATCAATAAGTGGGCAATCGACCGCACAGCTTCCTACCTTGCCCTGGACGAGCTGACCCTCGCATGGCGCGGTATCCCCGGCTTCAGCACCAGCCAGGTGCAGCAGTTTTTCTGGAGTCCCCTGCCGCAACATGCCTGGGCGGATCTTTCTCCAGAAGCGCTGCTGACTGCTGACCTCTCCACCCGTCAGCCCTTAGGCTGGGGTGCCTTTACCCTTTCTGAATGGACAGCCGGCACATCGATCACCTTCAAGCGCAATCCTGTTTACTTCCGCGCCACGCAAGGCTTACCTGGCCTTGACATCCTCACTTTCCTGTTCGTGCCAGACACTGCGCAAGCCATTGAAATGCTTAAGGCAGGCGAATGCGACCTTTTAGACAGTAGCTACCACTTGGAAAGCCAATTGGAAAGCCTCCAGGCTGATCTCAATGCGAGCGACCTATCCACGCTTGTTTTTCCAAATAACATTACCGAGGAACTGGTGTTTGGCATTAAACCCGCAGCTTATGACGACGGCTATCAGCCTGGTTATGGAGATCGGCAGGATATCTTTGCGGACAACCGCACCCGCCAGGCCATTGCGCATTGCATCGACCGCGAGCGCATCAATGCCGAAGTTTTGGGTGGCTATTCAAGCCTGCCTGCTTGGTCAGAAATTGCTTTCGATCCGCTCAAAGCTGCGCAGCTCCTTGAAAGCGTAGGCTGGAAGGACGTGGATGCGGACCCCCTTACCCCCCGCCAGGCTTGGGGCGTAGCAAATGTGCAGACCGCCTTCCCCTTTGAAGTTACCCTGCTTACCTCCCAATCCCCCTTTCATGCAGCAGCCTCACAAATAATGGTTGAATCCCTGGGGAGTTGCGGCATCAAGGTAAACTGGCAGCCGCTGCCAGCCCAAGATCTGTATGCCGAGGGACCAGCTGGTCCGCTGTTTGGGCGCCAGTTTGACCTGGCCTTGCTTTCCTGGGCGGTTGAACCGCAGGCTTACTGCACGCTTTATCAAAGCTGGGCGGTCCCAAATCAGGATAATTACTGGATTGGCACGAACCTGGCCGGCCTTCAGGATAGTAAATTCGATAACGCCTGCAGTGATTTTCAATTGGCCGTCGGCCTAGGATCAGAATATGCTGATATGCTGAAGCGCGCACTTAATGAGCAGATGCCTGCCCTGCCGTTAACTCGGCAAGTGCTTGTTTTGGCTGGAAAGGCTGATTTACTGGCAAAACTATCTCAATCCAGCGCCAGGAGCGATTTCTTCGCCATAGAAACCCTTATGGACGTCGAATAACCGGCAAAATTTGTTTTTTAGGGATTGTTTTGTCAGCAAAATATGGTAATTGAACCTATAATTATAATCCAAATATTAGAAAATTGCCGTAATTGACTTTCCTTGACAATTTAATCAGCTTATGCTAATATGCTTTAACTAGCCCCATAGCTGGGGTATTACTGACTGGAAAGGCATGTAGTAAAAAAAGATGACAAATCGGTTCAAAACCCAAATAGTCTCTTCCACTGCAGCGGGTGCAGGTGCACCCTTGGCCAATCCAAAATCCATTTCACTTTATTCCTATAAGGAGGACTAAAAATGAAGCGTTATACCATTTTGGTTCTGAGCCTGCTTATTGTTATGAGCATGGTTCTGGCTGCCTGTCAGCCTGCTGTTGAACAACCAGCAGAACCGCCTGTCGTCGAGGAACCCGTTGAGGAACCTGTCGTTGAGGAACCCGTCGAGGAACCTGTCGAAGAACCTGTCGTTGAGGAACCAACCGAGGAACCCGAAGTCCGCACCACCCGCAAGGGCGGCTGGCTGGACGAGATCGTGGTCTCCGTTGTTGACAACTCCTCTGCCATCACCCAGATCGAAGCTGGTGCAATTGATATCTATGCCTCTGGCATGTCTTCAGATTCATTGCCCGAAATCGAAGCTGCGGGTTTGGATTATGCTCAAAGCAATGGTCTCTATTACGAGTTGACCTTCAACTTCTACGGACCAAAGTTTGATCAATCCACTGGCAAAGTCAACCCCTTCTATGCAGCCAAGGCTCGCGAAGCCCTAAACTGGCTGATTGACCGCGATTACATCAACCGCGAAGTCTACAATGGTGGAGCCCTGCCCAAATTCTGGAGCATCGTTACCAACATGCCTGACTACACCAAGATGGCAGAAACCGTACGCCGCTTAGAAGCCAAATACGCTTACGATCCCGCCAAGGCTGATGCCCAAATGGAAGAGGTCATGCTCGGTATTGAAGGCGTCACCCGCGAAGACGGCAAGTATGTCTACGAAGGCGAACCTGTTACCCTGATCATGATCATCCGCAACGACTCTGATGGTACCCGTGTCCCGATTGGTGATTATGTTGCCAACCAGCTCGAGACCATTGGCTTTGCTGTTGACCGCCAGTACAAGCGCTCTTCTGAAGCTTCCCCAATCTGGGTTGCTGGTAATGTTGCTGATGGCCTCTGGCACATTTATACCGGTGCCTGGTCTGCCACCATCATCGATCGCGATGAAGGCGATAACTTTGAATTCTATGACACTCCACAATCTGCTTACGGTTTCTCTTCAACCTGGCAGGCGATGCCATACCCAATTGGAACGCCTTATGGTGACCTGGCTGATAAGTTAGCCTACAACAAATTTGGAACACTTGAAGAACGCGATGCTGCCCTGGCCGAAATGCTTGAGATGGCTTTGACCGAATCAGTCCATGTCTGGATTGTTGACGGTAAAAACTTTACCCCTTATGCCCCTGGTCTGAAAGTAGTCTATGACTTGGCCGCTGGTGTAGATGGCTCTCAAATCTGGCCATATACCATTCGCTTTGCAGATAAAGAAGGTGGTCAACTCAAGTTGGGTCAACCTGATCTCTTCGTAGATCCTTGGAACCCACTTGCTGGCTCTAACTGGGCATTCGATCAGTCAGTTGGTCGTGCAACCTGGGGTGAGGCATACATGTATGATCCTCATACTGGTTTGATCTGGCCACAGCGCTTTGAACGCGCCGAAGTGACCGTCCAAGAAGGGTTGCCAATTGGTAAGACCCTGGATTGGGTAGACCTGTCCTTTGCACCTGAAATTGCAGTCCCCGAAGACGCCATTGTTGACTGGGATCCTGTAAATCAGGCATTTGTCACCGCCGCCGAGAAATTCCCGGAAGGCACCACCGCCAAAGTTAAGAGCGTTGTGTACTATCCCGCCGATCTTTTTGAGACCGTAAAATGGCACGATGGTTCACCACTCGATTTAGGCGATATGATCTATGGATGGATTGTTGGACTCGATCTTGGTAAAGAAGGCTCCGCTATTTATGATGAGGCTTACGCCCCCAATACCGAAGCTGTACTAGCTAACTACAAAGGTTTCAAGATCCTCTCTGAGAATCCGCTGACCATTGAAGCTTACGGCGATTCCTATCAGACCGATGCCGAATTGGATATCACCACCATGTGGCCGTCCTTTAGCTACGGCGAAGCCCCCTGGCACATTTTGGCAGCTGCTGCACGTGCAGATGCCGCTGGTCAGGTTGCTTTCTCGGCTGACAAAGCTGATGCAACCTCCACAGACACCACCACGGTTGAATGGTTAAGCCAGATCGGCGGACCAAGCCTGGGCTTCATTTCCGAACAACTGGATGCCATGGCTGCTGAAAGCGCTATCCCCTATGCGAATGTTCTTTCAGCTTACATCACCCCCGAAGAATTAGCTGCCCGCGTTGAAAACGCTAAAGCCTTCTTTGCGAAATACGGCCATTACAATATCGGTACCGGCCCCTACATCCTCGATGAAGTGTACCTGACCGAAAAAGTTGCCACCCTGATCCAGAACCCAGATCATGCTGATCTCTCCGACAAATGGCGCCAATTTGGCGATCCTAAAGTGGCTGAGATCGAACTTGAGGGTGAGGCCAGCGTGGTTCTTGGCGGTGAATTTGCATTTGATGTTTACGTAACCTTCCAGGGCGAACCCTATCCTGCCGAAGAGATCAAGGAAGTCAAGGGCTTGCTCTATGACGCCACCGGTCAAATCGTCAAGGTACTTGAGGGTGAGTTAGTGGAAGATGGCTACTACACCA
>ERZ747221.3514-NODE-3514-length-12395-cov-4.936110_pt1 | contig 12395 bp, 29 predicted proteins | sample MGYA00374949_ERZ747221 | MGnify/ENA primary metagenome ERZ747221 (study PRJEB28779, sample SAMN05720172) | bioreactor metagenome | isolation source: Anaerobic biogas reactor | place: USA:Washington, USA | collected 2015-08-08 ... | reverse complement strand
AGGTCGTCCTCGGTGAACTCGGTGCGGCCTTTGCCATACTCCCGCGCGATTTCCTTGCTCGCCAATCCGCGCAGGTTCGCTGTTTTAACAAACTCGTCAAGTGTCATCCTTCCACCTCCGGCCCGCCTATGTAATATTTACTGTCAATTATAAGCGTCGTTATCTGGTTATATGGATGAAACTTTCCGCCAAGCATTATCCCTTCAAACTCGATGTATTCAAAGTTCTTGTACTGCTTGGATGTAATTACGGTTTTCCACCTGATTCGTTCACACGGAGAGCAAAGAACCGGCAGACCGCCGCTTTCTGTCTCGCGCGGCACATAATCAAAGCAATCAGGCTCCTGCCATTCCCAAAAGCAATCGCATTTATCAAAATTGCACGTTCTAACCTCATGAAATTGTGAATTGCAGAACGGGACTTCCTCTGCCAAAAATATGCTATGCGTCATCCTTCCACCTCCTCTTTTTTCTCGCTCACCAGCGCCTGCACTGCCTCCGTTATCCTCGAGGCCATCGCTGTCTCGCCCAGGCCGTCAAGGAGCCGCGTCAGGTCGCTGATGGTGCTTAGGGCTTCCTGTCTGGTCATCCCGCGCCTCCTCCCTTAAGTCGCCTGCCACAACTCGGGCAATAGTTGGCCGGTATGCAATCATTTCGGTCGTTTAACACATCGTCCATCGATCGCCAATCTGGCCGCGTATGAAAGGATGCGGTATCGCAATCGTCTGAATATTCCTCGCAATACTCACAGCCTGCCGCCCGTTCCAATGCTTCCCGCAGGGCGTCAAGGGCAACCCATCCGTCTGCGATTGTGATTTGATTTGATATGTCTTGTTCTTGCACATTTAGCGTAATTTTAAGAGCTTTTCCAAAATTCTCAATCGCCTGTTCAATCTTGGTCTTTTTCACGTTTCTTCTCCTCCCGCTTTGTCAAAAATATCCGCGCCACCAGGGCGATAACTACCAAGGGAATCAGCGTGAGCGTTGTTTCGTCATTTGTCATTCTCTGCCTCCTCCTTCGCGATGCGCTTAAATTCGTACGCCCACACCCAAGGGTTCTTGTGCGATGCTTTAGGGCCGAATATTTCCCCTTTTGGCACATCCTTGTATGCGTATAAATCATCCCAATAAAGCAAGAATCCCTCTCTTGCTGTGGTGCTTCCGTTGTAAACGTTTCCGTTTACTGTTTTAGATTTTATCTTTACCTCAAATCCTTCTCGCATTGCGTCAGTCTCGGTAATATCCAGAAGCCTTTCCACTCGCACATCCGTCACCCGCAGGAAAATCCGGGCGGCTTCGCGGGGCATGTAGATGGATGGTCGCCATTTCCAGCCTTCTTCTTTGAACCATGTTAAATCAGCCTTGTTTGCATCTGCTTTATAATGCAAGTTTCCTGGACTGGTTTCGGGAATGTCAGCAAAGGCTTCCCGCACCCAAAGCGCATCGCCGGGCTTGTATGGCATCCGATTGTAAAGGCTGTGACCGTACACCGGGACAACGCTATTTCCATTCCATCCAGCACCGCCAAGTGTCCAAAACGCCCCCTTTTTAACCGGCTGCGGCTTAATCACCCGCCGCGTTTGTGTCTTTCGCTCATCAAGGATTGCCTGCACCATCGGTGTGCTGAAAATAATCGGTTTCATTTCTTCCCGCCTTTCTTATCGTCAATCCCCAGCAGAATGATTACAAGAAATAAAAACAGAATCGGGATTAATGGGACAGCGTTCACACCTCCACCCCCGCCGCCTTGAGCGTTGCGGCGATGTCGAGTGCGTCTGGGTCGCCCCACGAGACAAGCTCCCTGACTTCCTCCACGAAAACCTTGATAGATTGCGCTCTGCATCCCCAATTCTTTGGAAATTTTGTCTCCTTTCTTTCGTAAAAATACGTGCTGCCATCAGCATCTTTCGCCAGCCACTCGAATTCAAGCGTCAGCGCGGCCTTCAGGTATTTGATTTGCGCCTCCGTCAGCCTCGCCTTGCGGATGATGCGCTCGGGGTGGTTGACAAGCAGGCAAACGTGATGAGCGTCTAACTGTTGCGGAAATTCCCCGCTTAGAACTAAAATCACATCCCCTTTTTCGTCAACATACGCCTCGTTTTTTTCATGCCAATTCTGCACCTTACAGCGTTCATTCGGCTCCACGCCCAGAATCTCGTGCATCCGCGTCGGGTATTTCTTCTCGCTCATTTCAAACCTCCCTAATCCTGACGCCATGCCTCCACAGCATCAGCTTTTTCTTAATCCGGTAAACTGGCGTTCTCACGCCCTTCACGTCCTCCACCACCGTCTGGCCGTCCTCGGAGTAGACAAAATCCGCGATGTAGCTCACAGCCCGCTCGCCCTGCTGCTTGGGGATCAGCTCAAACTTGACCTGCCGCCGCAGATCGGAGATCAGCCCGGCGCGCTGCATCAGTTTCAGCTCGGTGTAGCGTGCCGCTTCGCGCTTGCTGTCGAACGTGATGCCATCAACAACCGTCCTGGTGGCGTGGTATTTGCTCACTCGTAAAACTCCTTCACGTCCCTGCGCAGAACCTTTGCTATCTTGACGATATTCTTCGCCTTTGGCGTGGTTTCGCCCCGCACCCAGTGACCAATGGTGTTGACGTGCAGCCCGGACCACTCCGCCAGCATTTCTTGTGTGATCCCCTCGTCCTTGAGGATTTGCCGCAGGCGGGTGGGCTTGCTCACTTGTCACACTCCCCGCACGCCGGGCCGTAGCCCTCGGTAAGCTCCGCGCCGCAGACGATGCAGGAGCCATTGCGGCCTGCGGAAATGTCAAAGCTTACTTCAGGAGTTTGTGGTTTTTTAAGCCACTTTTTGCGCTGTTCTGATATGCCGCTGTCCCACAAATCCCACGTTTTTTCTAAGTCTTCATAAAAATCCAGGGTCATATTTTTGGTCGCGTGCCGATAAGTTAAACCGCACGTGCATTTCAGGTAATAGCAGTATCCGTCAAGAGCTTCGTTTGTCGGCAATTCTTGCGCTTTCATGTAGCGACCGCACACAGGGCACGGCTCGCGATCTCGCGGATCGATAAATTCATGCGCGTCATGCGAGATACTGCTTGTAAACAGCCCGCTCCAGTCTTTAGCCATTGCTTTTCTCCCCTTTCATGCCCGGCCTTTCCTGGTCAAAACCAGGCGCAACATCAACACGGTCGCCGCGCTCAAGCAGCTCGACGCGCCTTTCAAGGCTTTTGATTGCTTCTCGGAGCTCCTTAATTTCAAAGATCGACATCGTCATTATCCTCGTGCGCCGGGTGAAAATCGTATGCCAGCTCCATGCCCCGGTCATAGTCACTGAACGGCAGCGGCGCGCGGTCCTCGCTGTCCGGCAGCAGGCCCTTGGCTAAATCCTGCACCTGCGCAGGGGTCAGGCCGCTGGCTTTGTAGGCCTCGTATTCCTGGCGTTCTCGCTTGCTAAGAAATTTCATGGTGTAGCCTCCTGTTTTTCTTGAAACATTGCCCTGGCTTCTGCCAGCAGGTCAACGCTGACAGAATCTTGCTCTGATTGCTCTTGGTCATAGGCTTGAAACACTGTTTTCTTGCCGATGAATGGCTTGGGCAGCTCATCCTCCCAGCGCTTCTGGTTGAGCCATGTGGCGGGGTTGGGAATAAACTGCCCTCCGTCCCTTGTCCATTGGTCGGTTCGCTTATGTTTTTCAAGGGCGGCAAGCATCACGCCGGTCATCGCTTCGTCGGGTTTGTGTTTGGCAAATGCCTTTTTCGCAGTGTCCTTGGCTACCTTCTTTGGGTAAGCGGACCAGAAGCGGTCAAAAAGCGCGTCATAGCCCCTTGGGGGGTTAGGGGGGTTATTCTTGTCTTGTCTTATCTTTTCTAATCTATTTAATGTGGCTGGATTGTCGGCTGGATTGCCACCGTAATTGGTGGCGGGATTGTCGGGGGATTTGGTGGGTGGTTTGTCACCGGTTTTGTCGGCTGGATTGTCGGCTGGATTGTCGGTAATTTTGACTATTGAGTAGATCGGCGCTTTACTCCCGCCTCTTGTTTTGTACTCAATAAGGCCACGTTGAGCGAGGCGGTTACGCGCTTCGGTAACATCTCTTTCGCTCAACACTGCCTTTGATTGCAGCGTAAGATTAGCCACAGAAAACGTCTCCGGCCAGCCCAGGCTGTTAGCAATGCTCATCAAAGCGCGCCATAACGCCTGTTCTTTCGGCGAAATGCGTTCAATCTCAGCTAATCTGTCAAACGCTATAATCTCATTGAGATAACTCATTATCATGGTCCTTTCGTAATATTTCAGGGATAGGCCACCTTTGCCCTTTCGGGAGGTGGCCGCCGTGGGCAGGAGGTCCATCCCACCGGCTGGCCTTATAGGCCGTCACATATTGGCAAGATAAGACAAGTCCTCCCACGGAGCATCGTCATCCGGATCGACAGGGACAAAGCCCGAAGATTCTTGCCTTGGCGTCAAAAATTCAACTTCATCCGCATTAACCTCCATCTGGTAACGCTGCTGGCCGTCGTTAAGGGTGTAGCTGCTCAGCGTTAAAGTCCCCGTCACAGCCGCCTTCTTACCCTTGGACAGGTAGCGGTGGCAGTTCTCAGCCAGTCCCCGCCACGCGTTCACGCGGATGTAATCCGCTTCTGTCGCTTTTTTGCGGTTTACTGCGAGCGTGAAGCTGCAAACCTGGACGCCTGATTGTGTGGCGCGCAGCTCCGGGTCCCTTGTGAGGTTTCCTATCGCGAAAACTTTTAGCATTTAATCCTCCAGATAATTTCTGCCGAACTCGGCGATGAACTGATCTCGGGTGTGCGTTTGCTCGTACTCCCTCTGGCACCTTTGCCTGAGCGCGATCCGCTTGACCTTGTTGAAATGCACCCCGTGAGGGCTGACGTTGTGACAAGAATGACAAAGATTAACAACGTAACCGTAATGCTCAGCCTTTTTACGATACGCGCCTTGAAACACATGATGGCGCTCCGTTGGGCCGTACTTGCCGCACAAAAAGCAGTAATCAAACATGGTTGCCCTCCAGCATCGCAAGCTCCTGCGGCGTCATGGTCTCTATGCCAAGCTCCTTGGCTTCTTCCACGATGCCGGACAGAAAAACGCTCATTTCCTGCGTGTCGTACTGGCTCGAGCCCACATAGACCATCAGGTGCAGAAACTCCTTGCCGTTTGTGGTGCCCTCGCCTCTTTGGACGTAATAGTCAAACGCCCTTGCCACGTTGCAAAACTTGTCCTTCTCAACGCTGATAAACCCGCCTTGCCCGTAGCGCTTGAGCATTTCAACGTAAACATCCTCTTTGTTGAGCGGCGGCGTCATGCTTTGAGCGATTTTCGTGATCAGAACCCACGCATAGGCGTTTTGTGACAGGCTTCTGCGCTCCCGCCATTTCTTGATCTCTACGCTGATATCATGATCAAGCAGCTTTTTGACATCGTCTGCGTGCAGCCTGGGCAGGCTCAGGGTGACGGTTAAATCACCCTGCAACCCGAAGCCCATGTCCTTGATCCGGCCCTTCATGATGCTTTTGTCTGTTCAAGCGTCTGATGGATCACGGACAACATCTGCTTGAACTCCTCGCCCGTCATTGCCTCAGTTGTCCCCTTGGCAATCTTGCCTTCGTCTTGCAGCAGCTTCAGAAAATGGTCAAAGGTTTCTTTTTTGATGTTGTGGCGCTGGCAAAGGTTATCAATAAGGGTGCTTTTTGAAACATACTTGGTTTTTTCCTGTTGCGGGACCTCCTGGGTTTCTTCCTTTTGCGTTTTCTTGCCCATCGTGAACCGGGCCGCGCCCTTGCGATCCACAAGAACCAGCTTGTTGATCTCGTTTTTTTCGTTATAGCCGATGTCCTTCACTGTCAGGCCAAAGCTGGATTTGGCTTTCTTTTTGCCTTTGTCGGTATAGGTTTCATCTTCGTTGAGATACACAAATATGAACGGCGCGGTGTACAATTCTCGGCCAATACCCCAGTTTGTCCCGGCCCTCTTAAAGGCGTCAGACGCCTCGCCCTTGGTCGCGTCCATGTTGCTTTCAACGCCCACATCCTGCTTGCACACCCAGCATTTCTTAACATCGTCCCACACGCTGATGGTGCAGAACATTTTGCCGTCAATCGCCTCATGCGTACGCATCCAGTTCGTCGGGCCGTAAGTTTCGTCCAGGATCGCCATGTCAACTCGCGCGTCCTTGTACAGCAGAAACACCGCGCCGCCGTTGTCGCTGATGGACTGTACTCTGACGCTGATCTCGTCAGCCTTTAACAGTCTTGGCGTTTTCATTTGACCACCTCGAACACATCATCCCGGGCCACGGCCTTGACGCCCGCAACGGCCTCGCCGGTATCGGCCATGACCACCATTTCGCCTACAAGCGCCGTTGCCTTTTTCAGCTCGCCCCACGCGACGGATTCTTTTGTTTGCACATACTGGGGCGCGTTGTCTTTCGCCCAGGCCACCATCATTGCCTCGTCCCGGACGTACTCCGGCTGCTGTTTCTTAAGTACAAGCTTGCCGGTCAGCAGGTTGTAGGTGGCGCGTGTCTTGGTGACGTTTGAGGGCTTGACTTTCTCGAAATACTCGCGCAGCTTGTCCTTGAAGAACTGCGTGCGGTTCTCGACCTGCTCTGTAATCAGCCTTTTCTGCTCCTGTAATTCAGCGATCCGGTCATCCGCCAGCTTCAGCAGGCGGTCACGCTCCGCGATCTCCCACAGCACTTTCTCCGCGGCCCAGTCCGCGGTTCTGTCGTTGGTAATCGTCCAGGTCTGCTGTTCTAAAAGGTCGTCCATGAAATCCGTGTCCATATCTGTCATAATTGCCTCCCATGATTTTCTTAATATCGTGCGTGCAAGCTAAGTAGCCCTCATCCGGTGTGTAGCGCGGGAGATCATGCACTCTTCTCCCACCTCCTGATCTGCCTGATTATCAGCTGGTGCAGGTAGTCCTGCATGGTAGCGTGCCCCTTTGCCTGAATTAGAAGTTGCAACTGCGCGTAATCGGCTTCTGTCAGCCTGCACGATACTCTGCAAGGCTTCGACCTGCGCTCCGTTTTAGGGCCTCTTTTGGGCAAATCCGGGGCATACGTTTTTATCAGCGCGTTCATAGCCTCTTTGCACAACTCCACACCGTACTCGTCTGTTTTCTCGCACTTGCTTTGCAGGCTTTTGTCGTAGCGGGGATAGTTTGTCCGCACCGCCTGAACCAGCGTGCTTGCGGGCAGGCCGGTCGTCAGGCGCAGGCGTTTCAGCGGATTCGTGACGTTCGACAGCCCGGCCCTCATTCCTCTGTCTCCTTGATCTGAAAGCCCAGCAGCAGAAACAGGGCGTAGATAAATTCGTTGGTGAAGTCTTCTTTGAGGCGGTACACGCCATCCACCAGGTCGCAAAAGCTGTTCCATTGGAGGTCTGAATCAAATGCCTGCTTCGACAGCTCATCCGCTCGTAAATGCTTGAGCGCCAAATAGTCTTTGTCGCCCGTTTCCCAGTACTTGCGGATGTGTTTAATCAGGTCGTCCAGCGTGCTTTTTTTGATGCTTTTAATTTGTTCGCTCATGTGTTATAATCTCCTTGTACTTTTTGAAAAGGCCTGTGGCCCTGACGCTTGACACTTGCCATGTCAGGCGTCTTTATTTGTCCCATCTGTCCTGGTCATAGTTCTCCATCGCTTCAGCAGCTGGGTCGAAGTCATCGTCCTCCAGGATGCCTGCCGCCACCGGGATGTCTTCTGGGTATTCGCTCACAATTGCCTCCATGAGTGCCTGAGCCACGGCAGCTCCCTGTCCCTGATCTCCGCCAGGGTCTGCCGCCAGTCGCTGGGCGCTTTGGGGTTCCTCAGCTGGATGCGCCATCTTGGTTGTCGTCTTAATAGCCTCATCGCCTCCTGTCCTCCTGTTCGTCAATGTCCTTCTGCCACTGGCGTTTCTCTTTTAGCTTTGCCCTATGCTTGCCGCCGTGAAAGGCGCCATAGTAGTGCGCGTCCCTGCGTTCTTTCTGGTCGTAGTCCCGCCCGCCCTTCTCGATCTTTGCCATGGCCTCTTGTTGGCTCATTGCCGCCTCCTCTTGTCAGGCCCGAAGACTTCTTCAAAGCCTCGTTCTGTGATCCGGCAGAACCTGTGCGCCTGGTCGACCGTGAACCTGCCGGGGTCCTTCTCAAGCGCCGCGTAAGTCGTTCTGTGCATCCCTAAAAGCCTGGCCATGTCCTCTTGCTTCAGGCCCTCCATCAGCCGCGCCTGCTTTGGAGTCATGTGGATCACCTGCCTTTCGTCAAATCGAGTAGGGTTGCGCCTTCGCTGCCGACAACCAAGGGCATCTTGCCGTCCCATTTCTCAAGAAACATCTTCAACAGAATTTCGTTGGTGATGCTTTCGGCAACCTTCTTATTCGCTTCTGCTTCGTGTTGTTTCTTTTGGATTTCAAGCTCAGCCAGCTCTACTTCTTTCTCTTTGATCATCTTCAGGGTCGCTTGCCTGGTTTCTTCCGCCAGCTTGTCCTGCTCCGCGATCTTCTTTGCTTCAACGGCGGCGTCATAGGCGTCACTAAAGTCGTGGTCGGTGATCGCGACGTTTGTTAGCTCTATGCCGTATTTTGAGAACGATTCTGATATATCCTTGAAAATGGCGTCGGCCAGCGAGTCTCTTTGAGCGACAAACTCTTCAATGGTGTACTTTGCGATCTGCGATTGCACCGCGTCACGAATGCGCGGGATCATCATGCTTTCAAGGTGGTTGCCCGTGAACGCTAAATACAGTTTCATTGGATCGGTAATCACGTTTGACACCGCGACATCCAGGGTGATGGTCTGCATGTCTTTTGTGGATACAGAGATTGATTCTACGTCCGCGCCTGAGTAAAGCCCAAACTTGACGGTGCGTTCTTTGATCTCCATCTTCTGTTTGGATTCGGTGAACGGATTTTTGAAATGCAGCCCCGGCCCTTCTACCCTGACAACCTCACCAAAATGGCTGATGATTGCCACTTCTCCGGTTTTCACTTTGAAAACGGTGAGCGGGATCAGAATCAAAACGATCAGGATTACCACTGCAAGGATTACCAGAAAAACCTTTTTGCCTTTTTTGCTTAACATGTGTTTTCTCCTCTCTACGCTGTTCTTGCCCGGTGTCAACTTTAAGCGTCCCTTTTGCCGAAAAAAATATTCTCCATCGGAAAGTTGTAAACCTCCGCGATCTTAGCCGCCATCTCCCATGTAGGGATTGTTTTGCCGCTTTCATAATTCTGCAAGGTCATGCGGCTTATACCTATTTTCTTGGCAGCTTCTTTTTGGGTCATGTTGGCATTTACCCTGGCAGCTTTCATCGAAATTCTGATATTTCCCATCTCATCGCCTCCTTCTGCTTAACACTATAATACGCTTAAATCGTCCTGTCAAGCCCTAAGCGTAACTTTTTTTGCTTTTAGGCGATCCTAAAATTTGCTCGTACCCCTTCATGCTCGCACGTTGTTTTAGCCCTGGCAAAACCAAGAAAACCGCCCCTCTCGGAGCGGCTGGATGGTATCAAATGATACCAAATTTAGTGTATGTTTTTGTTCTCAGCGTTTCCCGCCGGAGTGGTCGGCGATCCCAATATTTGCTCGTACCCCTTCATGCTCGCCCACCAGACTAAAAGGGCGTTGCCCGGCAGGATCAATAAATCCGCCACCTCGAACGGCAGCCCGAATATCAGCTTGGCCACCAGCGTCACCACGGCAGCCACGATAAACGCCATGATCCGGATCGCGTGCACGTTTGCGGTCTGCATGAACAGCATCTTGATCCCCTGCGTCAGGATCGCGGTCAGCAGCACCATACCGGCCATCGTTGCCAGCGTTTCCTTGGTCAGCAGCTTGGTCAGGTCCGGCGGTGCGGCGTCCACCGCCTCTGCAAAAGCCAAGGGGACAATCAGCAACATGGCCACCACAGCCAGGATCAGCATAAACTTTTTCATGACAATTTTCCTTTCGATTTTTAATTGATCGTGTACATATCCACGTCCTCACTTGATCGGGGATTGCAGAAAATAGCCAACAACGGCGCCAATCACCAAAGAAATGATCAACCACACGGCTTTGTCCCACTTTTTGCCGGGAGCGTCCTCCAGGGCACGAACACGCCTCGACAACTCCTCATGACGTGTCTTGGCGTCCTCATCGATCCGGTCAAGGGTTTTTTTCATGTCGGTCAGCTTCTCTCCTATGCGCTCGGTGGCAGAATCCATTTTGGTCAACGAAATTTGCACGTCTGTCAGCGTGCTTTGGGATTTTTCAAGAAGTTCCAGCCGGCGGTCAGTGTGATCAGCCCACTGCAAAAGAGAAGCCAGCCGCTCTTGATGCTCCAGCGACCTGATTTCTAATTCTTCTAACGTCATTTTGTTCCTCCCATCTTTGCTACCAGCGCAATCAGCTCCTCCAGCCACGCCCGGGGCACCAGCACCATGTCTTTATCCTCGGGCTGATCCGCCATGACAATAGCCATACGCTCCTCGTCATCCTCGCTCCAGGCCCCTGTCACGGGCATCCCATAGGCCGCTTGAAACTCGCGCACGGCCTTGGTAGTCTGCGAACCGAACTTCCCATCCGCGCCCCACTTGCCCAGGTCGTAGCCAAGCCGGATCAGGTCGGTTTGAAGCCATCTGACCTGGTCGCCGGACGATCCAAAACTCAGAATGGTTTTGCTCATAGGCTCTCCCTCGCTTTCTTGCGCTGGATGTATGCAAAAATGTGTCCACTGGTAGCTGCTCATCGGGCTGTGCAGCACGCCTGAGCTGTGCCCCCTCGCGTCCACAAAGGTGCCGTCACCTAAAGCAATCCCGGTGTGTGGCACGCTACCACTTGACGTTACTCGATACAGAAAAGCTGCCTGACCGGGCTGCAGTTTGTCGATGGTATCCTTAACCATCCACGCTACTTTCGTGAACTGCGACTTGGATCCGCTGGGCAACTCAAACCCCGCAGCCTTAGCAGCGTATCTGGTAAGCTGGGCGCAATCAAAGGCCAATTTGCCTTCGTACTTGCAACCGGAGCAGTTTGCCTGTTTGCCGGACAGGACCGGACAGTATTTCTGGATTGACGCTGCGTAATCCGGGTATTGCTCTATCCTCGCTTTGCGGTAGGCCGGCGTGCATTTCGCCGCAGTCGCGCCGTAGACATAGGGACACCCTACATGCTTCAGGGCGTAATTGCGAATTATTTCATTGACGTTCATGTCACTTCCTCCCATCCGTAGACACCCGGTTCCCAGACATTGGCCGAAACCGTGGATTCCCAAGTCTTTCCGTTGTGCGCTACGATCGCGCCTGCCGCGTAAGCGTCGTGCGCGCCGGTCGGCTGGATCCAGTCCTCAACGCCGCCGCTCGCAGTGATCCTGATCCACAGCGCAGGCGCCGCGTCAGGCCATTGGTCCGCCCTGTCCCAGACCGTAACGTTGGCTTTATACAGGTCATCTCCAAACCTGCGCCTGCTGCCGGCATCGACAGGCTGCCCGTTCCCGGTTAGCTCCGGATAGATCTCCGGGTGCTGCGTAGCGATGTTGTCAGGCAGCACAGCCGCGATCTCGTCCAGTTTGCCCTGCAATATCTCTTGCTTGGGTGGCGCGTAAAGGACAAGGTAGCACTCTAAAACCTCCGTGTACTCGCCATGCTGATGCGCTGCCAGAAGTTCGGGCGACACATCCAGCGGGATGCGCACTGTGTCCACACGGTCTGCGCCGAGTGTTCGTTGTTCGTAAATCATTTTTTCTCCTTTAGGCTGGTGTTAATTTGACCAGCGCAAAAGCGACAATTCTCGCGTCATCATTAGGCTGGACAGTGATGGTGTTCCACCCCGCGGCCATGCTGCTCTTGATCTCAACCGGCGCGGATGGGTCGGGCGAGTATGTCCCGATGGTCGTAGCCCCAACTTTGAGTTCGCAGGATGTCGCCAGTGTCGATTTTTCGTTGATGCCGTAGTTGATGCCGTGTGTGTGTGCGGGGACAGTTACGCCGTGTGTATGGTTATTAAGTGAGTGGGTATGAGAGCCAAGGTCATGCACATGGCCGTTCAGCGAGTGCCTGTGGTTCGGCCCCGAGTGGGTATGGCTGCCTTCATTCGTCGCTCCAGGTTGAGTATAGCCCGTGTTCGACGCCCCCATCGTATAGCTGTGCCTGTGATTGGTTATGGTGTGAGTGTGGGCTGATCCCGCTCCAGTGTTTCCAGTTCCGCCATATCCGGTATATTCAGTACTCGGGCTTCCGGTATTTCCAGACGCACTCCCAGTATTATCTACGTTGTTTGCTGCGCTGGTGACAGAACTTGACCCACCCGACGCAGCACTTTTAGCGAATGTCCTTGCCTTTTTCGTTTGGAACGTGAATGTTACGCTGTCAATCGTGTAACCGCTTGGGATGTACACCGGGAACTCCGCGGGGGTTGAACCGTCCGCCATGTCCCAGAA
>ERZ747221.3508-NODE-3508-length-12405-cov-4.211957_pt1 | contig 12405 bp, 9 predicted proteins | sample MGYA00374949_ERZ747221 | MGnify/ENA primary metagenome ERZ747221 (study PRJEB28779, sample SAMN05720172) | bioreactor metagenome | isolation source: Anaerobic biogas reactor | place: USA:Washington, USA | collected 2015-08-08 ... | reverse complement strand
AATAGTGAGTCAGGGAACCGTCCTTTAACACACTCCTGACTGATCCCTGACTTTTTATTCTAAACTAAAAGCGGAGGATGGACAAATGCAGCACTGGCAATGGGCCGATGGCAGCGAAATACCTTACATAACTATCCCTCACTGGCGGGAGGCGGGAGTAAAAATAGCCTTTTCTTCCCGCTGGGGCGGCAGCAGTCCTCCTCCCTTTGCCTCGCTTAACCTGGGGCTGCACGTGGGAGATGAACGGGAAAAGGTGCTGGATAATCGCCGCCGCTTCCTGGCTAGCCTGGGGCAAAAGCTCGAAAATCTGGTTTGCTGCCAGCAGGTTCATGGCCAGCGGGTGCTGCGGGTGGATAAAAGCCTGGCCGGTTCCGGTGCCTGGGATTATGAAAGCGCTCTCCCCGACTTTGATGCTATGGTAGGACATAGCCCGGGAATCATCCTGGGCAGCTTTTACGCCGACTGCCTCCCCCTTTTCTTCTTTGACCCAAAAAAACGGGTGGTAGCTATGGCCCATAGCGGCTGGAAGGGTACCATGGGGAAAATTGCCGCCGAAAGCGTAAAAGAAATGTTAAAGCTGGGTTGTTTGCCACGAGACATCGAGGTTTTTCTCGGTCCGGGCATCGGCCCCTGCTGTTTTCAGATTCAGCCGGAGCTGGTTCTTCGAGTAAAGACGGCCTTTCCCCATCACCAGGTCATATTGCGCGAAAATGCCCATGGCTATTACTGGGATTTACGGGAAAGCATAAAGCAAAGCTTGCAGGAAAGCGGTATTCAGGAAGCCCATATCATTGACTCCCATCTCTGCACCGCCTGCAATTGCCATCTTTTCTTCTCCTACCGGGCCGAAAAGGGACGGACGGGAAGGATGGGGGCTTTTATCGGTCTGGAGGATTAGAATCATCCATCATTTCCAGCCGCTATTTCCTCCCCAAAGCCCTCAGTACTTAATAATTCATTCGCCTGCTTTTCAGGGAGTTCTTCCACCTCTTTTAGTTTTCGCTCCATTACCCGCGATCTTCTAGCGGCCTCCTCAATGCTGTTACTGGCTTCCTGCAGTTTCTTGCGGGTTTTCTCCAATACCGCGCCGAATTTGCCAAACTCGCTCTTTACGGCTCCCAATATGGCCCATACTTCCCCCGACCTCTTTTGAATGGCCAGGGTGCGAAATCCCATGGATAAACTGTTCAATAACGCTGCCAGGGTAGTGGGACCGGCAACCGTTATCCGGTAATCCTGGCGCAGGTTCTCAAAGAGCCCCGGCCGGCGTAATACTTCCGCATAAAGTCCTTCGGTGGGCAAAAACATTATAGCAAAGTCCGTAGTGGCGGGTGGTTCAATATATTTGCTGCAGATCTCTTTGGCCTGGGCCTTAATCCGGTTTTCCAGGCTTTTGCCCGCTTGTTCTATAGCAACCAAATCGGCCCCGTCATAAGCCTCCAGGAGACGATGATAATCCTCCAGAGGGAATTTGGCATCTATTGGCAGCCACAAGGGAGAGCCCTCTTTATCCGATCCGGGGAGTTTTACGGCAAACTCCACTCTCTCCGCCCCCTTTTTTACTGCCACATTGCTGCCATACTGTTCCGGAGCCAGTATATCTTCCAGTATATTGCCCAATTGCACTTCTCCCCAGGTTCCCCTACTTTTAACGTTGCTAAGAACTTTCTTCAGATCTCCTACACCGTTTGCCAGTGCTTGCATTTCACCCAAACCCTTATGTACCTGTTCCAGACGCTCACTAACCAGTTTGAAAGATTCGCCGAGACGTTGTTCCAGAGTAGCATGCAGCTTTTCATCTACCACCGTTCTCATCTGCTCCAGCTTCTGGGCGTTTTCCTTTTGTAGTTCCCTCACCCTTTCTTCTATGGTTCCCCTCATCTGTTCCAGCTTCTGCTCATTGCTCTGGGTCAAATGGGCCATCTGTTTGGAGAAACCCTCCAGCTGGTATTGCTGCAAATTCCCCATTTCTACCATTCGTACCGAGAGCGAATCGCTCAAGGTCTTAAATGAATTGCTCAGCTCTTCCCTGCCCTGTCGAGCCGTCACATTCATTTCTTCCCGGTTGCGTCCGATTTCCTCTCTCAGCAGTTGTTCTATCCTTTCCTGGCTTTTCTCCAGATGAAGATTGCCGGCTGCCAGCTTATCCATTTGGTCACGAAGGGTATTCATTCGCTGCTGCAGTTGAAAAAGTAAAAAAACCAGCAAAGCCAAGCCTATAAGCATAGCAATTATTGCCGCTCGCTCCATCATTAACCACCCCCGTACTTTTTGCTGCCATTCTATACCCCCATCTGGCCCAATGTCAAATGAACAATAACTACTCACAAACAAAAATAAGGGGTTTAAAACCCCTTGCTAATCATCATATATGGCGGAGAGAGTGGGATTCGAACCCACGGAGCCGCTATCAACGGCTCACTCGATTTCGAGTCGAGCGCCTTCAACCGAACTCAGCCATCTCTCCGTAGATTGGCAAAAAATCTTTTCAGGAGCTCGCTGCACTCCTCTTTTAAAACTCCCCCTTCTACTACAACCTGGTGGTTTAAAGCGGGGGACCTTACAATATCATAGACAGATCCGGCTGAACCTGCCTTCGGATCTGTTACCCCGTAAACCAGTTGACCCAGGCGAGCATTGACCATCGCTCCGGCGCACATGGTACAAGGTTCCAGAGTACAATATAATACGGACTCATTTAAACGCCAGTGTCCCAGGTGCCGGGCAGCCCTCTGCAAGGCTAAAATCTCGGCATGCGCTGTGGCATCCTGGTAGGATTCCTTTTCATTATGAGCCCGGGCAATTATTTTTCCATTATGCACCACGATTGCTCCTACCGGGATTTCTCCCCTCTTATAAGCCTCCCGGGCCTCTTCGAGCGCGTGGCGCATGAAATCCTCATGCTGCACTTGCCAGCCCCCTGGGGGTTAATTGCTCTAACATAAATGCATAAATGGTGCGCCCGGAGGGACTCGAACCCCCGACCTGCGGTTTAGGAAACCGTCGCTCTATCCTACTGAGCTACGGGCGCAAGTTGTTCAAACAGGATCAGGGCTCGTATGCCCCAAAACAAATTAAGATATTATACTTGCCTTACCCCTATTGAAAATCTTAAAATTAAAAGAAATGCTCGGGCATTTCTTTTAATGCAACTTCATTAGATGCTAATGACGCCCCCCCGCAGTATATCAAGCTGCCAGTGCCTTTTATCTTCTGTGCTACTTAAGCATCAGAAGAAACTACTGGGCAGTTTCAACACAACGCTGCAACGAGATGGGGGATTAGAACCTGCCGCTTGTTTTGTTAATAAAAGCCCCGACATTTAAAGAAGCGGGTACACACTTCATCTCGTTATATTTTAAAATGCCGGCAAACCTTTTGCAAGTCCCTATAGTAGAATCCAACAACTGCCATTAAGTTTCCGATTGCTAAAAAACAGGTCTCAAGTCCTGGGCATTATCTTTTTGCATAAATAAAGGAAATATTATATAAGATAAAGAACTATTAACTATGTAATTTGTCAATTGCTGCTGTCGAGAATTAAAGCTATATAATCACGTATAATTAAGGCTTTAGAGAAACTTTATTGGCAGGAAGGGGGGCTATGCTTGCGTATAGAACAGAAACTCTGGAGGGAAAATACCGGCTGGTCTGACCAGAGTCCCAAGGTCGATGGTCTTATGCCTCAACTGTTGATAGTTTTCGGTACACGCAAATGCCTGCAAGAAGAAGTAAGATTTGAAGAAATAAAGAGCTTCTATCCTGGTGCCCATATCTTTGGCTGTTCCACTGCCGGCGAGATTTGCGGTACCAGTGTCTTTGAAGATGCCCTTGCCATTACTGCTTTGGAATTTGAGCATACTCGTATTGAAGGCCGGCAAATACATTTAAGCCAGGTTCAGAACAGTTTTCAAGCCGGGGAATACCTAGCATCTTCGCTTACCCATGAAGATTTATCTCACGTACTGGTTCTAATCGATGGCCTGCATATCAATGGAAGTGAATTGCTTCAAGGTTTAACTTCAAGCCTGCCCCCAGGAATCGCCATTACTGGAGGAATGGCCGGTGACGGCGTATCTTTTGAAAAAACCCTGGTCTTTTGGGACGCTCCACCAACTCCGGATACCATAGCTTTGCTAGGTTTTTATGGTCAACAATTAAGGGTAGGCTATGGCTCCATGGGCGGTTTTGATCCTTTTGGCCCCCAGCGTCTCATAACCCGCTCTGCTGCCAATGTTCTTTATGAAATGGACGGTCGTTCCGCCCTGGAATTGTATAAGAAATACCTCGGCGAACACGCTGAAGGCTTACCCGCTACGGGAGTATTTTTTCCCCTCTCCATTTCTGGCGAGGAAGTAGCTGATAGCTTGGTCCGCACTATCCTGGCCGTAAACGAAGAAGAGCAGAGCCTGACCTTCGGGGGAGATGTCCCTACCGGAGCCTATGCCCGGATGATGAAGGCTAACCTCGACCGTCTGATAGATGGCGCCGTCAGTGCTGCAGAAAGTAGCTTGAGCGTAGCTGACAACGCTTCACCTGAGTTGGCCATCCTCATAAGCTGCTTTGGTCGCCGCTCGATACTCAAGCAGAGAACCGAAGAAGAAGTGGAAGCCGTTAGCGATGTTTTCGGCTCAGGCTGCATGCTTACTGGTTTCTATTCCTATGGCGAAATTTCGCCCTTCAAACCTGGAGAAAAACCCGAGTTCCATAACCAGACTATGACTATAACCACTTTCAGGGAGGTATAATAGTTTGGAGAACATGCATAGTTTGCTAAGACGGCAGTTACGCAAGCAATTCGGGAACAATATTCCGGATATTCCCGGGTGGGATACATTTCTTAAGCAGGTAAATGACGCTTACCAGGAATTCGATGCTGATCGAAATATGTTGGAACGCGCGTTGGAAATAAGTTCCCAGGAATTGCTGGAAACCAACTCGCAACTCCGGGCTGTATTAGAAGCTTTTCCCGATGTTTTTTTGCTGCTGGACTCCCAGGGTATTATTATTGAACTAAAAGCCGGCCGTTCCACTGACCTGTATATGTCCCCGGAGCAACTTCTAGGCCATCACATCGAAGTAATTCATCCTGACATCAGTAATTCGCCCTTTGCCACGGCTGTAGAACAGGTACTGCAAAGCGGAAAGCTCATTAGTTTCGAGTATCCCGTGCTGCTAAACCAACAGGAACATTATTTTGAAGCCAGGTTGCTGCCGGTATCCGGGGACCATGTCTTCGTTATCATCCGAAATGTCACCGAACGCCGTATCATGGAAGACCAATTGCGCTATCTTAGTATGCATGATGCTCTGACCGGTTTGTATAACCGCTCCTATTTTAAGCTGGAAACTGCCCATCTGGAAAAGCAATCCCGTCGCCCGATTGGTCTAATTGTTGGCGATGTCGATGGCCTGAAACTGGTTAATGATACCCTGGGCCACGAAGCAGGTGACGATCTGCTTATTAAAGCAGCTCATGTACTTAAAGATCCCCTGCGTGATTGTGACTTTGTAGCCCGTATAGGTGGTGATGAATTCGCCGCTATTCTTTACGATTGCAGTACCCAGGGAATTGAAGGTGTTATTAAACGTATTGAAAATAATATTGCCTTGATAAACTCTCGTAACCCGACCCTCCCTTTAAGTATTTCTCTGGGCTATGCCGTAAGAAAAGATGCCTCTAAGAGCATGGATGAACTCTTCAAGGAGGCCGACGACAATATGTACAAGGAAAAACTTGACCACCGCAAGACTTTTAATGCTAACCTGGTTAGTACCCTGATGAGTTCTATGAATGTGAGGGGTTTTTTTAATCGAGACCATGTTGAGCACATGCAGGCGTTGGTGTGCATCATGGCTGAAGCTTTGGATATGTCTCCAAGTCAAATATCATGCATGAAACTACTAGCACAGTATCACGACATAGGTCAGGTGGGGATATCTGACACGGTTCTTTTTAAGAAAGGCAAACTTAATTCTCAAGAGCGCTTACAGATACAACGGCATCCAGAAATAGGCTATCGTATCGCCCGTTTATCGCCGGAACTGATGCCTATAGCTGATTGGATACTAAGACATCACGAGTGGTGGAATGGACAGGGTTACCCCTGTGGCCTGGCGGGTGAGGATATCCCCCTGGAGTGCCGCATACTGGCTCTGGTTGACGCCTATGGTGCCATGACCAGCGATCGTCCCTACCGTAAAGCCATGAGTCATGAAGAGGCTATTGAGGAGATAAAAAGTAAAGCCGGAACCCAATTTGACCCTGAATTAGTCCGCTTATTTCTGTCAAAAATAGAAACAAAGATCCCTTCACCCAGGTCAAAAGAATGATGCCACTATTATAAAGTCCTAAGCCTCATATAAGCCAGGCGAAAACACCTCATTATATTATCCGGTCTTCCCCAGGCCTGGGCTTCATTACTCTACCCACCTAAGAGATAAATCCCGGTATTAAGGGATTCTTATATTTCTCAGTCTGGCCCAAAGCATCTTCCCTCACAACAAAAAAAGCCCGGCACATCGGGCTTTGTAAATATCTAAATGGCGCGCCCGGCAGGATTCGAACCTGCGACCTCCAGATTCGTAGTCTGTTACTCTATCCAGCTGAGCTACGGGCGCACATGGCGGAGAGAGAGGGATTCGAACCCTCGAAGCAGCTATTAACCGCTTACTCGCTTAGCAGGCGAGCGCCTTCAGCCATCTCGGCCATCTCTCCACAGTTATTATTAATTTTTAATGGCGGAGGAGGTGGGATTCGAACCCACGGAACCCGCAAAGGTTCAACGGTTTTCAAGACCGCCTCCTTCAACCGCTCGGACACCCCTCCACGCCGAAGGATGCATGAATCTCGTCAATGCAAATGAAAGTATATCACAGGCTTTAGTCGTTGTCAATAACGCTTTAAGCCCTGTATTTTACTGCCTTTTTATTACTTCTAAACCACCCATATAAGGTCGTAATACTGCCGGAACTACTACGGAACCGTCCTCCTGCTGGTAGTTTTCCAGTATGGCAGCAACCGTTCTACCAATGGCTACCCCGGAACCATTCAGGGTATGGACATACTGTAGTTTGTCTTTAGGTGTCGGCCGATAACGGATATTAGCCCGCCGCGCCTGGAAGTCCTCACAGTTGGAACAGGAGGATATTTCCCTGTAATCATTATAACCCGGCATCCACACTTCCAGGTCATAGGTTTTGGCTGAAGAAAAGCCCATATCCCCGGTAGAGAGTAGTACTACCCGGTAAGGCAAACCCAACATCTGTAGTACTTTTTCGGCATTAGCCGTTAGTTTTTCCAGTTCCTCATAAGAGCTCTCCGGGGTCACTATCTTGACCAGTTCTACTTTGTTAAACTGGTGCTGGCGAATAATTCCCCGGGTATCCCGCCCGTGTGAACCGGCCTCGGCACGGAAACAGGGAGTATAGGCGGTAACGTATTTGGGTAAATCTTTGGCCTCCAGGATTTCCTCCCGGTAAAGGTTAGTTAATGGTACTTCAGCGGTTGGAATTAAATACATTTCCCGCCCCTGGACTTTAAACATATCCTCGGCAAACTTGGGCAATTGCCCCGTACCAATCATGCAGTCGTCACTTACCATGAAGGGGGGCAGTATCTCATGATAGCCATGTTCACGGGTATGGATATCGAGATAGAAGTTAATAACTGCCCTTTCCAGGCGGGCACCCATACCTTTGTAAACGGTAAAGCGGGCCCCTGATAGTTTAGCTGCCCTTTCAAAATCAAGTATATCCAGGTTGGGTCCAATATCCCAATGGGCCAGAGGTTCGAAATCAAACTGCCTGGGCTCACCCCAGCGCCGTATCTCCATATTGGCGCTCTCATCCGGCCCTACCGGTACTGATTCGTGAGGAATATTAGGCAGGTTAAGCAGTATTTTATCTATTTCCTCCTCCACTGCCTTAAGGCTCTCATCCAGTACTTTTATCTGCTGACCTGCCTCACGTACTTTCTCCATTAACTCTGCCGGGTCCTGCCCCTGCTTTTTCATTTTTCCTACCTGCTGGGAAGAAGTATTGCGGAAGTTTTTCATCTCTTCCGCCTGGCCCAATATGGCCCGGCGTTTTTCATCCAGCAACAGAAATTGTTCCAGCACTCCACTTAGTCCGCGCTTTTCTAGTTGTTTTGCCACTTCTTCTGGATTGGCCCTTATTTTGCGAGCATCCAGCATATTAACACCTTCTTTGCGTTTTCGGTTTTACGTTATCGTCGTGGTTGGCCGGGCAGACCCATAGGTCTGCCCCTACAATACCTTGGACCTCTATTTGTTGTAAGAATACGCTACCCTAAATGGTGACCAATGGGAGCATCCGTGTTCCCCGTGGGTACGTTAATCCCTGCCAAATCCGCACGAGCTAAGCGGACCGGCGTCTATTCCCCCTACTAGAATTTCAACAGATGGGGGCGCTCTTTTATTCCATCCAGATCTTTCAGTTTCTCCAATATTTCATCACTTACATGGTTATCTACATTAATTAACATAATGGCAATCTCGCCCCGGGTCTTACGGGCTACTTTCATGGAGGCAATATTTACACTTTCATCGCCCAGGGCAGTAGCAAAGGGGCCAATTACCCGAGGCCGGTCATGGTTTTCCACCATTATTACATAGCCTTCCAGTACGGTTTCGGTTTCATAACCATTAATTTCTACCAGCAGGGGATCATGGCCTCGGGATACGGTGCCGGCTATTTCCAGCTGGTGGTTATGGTTAAATACTTTGGCCGTAATTATGTTCTTATAGCGCTTGGAACTCTGGTCTTCTTTTTTCTCATAAACCTGAATACCCCGGTCTTCAGCTACCAGCCTGGCATTTACATAGTTGACTTTCGAGTCCATAACTGGTTTAAAAAGGCCTTTTAAGAACCCCACCGTAAGTATTTCAGTTTCGTTCATGCTGATAGGGCCGCTGTAGGTTAACTCTACCCGGCTTACCGCCGATTTTTCCAGTTGATAATAGAAACTGCCCATTTTTTCAGCCAACAGGATATAGGGGCGCAGGTAGTCCAGTTCCTCACTCATCATGCTAGGCAGGTTAACCATGTTGGGAACAATGTCCCCCTTAAGGGCCTTCATTACCTGCTCCGCTATATTCTCACCCACCCGTTTCTGGGCTTCAAAGGTATCTGCTCCCAGGTGTGGGGTACATACGACGTTGTTATATTTAAACAAGGGATTGTCGGTAGCCGGTTCTTTTTCAAAAACGTCCAACCCGGCACTGGCCACTTTTCCTGATTCCAAAGCCTTTAACAGAGCAGCTTCCTTTATAATTCCACCACGGGCACAGTTAACTACCCTCACCCCATCTTTGGCCAAAGCAAACATTTGTTCATTTATCATGTGCATAGTTTCTTCATTACGGGGAGTGTGAACCGTTATAATATCAGCTTCCTTTACTAATTCCTCCAGGGTGTTTTTCTTTTCCGCGGTGAAGCGTTCAAAGCGCTCATCAGTAATATAAGGGTCATAGGCGATTACTTTCATGTTAAAGGATTTCAGCCGGGTAGCTACCATGGAGCCAATTCGCCCTAACCCAACTATACCTACGGTCTTACCATAAAGCTCCATCCCTCGGAATGGTTTGCGGTCCCAGACGCCTCCCTTAACCACGTTATTGGCCCAGGCGGTGTTACGCACAGAGGAAAGCAACAGGCTGATGGTCTGTTCCGCTGCCGAAATAGTATTGCTGTCTGGAGTATTGGCTACAATGACTCCGTAACGGGTGCAAACCTCAACATCAATGTTGTCAATACCATTTCCCGCCCGGCCTACAACTTTCAGGCGAGTTCCCCGGCTAATCAGTTCCTCATCTACTTTGGTAACACTGCGGACAATCAAGGCATCGTATTGTTCTATGATATTCAGTAATTCCTCCCGGGAAATACCGTCCCGGTAATCTACCTCCAGCTCCGTTTTTAATAGTGCTATCCCTTCATCGGCTATTCGTTCAGTAACAATAACCCGCTTTTTTTCCATTTTCTATTCCCCTTTCTCTACTTTTTGGTGGGTTTGTAGAAGTATTTCCCGGGCTTTTCTAATCCCGGTACCAGTCTTTAGATTAAAACCTTGATTTATTAGAATAATCTCCAAAGCTGCCAGGACGGAAAGTAAATCAAGTTCTCTTACATAGCCCAGATGCCCTATTCGGAAAATAATATCATCCAGTCGCTGTTGGCCTCCGGCCATTACAATATTAAATTCTTCTTTCATCGCCTGGCGTATGCGGTTGGCCCCCAGCTCAGGCGGGGCAATAACCGAAGTCAATGCCGGAGAGGCGTTTTCATCTGCTGCCAATAAATTCAGTCCCATTTCTTTTACCGCTTCCCGTACCATATAACGACAGCGGGCATGCCGGCTAATTATATTTTCCAGGCCCTCTTCCTGCATTATGCGCAGGGCCTCCTGTAATCCATAATACAGCGAAACTGGTGGTGTAAAAGGAGTTTGCCCCTTTTTAAGGTAATCAAGTCCCTTGCCGATATCCCAGTAGAATTTGTGATTTTGGTTTTGCTCATAGGCCTGCCAGGCTCTATCATTAAACGCTAAAAAGGCAAGTCCCGGGGGTATCATAAAGGCTTTCTGGGAACCGCTCACCACTATATCTAAATTCCACTTATCCATATATAAATCTGCTGCTGCCAGGCTACTAACCGCATCAACCATGAAAAGAGCAGGGTGATCCCCGACGGCCTGGCGAATGCTTTTTATATCATTGCATACACCGGTGGAAGTCTCGTTATGGGTAATTAGTATAGCTTTTATTTCATGATTAACGTCGGTCTTAATCTTTTCTTTAATTATTTCCGGATCAGCCGCCTGTCCCCAGGGAAAATCTATCTTTTCTACCCGGGCTCCAAATTCATCGGCTATGGCGGCAAAACGGTCTCCAAACACACCGATAGAGATGGCCAATACCTTGTCTCCGGGGGATATGAAGTTCACCACCGCCGCCTCCAGTCCTCCGGTTCCTGAAGCTGGATAAATTAGTACATTATGCGAGGTACGATAAATTTGTTTTACCCCTTCAATTACGTCACCCAATATTTGTTTAAACTCGGGTCCCCGGTGATTAATAACCGGTTTGGACATTGCCCGTACTACTCTTTCCGGTACGGGGGTGGGGCCGGGAAGCAGCAAAAACTGTTCGCCCACTATCATCTGCTTAGTAACCCTCCTTAAATAAAGCTAAACTATAATATAAAAAACCCCCCGCCCATTAAGGGACGAGAGGTTATTTCCCGCGTTGCCACCCTACTTGATGTTATGATAACACCCAGCTTAAAGGTTATATCGGTACCACCGGTACTGCTTTCACAGCCTGCATCCAGGGTGGATTCAAAATTAAAGCTGCTCTGGTTTACACCGTCCACCAGTTCTCTAAGCCAGCCTACTATTTTTACTAATCCCTTTCATCACAAAAAATATATATTTAAAAGATTGGCTATCATTATATTACATAAACCGAGCTTTGGCAAGGAAGTATATTGTATACAAACTGCCTTACCATCCCCGCTCCTGCATTCTTTCCTCCGGTCTAATGGTGCCTATATCAATTCCTACCATGGGTTCACCCAGGTCTTTGGAAACTTCCGCTAGGACAGCGGGGTCATTGTAATGGGTTGTAGCCGCCACAATAGCCCGAGCTCGTTTCATGGGATCACCAGATTTAAATATTCCGGAACCTACAAATATGCCATCACAGCCTAACTGCATCATCAAAGCAGCGTCGGCTGGAGTAGCAATACCGCCAGCGGCAAAATTAACTACCGGCAATCTTTTCAGCCGGGCTGTTTCTACTACCAGTTCATAAGGCGCCTGAAACTGTTTGGCTGCAGCCATCAGTTCTTCCGGAGGCAGGTTGCTCACCCACCTGATGTCATCCATCACCTGGCGAATATGGCGTACTGCTTCTATGACATTACCAGTGCCGGCCTCGCCCTTGGTTCTTATCATGTCTGCCCCTTCGCCCATACGGCGCAGTGCTTCTCCCAGATTACGGGCCCCGCATACGAAAGGTACTTTAAACATTTTTTTGTTGACGTGATGTTTATCATCCGCCGGGGTCAAAACTTCACTCTCATCTATATAATCAATTCCCAGGGTCTCTAATATCTGGGCCTCAACGAAATGCCCTATACGACACTTGGCCATCACCGGTATAGAAACTGCATCCATTATACGTAAAATAACGCTGGGATCGGCCATGCGGGCAATTCCCCCGGTGGCACGAATATCGGCCGGAACTCTTTCCAGGGCCATGACCGCACCTGCTCCGGCCTCTTCAGCTATTCTGGCCTGTTCCGGTGTAGTTACATCCATTATTACTCTACCCATTAGCTTTTGAGCCACACTACCTGATCTTACTTTAATACTATCCTGTT
>ERZ747221.3506-NODE-3506-length-12411-cov-8.809064_pt1 | contig 12411 bp, 8 predicted proteins | sample MGYA00374949_ERZ747221 | MGnify/ENA primary metagenome ERZ747221 (study PRJEB28779, sample SAMN05720172) | bioreactor metagenome | isolation source: Anaerobic biogas reactor | place: USA:Washington, USA | collected 2015-08-08 ... | reverse complement strand
ACTGCACTATGCCCTACGTGTACTTCGACAGCCGGATCTACACGGATCCGACACCCATTCCCAGCACGACGACACCGGTCGCCAGTTTGTGCGTGTACAAGGATGCGGTCGGCAACGCGCTCTTGTATCCCTACGTGACGAAGCGGACCAATGCTCCGGTCGACGCGACGACCAATCCGCTCACCATGCCCAACCCGACGACTTTTCAGATCATCTGCGCCGGTTTGGACAACGACTACGGGGACGCAGGTTCGGTTATTGCGGGTACCCCGAGCACGTACAAGCTGTTCCCCTTCGGGGACAACTATCAAGCCGGCGACCTGGACAACATCGCCAATTTCAGCGACGGCAAAATCTTCGAGGATTTCCTGGAATGAACGCTCGTCGGCCCAGCACAATTCGTCGCAGGAATGGGAACTGGCTCCGATCAGGACGATCGGTGCCTGTCCCCCTGTCCAACGCAGGAAATGGGGACTGGCTCCGATCAGGAGGATCGGTGCCTGTCCCCATTTCCGTCCGTCGCGGCTTTACGCTGATGGAACTGCTGGTGGTCATCATGGTCATTGCCGTCCTGGCCAGCTCCATGCTGTTCGCCATGTACCACGCCGTTCAGCAGGCCAAGGAGTCGCGGACGAAGGTCCAGATTGCCAAGCTGCACGAACTGCTGATGACGCGCTGGGATTCGTACCGGACGCGGGCGATTCGACTGCAGGGGTTGCCTCCGCTAGCGCGTCGCGATGCCCGCGCGGTGGGAACGGCCCGACTGTTGGCGCTCCGCGAACTGATGCGGTTGGAGTTGCCGGACCGGAAGGAGGACGTAGTAGAGGGAACCGCCGTCGCCGGAGTCAATCTTAAGGTTCCTTACCTTGAGGCAGGTTCCCTAACGACCGCGACAGTCTACATTACCCGTCCCGCGTGCAATCGCGAGTACGCGCGGCGGGTTGGCAAGATTGGCGGCGTGGCAAAGTGGAGCGAAACGTACCAGGACTCCGAATGTCTGTACATGATCATCGCGTCGATGCAGGACATCACCGGCAACGCCTTGGATTTCTTCCAAGAGGCCGAGATTGGCGACACCGACGGTGACAGGATGCCGGAGATCCTGGATGCCTGGGGAAAGCCCATTGCTTTCATCCGCTGGCCGGCGGGGTTTGTGGAGCATCCGGGACCTGATTTTACATTTGGAACGGTGGACGATATCCCGTCCTACTCAAATCTTCATGTGGTCGACCCGGTCGGCTCGTCGGACCCCTTTGATCCGCTCCGCGTGGACACGCGGCCGCCGCCGCCAGCGATGACCTCACCACCGTGGCCGGCGAAGATGGACCCGGATGGGGCTGGTACTGCGGAGTACCAATTCGGCTTTGCCCTGTATCCGCTGGTGGTGTCCGGCGGTCCCGACGAAGCGCTGGACATTGTCCGGTTCGACTTCGACCCGGACGGCGATCACTCGGTTCAGATCCCGTTCAATTACTACCGGACCGGCAACAACCCGTATTTGCCGGCTGGCTGGCCTGACGCGTTGTGGCCGAATGATCCCTACTCCGTCATGCCGACGTGCAAGCGGCGGCTGGCTGAGCCGTTCCTGGAGTCCGACGGTTACAAAGACAACATCACCAATCACGGACTGGGAGGCTAAGACGTGAAGCGAGCGTGCGTGACAAGACGGCTCGATTCGCAGCGCAGACCGCATCCCGGCCTGACGATGGTCGAGTTGTTGATCGTGGTCGCCGTGATGGTGATCCTGATGGGGATGGCGTTGCCGATGATGAGGACCGGCATCGAGGGCCGGCGGCTGCGCGAAGCGGCGCGGCAGGTGAACACCGGCGTGACCCTGGCCAAGGCCTTGGCGGCGGAAACGGGCCGCCCGGCCGGGCTGGTGATCGACACCGAAGCGTTGCCGGAAGATCCCAAAAAACGGTTCGCCCGGCGACTGTACTTGGCGGAAACCCCGCCGCCGTATGCGGGCGACGTCGTCGGCGCTGCGGCCAGCATTTTGTCGGGCGGCGGTGTTCTGCAGGCCCGATTTAACGACGACGGCTTCAGCAGCAACTTGCCGAACGTGGTCAAGGTGGGCGACTTCGTTCGCTTCGACTATCGCAATCCCGTCTACGTGGTCACGGCGATCACCGAGGATACATCTACGCCGCCCAACACGAGATACATCCTTAATTTGAGTGGCAAGCCCTGGCCCACCAACGGGGCCTTGGTGCCTTACCAGTTCACGCGTCTTCCGGAGAAGTCCAGTTCCACGCCGATGGAATTGCCGGTGGGCACGGTGATCGACATGAACTATTCCGGATTTGGGCTGGCAGGTCCCGTTTGGACCCCGGGCACTCCGTGTCCCGTTTGTTACTACTGTCGGCCGACGAGTCCCAACGGTTATTGGTATGTGGTGACGACCCCCGGGACCACGGGGGCCGCGGAGCCGACGTGGACGGCGGTCGTGGGGGACACGGTGACGGACGGCACGTCTAACCCGGTGACCTGGCAGTGTGTCGGTCCCGGTCCGGTCGTGGACTACAATTCGGTCACTCCCGCCGTCGATCCTTACCCGGTGACGCTCGTCTTTGGCGCGTCGGGCCGGATGGCGACGCTGATGGGACTTAACGGCAACGTCGCCAGCGCGCCCACGCAGACCCTGCACTTGTTGATCGGCAACTTGGAAAACCTCGGCGACTTGAACCTTGCGGATCCGGCGACGTTGTGGGTTTCGATCGGGCACTTGAACGGCCGTGTCACGACGGCGGAGAGCGGCGTGTCGGCCAGTGCCCAGACGATCCAGGCGGCTCGCGAGTTCGCGCAATTGGCGCAGGGCAAGGGAGGGTTGTAGCGATGCGTGGCTTCTGCCCAGACCGGTTTGGTTTTGCGGACGCCGCTCGGCGCCGCTCGGCCGCCCCCCGCGGCGTGACGCTGTTGGAGGTCTTGTTCTCCATCGGCATCGTCGCCGTCGGGTTGTTGGGCGTCCTGATCATCGTTCCGCTGGCCGGACTGCGGGCGACGCAGGGTGCGATCGCCGACGGGGCGGACCGCTTGGGCCGCAACGCCATTCGCATGTTCGACACGTACCAACTGCGGCGGCAGGACGCCTGGGCCCAGTTGTACCCCGGCAGCCTGAATTACTACCCGTATCCTGAGACTGTTCAGACGGGCTTGCAGCCGAGTTCCTGGCCATCGCCGTATTGGCCGAATCAAGCGATGCCCTGGCAGTGCGGGTTCTGCATTGACCCGATTTACTTGGCAGCCAATACGACCAATCCGGCCACGCCCGGCATTCAACGGTTTCCGTATTTTGCCCCCTCGAACCTGCCCACGCCGGGCACGCCGTGGATGCTGCGCGTGAGCTTGCGGACCAGGCCCGGAGCCATCGACACCTCGACGACGCCGAACCCGGTCCCGGCCATGACCTACAGCCAGGCGGAGCAGCTTTTTCTGGGCGGCGACGATTTGGTGTTCCAGTTGCCGACGGATCGCACGCTGCCTCCGGAGCAGAAATTCGATTCGGGGGGGCTCAAGCGTCAGTGGGAAGGCAAGTTCTCGTGGATTGCCACGGTGGTTCCCAAACGAGGTTACAGCAGCGACACGTACCTGCTTTCGATCGTCGTGTTTCACCGCCGCGATTTGGCGCTCGACGCGGAGCGGATGGTCAATTTCAACAGCAACGGCTACAACGGCGGCGATGTCGTGCTGCAAGCTGCGGCGGCAGACGATCTGAAGATGAAGGAAGGCGAGTGGTTGATGCTGGCGGGGACCGACGATGACGTCACCCCGTACCGGTACTATTTCCAGTGGTATCGCATTCAGACCGCGGACGCCGGGCCGAGGGAAGAGTCCAGCGGTGTCTGGCAACGCGATCTGACGCTGTTTGGAGCCGACTGGCCCGGTCAAGACTGGGAGACGCCGCCACCGCCGATCGATGTCTGCAAGGCCGTCTGGATGCCGGGCGTGGTGGCCGTTTACGAAAAGACAATTCGCCTGGAGAATTCGTCCCTGTGGACGGGGCTCTAGGCGTGGCGATATGGGCTCATCTGCGGGCGCTCGTAGCATGGCTTTGGCAGCCGTGCAGGGTATCGCAAAACCGCCGGGAGATCTGCACGGCTTGGAAAACCATGCTACGGGGAAGTGAATCACCGTGGCGCAAGCGTCCGGACTCCAAAGGCCAAACAGAGCAGAGTCAAAGCCGCCGCGTGCGGCCCCAGATACGGAGGTAACTATCATGATTCGTCGCCCCCAGAACCGACGCGGCGTGGTCATCCTGATCGTACTCAGCTTGCTGGTCCTGTTCGTCCTGCTGGTGGTCACCTTTGCCATCGTGGCCGGCCAGTACCTTCGTGCTGCGCAGGCCGTAGGCCGGCGGGAGTGGCTGGGCGAGGATCCCCAGAGGATCGCCGATCGGGTCATGTACGCCCTGGTGCGGGAGCCGGACCTGGACCATGCCGGCTCGCCGCTGCGAGGCCACTCGTTGCTGGCCGACGTGTACGGGATGCCGGTCAGCCGATTGTCCACGGCCAGCTATTTGCGACGTCCGGGCGATACGGGAAACCAGACGATGCGGGGGGAAGTGAACGCAACCACGACGCCCGTTGCCTTGGCGGGTGCTCAGATCGTGCAGTTCACGTTCACTCCCAAGTGGACCCCCGGGTACAGCGATTTGTTGACGGGCTTCTACAACGGCAGCGTGCTCACGTTCATCGATGGTCCGTTGCAGGGCCAGAGCACGCGCGTCGTCTGGTATCAGTACGACGCGGCGACGTCTGCGTATTGGTTGCGGATCGTCACCCCGCAACTCGACGGCACGGGCACGGCCTTGCCCGCAGTTGGCAACACCTTTGTGCTGAACGGAAAGCCGTTCGCAGGTACCGGGTTTGGGTACAACTCGACTGCCGGTTCCGCGACGCCGCGATTGACGGAAGAGGCATTGAAACCGAATCGAATCGGCCAGGCGGTCTACGACACTTCCGATCCGACGAATTCGCTGTTCCACTTCGTGAACGGCGGTCCGAACGAATCGTACGACGCGGTCGATTACCAGAACATGATCATGGCCGCCGTGGTGTACGATCCCGCCAATCCGAGCGCGCCCCCGCGTGTCCTGCCGTCGTTTCATCGGCCGGAGTTGATCAGGTATTGGATGGACCGGGTTCCGGATTCCTGGGACGCACTGACGAACGAGTACTATCGCGATTTCCGTCGCAAGGTCATCTTTCGCCCCATGCCTTGGGACCACCCGAACTTTTCGGGCAGCAATCCGGCGTTGGACCCGGCCCTTTGTTCGGCCGACCAGATTAAAAACGCGCTGCTTGATTACAACTCCTGGGACGTCGACAACGACGGTGACGGGACGAAGGACAGCATCTGGATCGACCCGGATTTGCCGGTCCAGACGACGGAGGACGGCCGCGCGTTCAAGACGCTGGTGGCCGTGTTGTGCATCGACATGGACGGGCGGCTGAACGTCAATGCGCACGGGAACCGGGCCCACACCGCGACGCTGGCGACGCACGTTTCCATGCCGCTGCCCGGCGATACGGGGCCGACCACCTCCGCCGATCTCCCCAAGGGGCAGGGTTACGGTCCGCCGGAGGTGAACCTGCTTCCGCTGATCCTCGACGCGACTCAATACCAAACCCTGCTGCAGTCCCGCTATGGCGCGGACGGCGTGCCGGGGGCGGCCGGCTACGATCTGCTGATGCCCTTCAAGCAGTACGAGTACCCCGGCAATTACTTCTCCGCCAACTTCTATGCCAACACCTATTTCAACCGGACGGTCAGCCCCGCGACGCCGTTCCAGGCGGTGGGTGCGTTCAACAGCAACATGGATCTGCACGGCGTGTTCGCCTGTGGCGTCGATTATCGCGGCCAACCGCTGTACGAACTGCTTTACGATTCCAGTACGACGCCGGGGACGTACCCGGATCAGTTGGCAGACAACCCTTACGAATTCAATTTGCACAGCCCGTCGGCGGCGGATGCGCCTTTTACCGTCGCGGAACTGGAAAAGGTCCTTCGCTACCGTGACTATGATGCCGCCCTGCGGCGATCGCGGCTCACCGACTCGACCAGTCTGACGTTCCTGCAAAGCGATCCGTCGAGGCGGGCCGCGGTGACCACCGACAGCTGGGACATTCCGGTCCCCGGAGTCGTCGTGCCGGACGGATATCCAAATCATACGGCGCCGCCGCCGCCGCTGCCGATGTCAACGCCGCCGCAGTCGATCATGGAAATTCTCGCGGACCGCTTGCTGGCTGGCGGAGTCACGATCGCCAACATCAACACGGAAATCGGGGAGATGCTTTCGCCGGACCTGAGAATGGGCCTGCGGTTGGACGTCAACCGCCCGCTGGGCAACGGGCGTGACGACAACGGCAATGGCGTGGTGGATGAAGCGTACGGCGTGGGCATCTTCGCCAATCTGAACGAGTCGCTGGGGCCGGAATACGCCAAGAACGGCAACGTCAATATCATGGGCATCGATCACGATAACGACGGCGCCCTGACCAACGATCCGGACGCCCACTTGGCGCGCAGTTACCTGGCGCGGCACCTGTATGTGCTGGCGATGCTGCTGAAGGACCGGACGTTCTACTACGACTTGGATGGCGACGGCAATGCCACGGCGGCGGAGACGGCCCAGGTTGTGGCCCAGTGGGCCGTCAACGTCGTGGACTTCCGCGACGCCGATTCGATCATGACGCCGTTCGAGTACGACGTGGACCCGTTCAACGGCTGGGACGTGGACGGCATCCTGGACAGCGCCGACGACGGCGTCGCGGATCGCCGCGTCGTGTGGGGCTGCGAACGGCCCGAGTTGCTGATCAGCGAGACGCTCGCTTTCCACGACCGGCGGACGGAGGATCTGGAGCCGAAGACGACGGATCACGATGACCCGGACTTGGACTTCGACCAGCGATTGGCCCCCCGCGGCGCGTTGTTCGTCGAGTTGTACAACCCCTGGGCCGGTCACGACAAATGGCCCGGCGAGTTCTATCACACGGGCTCGGCCTGGTCCTCGGGCGTTTTGCTGAACAAGACCAACGCTTCCGGTCAGCCCGTGTGGCGGTTGGCGGTCACCGGTTCGACGGAACCGGACTCGCTCGATCCGCACCCAACCACCTCGGCCATACCGGACCCGGAACGGACCGTGTACTTTGTCAACCCGGCTTCGTTGTCAGGCAGCGTCGGCGTGGGAACGCAGATGCACTTTAGCACCGTGACGGGCCTCGCTCCCTTGCTGCCCGGGCGCTATGCCGTGGTGGGCACCGCCGGCATGGTCGACGGATCGTCCTACGTGACGACCATCGGGCGGCGCACCGATGCCGGTGACACGCAGGCGGAGCCGGCAGGTACACTTACGCTCAATTTGGCCGGAACTCGTCAGATTCGTTTGACCCCCAGCAACAATCCGGCTGTGAATCAAGTGGAAGTCCGCAACAACACGGCTCCTCCGGCCACGGGCGATCCGGCCACGGTGGATCCGCCGATGGACAGCTTCTCGTCAACTGCTCAGGTCCAGCCGGCGATTGCGGTCCCGATCAACACGGTCCTGTCGACTGGTACGTCCAAGGGAAAAGGGAAAGGAAAAGGCAAGGGCGGTGCGGGCACCGACGACATCTGGCTGAGCATTTCCGAGCCGATCGGCGGTTATGACGATCCTGGCCCCAATGGGGAGGTCTGGTATCCAGAGGCAGCAGACGGTGAGGGGGCGTATGTCCCTCACATCCCCGTGCCTCTGGACCGCGACAACGCCAGTCTGCCGAAAATCGACGGTGACGAGAGCAATGGCACGGCCCGCAACCACAAGCGGATTCACCTCCAGCGGCTGGCCAATCCGTTGGCGCCGTACGACGACGTCACCAATCCGTATTTGACCATCGACGTGATGCCGGTCGACTTGACGATCTTCAACGGTGTGTCTGCCACGCCGGATCCGTCGATCACCGAAAAACTGAACCGGTTTGGTTGTTTCCAGCGCGGTGCGAACGATGCCGCGACCGAGCGGTACTTGTGGCCTCATGAGCCGGAGACGTTCGTCCTGGATGAACCTGCTCCCGATGCCTTGCATCACTTCGATTCCATCTTGCGGCACACGTTGGGCTATTTGAACTCCAGCTACGGAACGCGGTTCGATTTGAGCACCACGCCTGCCGCGCCGCCTTTTGCGGTGACAACATACCTGGGCTCTCCCAGCACGAGTACGACGGAACCTGCGTTCCCCTGGCTGACGTGGAACAACCGGCCGTATGCGAGCCCGACGGAGCTGCTGCTGGTCCCGCGGTCCAGGGCCTCCCGGTTGCTGAAGGATTTTACGATCGAGAACACGACGACGTGTCGCTACTTGCCGAACCCCGACGATGGAGACGACACCAACGGCAAAGAAGGCGTGTTCCGTCATCTGTTGAATTTCTTTGCGACAGACCCGAACGCGAACAATGCCCCGCACTTCTACCGCCTGTTCGAGTATCTCACGGTGCGCTCGCGGTTCGCGGGGGCGGAGACGCTGTTCAACCCCAGCACCGCTTCGCCCCATTTCGGCTCCACTGCTTCGGGGACGGAAATGCTGCACCCGCCGTTCAATTGGGTCTCGACGTACCGGGAACCGGGCCGGATCAACTTGAACACGATCTTTGATTTCCGCGTCTGGAATGGCCTGTGGGGCAACCATCGGACCGACCCCGATCACCCTTTCACCTTCCCCGATTTCGTGGACAACCGGCGCGGGTACTCGGCAACCGCCGGGCAGATCCTGTTTGACCCTCCCACGCCCGCGACCAACCCGACCTATTTCGGAAATCCTTACCGGGCGCCGGGCACGGCCATGCTGGTGCCGCCCGATTCTTCAGGAGGAACCGGCCTGGGGCGACTGGAGGTTGACAACACCCTTCTCAGGACGAACAAGCCAACGATGGGCATCACTGCGCCCACAAATGAGGTGCCGCGGTACTTGAACGTGTTTGGGGAGTTGCGTCGCCACACCGATCGGAATGCGCACTTCAGCTACCAGGCGTTGCAGCGGCTGTCCAACCTGGTCACGTGCCGCTCGAACGTGTACGCCCTGTGGCTGACGATCGGGTACTTCGAGGTGGATCCGGCCACGCTTCAACTGGGTCAAGAGGTAGGCCTGGACACCGGCACGGTCCAGCGGCATCGGGCGTTTTACATCATCGACCGTTCGATCCCGGTGGCCTTCGAGCCCGGGCAGAACCACAACGTGGACAAGTGTGTGTTGTTGCGGAGGATGATTGAGTAATTGTCAGTTGTCAGTGGTCAGTGGTCAGTGGTCAGTGGTCAGTGGTCAGTGGTCAGTGGTCAGAGGCGGAACGGCAAATGACGGCAGGGCGTTGCACGGATGGGTGACATGGTGAGCGAGTGCCATGAGCAAGCAGAAATCATCTGAGCTGCTGGAAACGCTGGCGGAATTGCGCCGGCGATATCCCGCTTGGCGGTTCGGGCAGATGATGGAGAATATCGCTGGCTGGGCCGATCAGGACGTCTGGGATGTCTCGGATGATGCGTTGCTCGAGGCCGCCCGAGTCCACCTCGGAGCAGCGGCAAACCGGAAAGAGGAAGTCTGCGTCTAAACTGCCCGTCTTGAACCGCCTACGATTTGTACTCCGCAGCAGTTGATGGAGGTGTAGTATCATGTGGCGTGATCCAATTGTTGAAGAAGTGCGGGAACTCCGCGAACAGTATGCTGCCCGATTCAATCACGATTTGAACGCCATTTGCCGGGACTTGCGGGAGCGTCAGCGGGCCGGCGGTCGCAAGGTCGTGTCCTTGCCGCCCAAGCCTGTCATCCAAGCGGTCCCAGCAAGACAGCCGGCGGCTTAGGGATTGGACATCGATCATTTGTGTCGGTTGGTTTTCCTTGACGAGTGGGACGAACGGTGAACATGCCGACAGAAGGCCAGTACGTCTCGGACGCGGAAGGCAACCCAGACGGCGTGCTGGTGCCCATCGGCATCTCGGCTGAAGCGCCGATCCGGTCGCAGCGATCGTACGTACCGAAGACGGCGTTGGCAAGAACCGTTGAGTTTGATGAAGACGTTATGCGTGTTTACTTCACCGACGGACGCGTCCTCAGTGTGCCAATTCAATGGTTCCCCGTGTTGCGACGGGCCTCGCACCAGCAGCGACAACGGTATGAAATCGCGGGTGGTGGAATCAGTCTCCATTGGCCCGAGTTGGACGAAGATCTATCGATCGCCGGTCTGATGGCCGGCGTCGACTGGCAATCCGGCTGAACCAGACAAAGAACGTCTCGCCAAACGTGCCCCGCGCACCACTGACCACTGACCACTGACCACTGACCACTGACAACTGACCCGTGGCGGGAGAGATATCATGAGCCATTCTTTTTCATGCCGATTGCGAACAGGGCGACGCCAGCACCCACTGCGGCGGCGGGCGTCCGCGTTTACGCTGGTCGAAATGCTGGTGGCCATGGTGGTCACGCTGATCCTGATCGGCGCGTTGTCCCAGGCGTTTGCGATCGTGGGCGAGGGCGTAGCGCAGGGGCGGGCGGCGATTGAGTTGAGCGGCAGTATGCGGGGCGTGGCCAACCAGTTGCAGGAGGATTTGGACGGCGTGACGGTGCCGGTTCGGCCCTGGACGGACGAGGCGGCCGGGCTGGGATACTTCGAGATCCTGGAGGGCGTGGGCCACGACTCGAATCCGCTGCCGTATTTGCCGACGTCGCTGCCGGTGGGCAAGCGCTCGGTGCCGGACATGTACGGCGACATGGACGACGTGCTGGCCTTTACCGCCCGCGCCCAGCAGGACTTGTTCGTCGGCGTCCAGGCGGTCCAGGTGTCCACGTCGCCCGTCGTTTGGAATTACGTCACCCAACAGTCGCCGGTCGCGGAAATCGTGTATTTCACGCGGTTTGAGGATGTGGATCTGGACAGCGTACCCGGCCGCGGCGAATTGACTCTGCACCGGCGGGTCTTGCTGGTCCGGCCGGACTTGGGCACGTTGCTGTCGGGAATTACCAGCGCCAATGCCCTGGCGACCTTGATGGAGTACCAGAGCCGCAGCGACGTTTCCGCCCGGCTCCGGCGCAACAGCAGCGGCACCAGTTACGACATCGTGGCCAACTCGCTGGCCGACTTGACGCGCCGCGAGAGCCGTTTCGGTCACTGGCCGAACGCCTTTCCTTTCCCGCTCCGGCGGGCGCTGCTGCTGCCCAAAGGCGCCGCCTGGTCCGCCGCCACGCACACCGCGGGGGAGCCGGGCTGGTTGAACAGCGACGACGACTTGAACGGCACGCCCGACGATCTCGCCGAACTCGGCTGGTTCGGCTCGGACGACCGGGTGGATTACACGACCCTGGGCGTGGGAATCGGGGAAGATGTGGTCCTGACCGACCTGTTGGCCTTCGACGTCCAGGTCTTCGATCCTCAGACGCGAGTCAAAACGTTTAACGACGAGGCCTTGGCGCCCGGCGACCCCGGCTGGTGGAATACCAGCGCCACGGTGATCGGCCTCGGGGCCTTTGTGAATCTCAATTACGGCAACTACATCCACCCCACGACGAACAACGTCGTGTGGAACGATGCGAATACCGCGTGGGTCAACGCCTACGGCTCGTTGTTCTCCGGACGGCCTGCGGCCCGAAGCGTGCCGATGCTCTGGACGCTGGGCGCGGTGTACTGTACCTGGTCCACGCACTACGAGCGCAACGGGGTGAATGAGGATGTCAGCGGCACCGACACGTCGCCCGACGAGGGTACCGACGGCTTCGACACCGACAACCAAAACGGCGTGGACGACGCTGGCGAGCGCGAGACGTCGCCGCCCTATCCGGTGCCGCTGCGCGGGATCCAAGTCCGGATTCGCAGCGTCGAACCGGACACGCGCCAAGTCCGCCAGGTGACCGTCGTGGCCGACTTTGTTCCGGAATGAGCGGGAGGGGCAGTGGGCAGTGAGGGGCTGGTAGCAACGGTGGCCGAAATAACTTCCCGGATTTAGGTCCCCACGCTGCTCGTCAGCGTGAAGCCATGTTCAGCGCCAGTGGCCGTCCCGCCTCTTGCCCTTTTCGGCCACCACGCTGCTTGCCAGCGTGGAGCCATGTTCAGCACCAGCCGCCGTCCCGCCCTACGACAGCCGATGTCATCGCGGACATCTCTGGTCGTGAACACCGCTCCACGCTGGCGAGCAGCGTGGTGGCGAAGAGGCCGATTTCGTGGACATCTCTGGTCGTGAACACCGCTCCACGCTGGCGAGCAGCGTGGTGGCGAAGAGGCCGATTTCGCGGACATCTCTGGTCGTGAACACCGCTCCACGCTGGCGAGCAGCGTGGTGGCGAAGAGGCCGATTTCGTGGAGATCTCTGGTCTTGAACACCGCTCCACGCTGGCGAGCAGCGTGGTGGCGAAGAGGCCGATTTCGCGGACATCTCTGGTCGTGAACACCG
>ERZ747221.3504-NODE-3504-length-12414-cov-2.864392_pt1 | contig 12414 bp, 10 predicted proteins | sample MGYA00374949_ERZ747221 | MGnify/ENA primary metagenome ERZ747221 (study PRJEB28779, sample SAMN05720172) | bioreactor metagenome | isolation source: Anaerobic biogas reactor | place: USA:Washington, USA | collected 2015-08-08 ... | reverse complement strand
TGCTGGAATGCTGCCGGAGTGGACCGAACAGGCGCGGCGCGCCATCGGCGGTCCGCGCCGAGGGCGGCCGCGGTCACCGCTGCTCAGCGACGCAGAGCGGCGTGTCCTGCGTCTGCTCGCCAGCGACCTGACGCTGCGTGAGATCGGGCGGGAGCTGTACCTGTCGCACAACACGGTGCGCACGCACGCCCACTCGATCTACCGGAAGCTCGGCGTCTCGTCGCGTGCCGACGCGGTGACCGCGGCGCGGGCGGCGTCGACCGCATCGCAGGAGGGCGAGCAGCTCTCACCCGGGTGATTGGCCCGACCGCACTTCCGACCTCATCCACACGGGCCGTAGAACTCGATCACGTGAGGGCCGAGCCGACCGCGGCCGATCGCCGTCGGGCGGACCATGCCCGAGCTGCAAAACGACGTGGTCGACTGGCTGTTCCACTACGGACTGGCGGCCGGGCCGACCTACTACCGCAACCCCTATCTGCCGGACTGCGAGCTCGACTTCGAGGTCGGTGTCGATGCCGATCAGCTGACCCGGCCGTTCGATCCGGGGCCGCGTGCGGAGGGACTGGCCCCGTTCCAGGGCTTCTACCTCGATCTCGAGGACGAGCACCGTGCGGGTCCGCCCACCGACGACGCGACGATCGACGTGCCTGTCTACGCCGAGCGGACCGACGAAGGCGACGGCGGCGTACGGCTCACCTACTGGATGCTGTTCGGCATGCATGCGCCGGAGGGCCGGCCCGTCCGTGTCCATGAGGGCGACTGGGAGCGCGTGGACGTGCTGCTCGACGACCTTGGCGAGGACCGCTATGTCCCCCACACGGTCGAGGTCGGGCCGGCTCCGATCGAGCGCCGGGTCAGGGTGCCGTGGAGCTCCGTCCGCCGCGCCGACGGCTCACATCCGATCGTCCAGCTCGCCCGTGGATCCCACACCCCGCTCGCCAGCCACGACCGCGACTGCGCCGGCTGCCTCGCGTGGCCGACCTGGCAGACGCTGAGCAACGCCCCCGACGAGGTCGTGCAGGCGCTCCGGGCGCGCGGGCTCCCCGTGGAGATCGTCGGCCTGGGCGGGTTGCTGAGCGCCCCCGAGGTCGCCGACCTCGTCGCGCTGCTCACCGTCGCGCAGGACCCGACCCGCGGTGACGCGCTGATGCGGCTGCTCACCGGTCCGGTGTGCCGGCTCGGCCCCGCCGACATCGACGGGCTGTGGGCGTGGGCGGGCGCCCTGGCCGACCTGGACGGGCAGGACCGCGGTGACGTGGCGCTCGCCGACGCCCTGGACCGGCTCCCGCCGACCACCTGGCGCGGCTCCCGGGGACGCCGGGTCAGCGAGACCGCCCGCTCCCGGGTCCAGGCCCTGGGCCAGGCGGTCGAGCGGGTGCGCACCCTGGCCGGTCTGCCGCTGCCTGAGCTGCTCACCGAGGCCGAGCGCGCGATCGGTCTCGACCTGGAGGTGACCTCCGACCCCGACCTGCCGCCGGCCTGGGGCCGGGCGCAGCTCGACGCGCTCGCCGAGGTGGCGGCGAACTTCGCCGTCAGCGCCGAACGACCGACGCTCGGTGGCTTCGTCGCCTGGCTCGAGGCGGCCCGGGAGCGGGAGCGCGGGCTGGAGATGGCCGAGGTCACGGTCTCGGAGTCAGCGGTCCAGGTCCTCACCGTCCACGCGGCCAAGGGCCTGGAGTGGGACGTCGTGGCGGTCCCCGGTCTCGCGGAGGGGACCTTCCCGTCCTACACGACCCAGACCTCCGTCACCGAGACCGGCTGGCGGGCCCGCACACCGAAGGACAAGGGGTGGATGACGGGGATCGGCAAGCTGCCCTACCCGTTGCGGGGAGATGTCGCGGGCCTGCCGGCGCTGCCGCTGGAGTCGGTCGCGGACACGCACGAGCTGAGGGACGCTCTCGGGTCCTTCGCGCTCGCCGGGGGCCGGCACCAGCTCCAGGAGGAGCGCCGGCTCGCCTACGTCGCGTTCACCCGGGCGCGCCACGACCTCCTCGTCACGGCACCCGTCTGGTCCACCGGCCAGACCCCGCGGGAGACCTCGCGCTTCCTGACCGAGCTGATCGACTCGGTCGGCGGCGAGGTCGCACTGGACCGCTGGGAGGCGATGCCCGACCCGGACGACCCGCAGCAGTGCCTCAACCCGCTGCGCGCCGAGGAGCAGCTCGCCCCCTGGCCCGTCGTGCCGGACGCCCGGCGGCGCCTCGTCTCGGAGGTCGTGCAGGCCGTCGTGGACGCCCGGCGTGCCGGTGAGCTCACCCCCGTCGGCCCCGACGACCCCGTCGGGCAGGAGGTGGACCGTCTGCTGCGGGAGCGGGACGAGCTCCGGGCAGCGCGATCCGGCGGACTGCCGACGGACCTGCCGCCTCACCTGTCCACCTCCGGTCTGGTCGCGCTGAGCGCGGACCGGGACACCTACCTGCGTGACCTGCGGCGTCCCGTGCCCCGACCCCCCGCCCACGCGGCGCGGGCGGGCACGTCCTTCCACGCCTGGGTCGAACGGCACTACGGCATGCCGTCCCTGGTGGACCTCGACGACCTGCTCACCGACACCGACCACGACGTCGTCGACCTGTCGCGCATGCGCGCCCACTTCCTGGCCAGCGAGTGGGCCGGTCGGCAGCCGGTCGAGATCGAGGTGTCCGTCGAGACGGTCATCGGCGGGCGCGCCGTGCGGGGCCGCATCGACGCGGTCTTCGCCGAGGGTGACGGGTTCGTCATCGTCGACTGGAAGACCGGCTCGCGCGGGAGCGGGGCCCAGGAGGAGGCCCGGGTGCTGCAGCTGGCGGTCTACCGCGTGGCCTACGCCCGGCTGCGCGGCGTGCCCCCCGAGGCTGTCTCGGCAGCCTTCTTCTATGCCGCCAGCGGCGAGACGGTGCGTCCCGAGCTGCCCTCGGAACGGGACCTGGAGGCCCTGGTCGCCCGGCTCGCCGCACCCACGTCAGCAGGGCTTCGGACCCCCGCCGGTCTCGCGCCGCGGACGGCCGGTCAGCGTTCCGAGTCCGGCGACTCCAGGTCGGTGGCCTCCGGCATGCCGTAGATCGTGTGCAGCCGCTCCTCGGCGGCCCGCTCCTGCGCCTCGGTCTCCTCGGCCGTCGGTGCCGTGGTCTCCGCGTCGTGGTCCTGCTCTACGCCGGTGTCCTCGTCGACCAGCTCGAGGTCCGCGGCCTGCGTGTCGTGGTCCTGCTCGACGCCGGTGTCCTCGTCAACGTGCTCGAGGTCTGTGTCCTCGTCGTCGTGCTCGTGCTCGACGCCGGTGTCCTCGTCGTCGTCCGTGTCCGGGCCGTTCTCGTGGTCGTCGTCCTGCTCGACGCCCTCGGGGTGTGCCGCCGGGTCGCCGTCACGCTCATCGCGCGACTCGTCCTCCGTGCCAGCGGCCTCGACCTCTGCGCCGCCGTCGACGGGGGTCGCCCCGTCGGCCCCCGACGCCGTGACGGAGGCTGCGGGGGCCGGCGTCACGGGGCGGAACATCGGTAGGGGAGCGGTGACGTCGGCGGCCGACACGGCGCTCTCCGGGCGGGTCACCGGCTCGAGGTCGGTGCCCTCGGCGGGCGCCTCGACCTCGAAGGCGGCGTCCTCGCTGGCCTCGTCCAGGTCCTCGTCGTCGACGGAGTCTGACGGCGCCTCCACGACCACCGCGGACTCGCCCGCACCGTCCCGGGCTTCCTCGGCGACGGGCTGTGAGTCTTCGACGACGGGCTGTGAGTCTTCGACGACGGGCTGTGGGTCCCCGATAACCGGCTGCGAGTCCTCGACGACGGTGTACTCCTCCGCGGGCTCCGGGTCGTCGGGGACGGGCGCGAAGGCCGTCCGCGGGATCAGCGAGTCGTCGTTGGCAGTCAGCCGGTCCAGCTTGCGCAGGTCGTCGGCCCGACGCCGGACGAACGGCTCGTCGCCGCTGCCGACCGCGGTCGCGAGACCGTTGAGCAGCTGCATCTCCGAGGCCAGCCGGGCTCGGCTGAGCAGGTAGCCGTCGGGGCGCTGCGAGCGGGCCAGCGAGTAGCTGTCGAAGACCGCGTCCACCGCCCGCGGGTTGGCCTGCTCCACCAGCTGGGCGAAGTCCTCGGCGGGGTCGGCCACCTGCGCCCGCTCCCAGCCGGTCAGCCCGACCACCCGACCGCTGGCGGCGTCGGCCTCGTCGGAGAAGACCACCAGGAAGGACTCCCCGCCGAGCGAACCGTGCGCGGGCACCGTAGCGAACTGCCACAGCGGGGCGGCATCCAGCGCCTGCTCCCACCGCGCCAGCAAACCGTTGGGCACGTGCCCGGTCTCGGCCGCCCGGTCCAGCTCGGCCAGTTTGCGGTCGCGGAACTCACGGGCGTCGAACACCGGGACGGCGAACTCCTCGAAGAGCTCCCGCGGCATGTTGTGCACGGCGGCGATCGCCCGGCCGACCGCGCTGGCCAGACCCGGCCCCACGGGAAGGTGACGCAGGCTCAGGCCCCGCCCCTCGACATACGGATAAACGGCCGCACGCCCGTCCGGCCCGAGATCGGCATAGCCGGCGGCGGCGGGGACCTTGAAGGGCAGGTGCTTGCCGAGCTGCCGGATCAGGTCGTCGTTGCGCTCCAGCTCCGCGCCGGCGGCGGGGCTCAGGGGCGAGCGGACCACCCAGGTGCGCCCGGTGACGTCCTCCACCAGGGCGGACTGGTGGAGCGGGTTCTCCTCACCGCTGCGGATGGCGGCGACCGACACCGGCCGCATCCCAGGCACGGCGGCGGTGGCCAGGGCGGCCAAGGCCAGGTCGCTGCGAATCACCCTCACACCGTATGACGTCAGGCGCCTGCCGTGGTGTAGGCCGCGCCACACGAGGGTCGGGGGACCGGCCTACAGTGGGGGCGTGAGTGTGGATTCGGACGCTTTGCTGGACCTGTCGCTCTCCCGGGGGACCCTCCACCGCAACGGCCTGGGTCGTCGTGACAGCGACCCGATCACCCGGGCCCTGGGCGACTCCGCGACCCGGGTGATCGATCTGGCGGACGGTCGCGCGCTGACCTGCCGCGTGGACGGGCGGCTGCGGCTGGTCCACCGGGCGCCGCGCTTCGAGGACCCCTCGGACCAGGCGCTGTACCTCGGGCACGACGCGGAGGGCGTCGACTACGTCGCGGTGATGCGTGACGGTGAGGCGGAGGGGGCCCGCCCGGAGCCGGAGCGCGGCTGGCGCAGCCTGCGCGAGGCCGGGGCCGAGCTCGACGACACCGACGCCGGCGTCCTGACCACGGCGGTCGCCCTGGCGAACTGGCACTCCCGCCACCACTTCTGCCCGCGCTGCGGCGCCCCGACGGTCGTCGAGGAGGGCGGCTGGGTCCGCCGGTGCACGGTCGACGGGTCGCAGCACTACCCCCGGACGGACGCGGCGATCATCGTCGCGGTCATCGACGAGGACGAACGGATCCTGCTGGCCCGGGGGCCGCACTGGCCGGAGGGCCGGATGTCGGTGCTTGCTGGTTTCCTGGAGGCGGGCGAGTCGCTGGAGGCTGCTGTCCGTCGCGAGGTCGAGGAGGAGGTGGGCCTGGAGGTGCGCGACCTGGTCTACCGGGGCAACCAGCCCTGGCCGTTCCCCGCCTCGCTCATGGTCGGCTACACCGCCCGCGTCTCCAGCACGTCCCTGACCCTCGACCCCGTCGAGATCGTCGAGGCCGCCTGGTTCACCCGGGGCGAGCTGTCCCACGCCGCCCGCTCCGGCAAGCTCGGCCTGCCCCCGCGGGTGTCGATCGCCCGGCACCTCATCGAGCACTGGCACGGCGGTCCCGTGGAGGCGGCCAGCGACGCCACGGCGCTGACGTTCCCGCGGGCCACCACGTGACGGCGCCCCCGGGGGGCGGGCCGCCCACCTCGGCCGACCAGGTGCTGCAGGGACTCGACCCCGAGCAGCTCGCCGTGGCCGCGGCGCCCACCGGGCCGATGTGCGTCCTCGCTGGCGCCGGCACCGGGAAGACCCGCGCGATCACCCACCGGATCGCGTATGGCGTGTGGTCCGGGGCCTTCCAGCCCCACCAGGTGCTGGCGGTCACCTTCACCGCGCGCGCCGCGGGGGAGATGCGCACCCGCCTGCGCGCGCTCGGCGTCCCCGGGGTGCAGGCCCGCACCTTCCACGCGGCCGCCCTGCGCCAGCTCCAGTACTTCTGGCCCCAGGCCGTCGGGGGCGCCCCACCGGAGGTCATCGCGCAGAAGGCCCCCGCCGTCGCCGAGGCCGCGGGACGGCTGCGGCTGCGCCTCGACCGACCGGCGCTGCGCGACCTCGCCGCCGAGATCGAGTGGGCCAAGGTCAACCTCATCACGCCCCAGGGCTACCCGGAGGCCGTGCGGGGCCGTCGCGACGGGGTCGCGGGCCTGGACCTGACCGCGGTTTCCCGCCTGATGAGCACCTACGAGGACGTCAAGGGGGAGCGTCACGTCATCGACTTCGAGGACGTGCTGCTCCTCATGGTCGGGATCCTGGACGCGCACCCCAGGATCGCCGGGTCGGTGCGCGACCAGTACCGCCACTTCGTCGTCGACGAGTACCAGGACGTCAACCCCGTCCAGCAGCAACTGCTGGACCTGTGGCTCGGGGGCCGCGAGGAGATCTGCGTGGTGGGCGACCCCGCTCAGACCATCTACTCCTTCACCGGAGCCTCCCCCAAGCACCTGCTGGAGTTCCCGCAGCGGCACCCGGACGCGAAGGTGGTGCGGCTGGTGCGCAACTACCGGTCCAGCCCGCAGATCGTCCAGGTCGCCAACCTGGTCCTGGGGAAGACCGCCTCGGGCGGCGTGGAGCTCCGCGCCCAGAACGAGGCGGGCCCGGCGCCGCAGCTCACGGCCTACGCCGACGACGTCGCGGAGGCGGAGGGGGTCGCCGCCTCGATCCAGGACCTCCTCGGCACGGGCACCCCGGCCAGCGAGGTCGCGGTGCTGTTCCGGACCAACGCCCAGTCGGCCGCGGTGGAGTCGGCGCTGGCCGCGCGCGAGGTCCCCTACCTCGTGCGGGGCGGCGAGCGGTTCTTCTCCCGCCAGGAGGTGCGCCAGGCCGTGGTCCTGCTCCGCGGGGCGGTCCGCGGGGACACCGGGAGCCCCCCGTTGGGGCAGGCGGTCCGGGACGTCATCGGTGGCGCCGGGTGGAGCCCCCGGCCACCCGCGGCGGGAGCCGCGAGCCGGGAGCGCTGGGAGTCGCTCGATGCCCTGGCCAACCTGGCTGACGACCTGGCGGCGCTCGATCCGGAGCTGCGCATCGGTGGCTTCGTCACCGAGCTCGACCGACGGGCCTCGGAGCAGCACGCCCCGACGGTGCAGGGGGTGACGCTCGCCTCGCTCCACGCGGCCAAGGGCCTGGAGTGGGACGCCGTCTTCATCATCGGGTGCAGCGAGGGGCTCCTCCCGGTGTCGATGGCCGAGGGGGCGGCGCGGATCGAGGAGGAGCGGCGGCTGCTCTATGTCGGACTGACCCGGGCCCGCCGGGTGCTGCGGCTGAGCTGGGCCGCGGCCCGGGGCGCCGGGGGTCGGGCTGGCCGCAAGCCCTCCCGGTTCCTCCAGCCCGCCGGTCGACTGCTGGGGCTGGGGAAGGGCCCGGAGGGGGCGTCGAGGCCGAAGGCTTCCCGCACCGCCCGCCGGCCGAAGAACTGCCGGACCTGCGGTGCCGTGCTGGAGTCCGCGGCCGAGCGCAAGGTGGGACGCTGCGATCAGTGCCCGCCCACCTACGACGAGGCGACCTTCGAACGCCTCCGGGAGTGGCGGCTGGAGGCCTCACGGGACCAGAACGTGCCGGCCTACGTCGTCTTCACGGACGCGACCCTGACCGCCATCGCGGAGCTGACGCCCCGGACGACGTCGGAGCTCGCGGCGATCCCCGGTGTCGGACCCCGCAAGCTGGAGCTCTACGGCTCCGATGTGCTCGACATACTCGCTGGTCAGGACGTTGTGCGGATATCTCGGAAAGATTCTTGATTAATTGCGTTGCGCGCCCGCGAGGCGCTGCCGTACGGTAGACAACGTCCAACTCACCGGGGGTGACGACCGGTGGGCCAGCAGAGCGAGCGAGAGGAGGCGGAAACGATGATCACGATGATGATCCCCACAGGCGTGGCTGGCACCAAGGGTGCCGTGTGCCCAGTTTCCGTCGGCTCCGTTGAGCTGCTGCGGCGGGAGCGCATCGGCACCGGTGTCTACGGGGCCGATTTTGGCGCCATCACCAACCCTGCCACCGATGTGGCGTTCCCCCTTGTGAGGGCTGTGGTCTAGGACCCAGTTTCCCCTCGCAGGCCGCGGAACCCCATCTGAGGATCCGCGGCCTTTGTGCATCTGCAGCAGGTGCCTGAAGTCCGGGTCCTCGATCGAGGAGCCAGCCATGACTGATCAGGACCGGGCCGAGCGCCCGCACCACCACTGCACACAGCGCGAGGAAGGGAACAGCGTGCACACCCACGCAGGCGTCCAGGACGCCGAGCAGAACGAGTCGTCGATGAACCCCTGGATGGTCGGGGGGACCACCGAGATCGAGGCCGAACTGCCCTGCCGGCAGCACCCCGCGGACCTGTGGTTCGCCGAGCTGCCGGAGGAGGTCGAGGCGGCCAAGGCGCTCTGCGTCGACTGCCCGATCCGGGCCATGTGCCTCGAGCAGGCACTCGAGCGGCGCGAGCCGTGGGGTGTCTGGGGAGGGCAGCTCGTCCTCCAGGGGACCGTCGTGCCGCGCAAGCGGCCCCGCGGCCGTCCCCGCAAGAACCCCGTCGCGGCGTGACGCGGCGAGAGCAACATCACGCTTCGACAACACATCACACTCAAGGAGTCATCATGTACCACCTCATGGAAGAGCAGTTGGCTCGCGCCCAGCACCGCGAGCGGACCGCCGACCTGGAGCTGGAGCACCGGCAGAAGCTGGCCATGAGCCTGCGGCCGACCGCCCTGCGCCAGAACACCCAGCGGTACCTCCTGCAGCGGTGACACCGGCACGTGCCGGGGCGCATTGCCAGGCGCCGCCGCAGCAGCACCCGCCGAAGCGGGGTCGACACCTCACCGTGTGTCGGCCCCGCTTCTGTGTGTCCTGCACGTCCTCGGTGCGTCCTGCACGGCACCGGTCATGTGTGGGTCCTGCACGGCATCGGTCCGGTCATGCCGCCTCGATGTGGCAGTCGCAGGCCGGATGCCGCTCCCACCGGCGTGTGCACACCTCGGGCAGCGGGAGCGCCACGTGCCAGGAGACGCCCGGCGGGCCCCCGGCGGAGTCCAGGCACTCCAGGGTGATCATGGCCACCAGGGCGCCGACCGTGCTCGCCCGGGCCGGTGCGGCGTCCACCCTGCGGGTCAGATCCGGTGTGGGGGAAGTCAGTTGGGAGAGAATCCGGGGCCAGGCCAGATCCCGGTCGCGACGGTGCAGGTCGAGGCAGCGCAGGCAGGCCGAGCGGCCCGGGCGGACCAGAGGACCGATCACGACCTCGCCGTCGCGGAGCACCACGGGAAGCTGCGGCACGCCGGCGTCCTGCCACGCCCGCCCCTGGTCAGGCGCGATCGCGTCCACGGCGCAGAGCACCACCAGGTCGGCCCCCAGACCGGTCGGCTGGTCATGATCGGTGATCACCCGACCCGCACCGACACCGGCGAGCTCCTCGCGGATGCGGTCGATGACGTTGCCCCGGCCAGGGATCGCAAGGCAGCAGCTGTCCGGATCCCTGGGCGTGGCGCCCGCGTCCACCAGCAGGCCGTGCCCACCGAGAGTCATGACGAGCTCGGCCACCCGTTCGGCGGAGACACCGAAGCGCTGGGCGAGCACGTCGTCGCAGGAAGCGCCGGACGTGCCGGCCAGGGAGAGCAGGAGCCGGGCCTCCCGGTCGGTCAGCCCGGCGAGGACGATGCCGTGGGCGGGGGACAGCCCGAACTGCACCTCGCCGGGTCCCCGGCGCACCGGGCGGGCGCCGGGCCGGAGCCGGACTGTCGTGGACATGGGCCGACCCTGCCATGTCGGGCTGGGTGGCGGGCACCGTTGTCCACAGGGCGGGCCACGGCCGGGACGCGGTCACGGGAGGCCAGGTCGGCGCGGCGGAGGGATTCGGCACGGCACCGACACGACAGGAGGGCGGGTCGGTGCAACGGCACCGACCCGCCCTCCGACGGTTGATCTGCGCTCAGGCGCTGGCAGCCTTGCCGAGGATGCGGTTGAGGTTGGTGCCGCAAACGGGGCACACACCCTTGGCCATGCGGGTGCCCTTCTCGCTGACCTTGACCTCACCGGTCGCCTCGCGCTTCTCCTTGCACTTCACGCAGTAGAACTCGCCCTGGTAGGTCTCGTTGGTCTCAGCCATGGGTCACTCGCTCCTCATCAGTCCGCGGGCCGGGGCCCTGCTGGAGCAGGTCGTCCGACCTGCACTTCGGGTCCACCCTAGACCCACCTGAGCACAAATTCCGCACGATTCGTGCTCAGCGGCCCCTGCGTGTCGGCACCTGTGGACGCGCTCCAGCCACTGTCGGTCCGGGCAGCTAACGTGACGCTCCATGACCGGGACCCCACACGGACACGACACCGCCGGGCCGATGGCCCCGTCCCGACCGGACGTCGAGATCCGCCGCAGCGCGCGGCGTCGCAGGACGATCTCCGCCCGACTGGAGGGCGGCACCTTCGTGGTGCTCATGCCCGCGGGGCTCAGCCGCGAGGAGGAGCAGAAGCACGTCGAAAACCTGCTGGCCCGGCACCTCCGTGCGCAGTCGCGGCGCCGCCTCGAGCGGGAGGACCTGATGGCCCGGGCGCTGCGCCTCTCCGAGCGCTACCTGGACGGCCGGGCCCGGCCAGCCTCGATCACCTGGGTCACCAACCAGCAGAAGCGCTGGGGTTCCTGCAGCACCGCCAGCCGCACCATCCGGTTGTCCACGGAGCTGGAGGGGATGCCCTCCTGGGTGGTCGACAGCGTCATCCTCCACGAGCTGGCCCACCTCCTGGAGCCCAACCACGGGCCTCGGTTCAAGGCGCTCGTGGGACGGTATGCCCGCTACGCCGAGTCGACCGCGTTCCTCCACGGGGTGGCCTTCGCGAAGGGGCGTGAGGTGCCCGAGGACGACGACGGGGACCTGGAGCAGGACTGACGGGTCTTCCGCGCAGTCCGACGACCAGAGATACGAGGTCTGTCCTCGGGGTGGACCCTCAGGGCTCCTCGTCGTTCAGCAGTCTCTCGAGCTCCTCGTCGAGGCTGGTGTCGTCGTCGCTGACGCTGGTCACCCGCTCCACGAAGCCCAGGGGGTCGTCCAGGTCGGCGGCCCCGGGGGCCAGGTCGGGGTGCTCCCAGGCGCGGTCGCGGGCCGCCTGGCCGGCCTCGGACTCCAGCGCCGCCCAGAGGTTCGCGGCGTCCCGGAGCCGGCGGGGGCGCAACTCGAGCCCGACCAGGGAGGCGAACGTCTTCTCCGCCGGGCCACCGGTGGCCCGGCGGCGGCGCACCGCCTCCGCCATGGCCTGGGCATTGGGCAGGTGGGGGCTGGTGGCGCGGCTGGCGACGGTGTCCACCCAGCCCTCGACCAGTGCCAGGTAGGTCTCCAACCGGGTCAGGGCCACGCGCTGTGCCTGGCTGGGCTCGGGGGAGAACAGTGACCCGGAGACGGCTTCCTGCATGGCCTGAGGGTCACTCGGGTCGACCGACCGCAGCGCCTGCTCGATCCCCTCGGTGTCGAAGCGGATGTCCCGCGCGTAGTCCTGCACGGCGGTCAGCAGCTGCGGACCGAGCCACGGCACCCCGGCGAAGAGGCGCACCCGGGCGGCCTCGCGGACCGCCAGGTAGAGGTGGACCTCCCCGGCGTCGATCTGGAGCCCCTCGGCGAAGGCCGCGACGTTCGCGGGTAGGAGTGCCACCACCTCGCCCGGCAGCAGCGGGAGCCCGACCTCGGTGCCGGAGACGGTCTCGGAGGCCAGTGCCCCCACGGCCTGCCCGACCTGGGCGCCGAACATGCCGGCGCTCATCCGGCGCATCATCGGCTCCATCTGACCCAGCAACGCCCGCGGGTCCATGCCCGCCGGAAGTCCCGGCAGCTGGGGGAGCTCACCGTCCCCGAGGTCTCGGAGCTGGTCCTGCATGGCGGTGGTCATCGCCGTGGCGATGCCGGCCGCGACGGGCTCGGTCAGGGTCTGCCACACGGGCATGCTCAGCTCGACCCACTCGGCGCGGCTCAGGGCACGGACCCGACCCTCCGGTGGGGCCAGGTCGGTGACCTGGTCCAGCCACAACGAGGCGACCTGCACGACCTGCTCGACGTCGCGCCGGGTCGCGGCACCGATCGACGCGTCCCCCGCCGACTGCGCGACCACCTGGCGGGCGACGTCACGCGCCAGCTCGGAGTTGACGGGCCCGGAGTCGGTGCCGCCGCCACCCATGAGCATCTCGAACTGCGAGCGCATGGCGGCGACCTGCTCCCGGTCGAGGTTTCCCAGGCCCATCGACTCGAGCGCTTCCCGCATCTGTGGTG
>ERZ747221.3500-NODE-3500-length-12435-cov-3.566677_pt1 | contig 12435 bp, 10 predicted proteins | sample MGYA00374949_ERZ747221 | MGnify/ENA primary metagenome ERZ747221 (study PRJEB28779, sample SAMN05720172) | bioreactor metagenome | isolation source: Anaerobic biogas reactor | place: USA:Washington, USA | collected 2015-08-08 ... | reverse complement strand
ATGCTTCGTGTGATTGTTAAAAACGACCAGCTGCTGTGGGTAACGCTGATTATGCTTTTGTATAACACCGGCAGCGCCCTTTTAACGGCTTTCGGTGTGAACTACATGTACCTGTCGTTCGGCTATAACGGCAACCTTGTTACGATGTTTGTAGCGTTTTATGCCCTGTCGTCCGTATTTATTAATGTTTTCTACCCGAAACTCGCCGCGAAGGTGTCCAGAAAAAAGATGTCGAACATGGCGATTGTCACGACTGTCATCGGCTACGCGCTGTTTTTTGTTTTCGGCACCTTTATGCCGAAAACCGTTCCGGTGCCCGTCCAATTGGCCATGCTCTGCCTGGAGGCGTTCATCATCGGGTTCGGCCAATCGTTGTTCTATATGATCACGACGATATACCTTGCCAACACCATCGAGTACAACGAGTACAAAACCGGTTCCCGCGACGAAGCAATTATCTTTTCCTTGCGGCCGTTCATGGCGAAAATGGGCAGCGCCCTGCAGCAGCTGATCATTATGGCGGCGTATCTGGCCATCGGTATGACGGATATTACCAACAAGATATCCGATGTTGAAAATGACGCGTCAATGGCCATCGGCAAGAATCCCGCCATGGCGGATGCCATTGAAAAGGCGAAAACCAAAAGCATTGAAGGGATTCTCGGCAGCGCACCGGAAAACATTGCGTTTTGGCTGCGGGTGAGCATGGTTGTGGCGCCTGTCGTTCTCATCGGCGTCGCTTATATTGTAATGAAAAAGAAAATGAAAGTGGATGAGGACAGTTACGACGAAATGCTCAAAGCAATAGAGGCGCGAAAAAGCGCGGAGAGCGAAGAATAAAAACCGGGGCGGCCGACAAGCCGCCCCTTTTTCGTTGCGTTGCGTGTGTTATTCCGACAGCGCCGGCCAGAAAACACCGAGTTTTTCCGACTCCGTGCCCGCGTTGTCCTTGATGATGACATCGCCCTCATGGCCGCCTAGGTCGACGATGTTTTGCTTGACGCTGCCACAAAGCAAGGCGTTGTCTTTGATGACACATCCTCTTAAGTGCCTGAGCACCATGCCGTAATCGGGGCTTTTCTGGCCGGTTCCCCCGTCGTTCATGCCGACGCGGAAGCTGTTGCCCGATATGACCGTGTTGACGCATCGCTCGGCGCGCAGATGGCAGCGGTCGTATTCGTCGACGGGCGGGGTATCGGCGTAATCCCCGGCGCCGCTGCGATTGAAGATATTGCCCGTGACGGTGACGGTGTCACACTGCCTGCCTTCACTGCCAATCAGGCTCAGAGCGGGGCCGCCGCTACGGTCGAAGTAGTTGCCGGTGAGGTTGACGGTGTTGCTGTCACGAAGGCTTACCCCCGCGAGGCGGTTCCATTCGAACCGGTTGCCCGTGGCGGTCACCGAAGCCGCGACCTTGTCCGCGCATATCCCCGCGCCGAGGTTGCCCGACATCCAGTTGTCGAGAATGAAACCGTCCCAGCCGTTGACATACAGCCCGTGGCCTTTGTTGAAGCAAAGCATACTGTGGCGGACGGAGAAACACCAGATGTGATTGAGATGAACCCCGTCGCCGCTGAAACCGTCGACGCGGCAGTCCTCAATCGTCGGCGTGTCCTCCTCGCCGGCGCCGTTGTAATCGTCGTGCGTCACCAGGATACCATGGACGCCGCTGCCGAGCCGGCCGCCGCGAAGGGAAAGCCCTTTGATGACGCAGCCGGCCGCGTCCGAAACGTCAAGCAGGCAGGGCGCTTCCGGGTCGTTGAGCGTCAGGATGCTGCTGCCGTTGCGGCGGAAGGACCAGGCGGGCAGGCCCGTTACGCTGACGAGCCGCGGAACCTTTAAACAGCCGCACAGATAGTCGCCCGGCGGTACAACGACCGAACCGGCGGCCGCGCCCGCTTCGTCGAGCGCTTTTTGAATCGCGCTCGTGCAGTCGGTTTTACCGTCCCCGACGGCGCCGAATGCCGTGATATCCAATACGTTTGTCATATCAAACCCGCCTTTCGCCGCGAACGGCTTTGCTGTATATTGATTATATATCCCGCAGGAAAAGAAAGGAAGACCGCCGTGAAAATATTCGAGACGATTTCCGTTGGGGGCAAGCTCCTGCCGTTTGAAACATACCGGCCGTTCGCCGATTTGCCGGAGCGGAAACCGGCCGCGAAAACCGCGGCTGTTTTGATTGCCAACGGGGAGCAGCGGCTCGGTGAGGAATACCCGATACTGAAGGCGACCGACTACTTGCGTTACTTCCGCGAAGGCAACCGAAGCGTCTATGAAAAGGCGTATTTTGAGCGGCGCGCCATGGTCATCGACCTCCTGCTCGCCGAATACGCGGAAAACGCGGGGCGCTTTGCGGACAAGCTCGCTGACGGGGTCTGGCATATCCTCGAGGAGACCACCTGGGTGGTGCCCGCGCACATGAAAACCGCCAACGGGTTAACCGGCGAGTTCCGTCAGGATGTCACGATACTCGACCTGTTTTCCGCCTGCACAGCTTCGGTTCTCGCCTGGGCGCTGCGCCTGTGCGGCGGCGCGCTTGACGAAGTGGAGCCGGTGCTGCGCGAACGGATATTGTATGAACTCGACCGCCGAATTTTCCGCCCCTTTTTAGAGTGTGGCGGCGCCAACTGGTGGACCGGCTTCAGCGGCCGGAAGGTCAACAACTGGAACCCGTGGATTGTCTCGAATGTGCTTGACGCGGCGGCGCTGTGCGTCGAAGACGCCGGGCGCCGCGAGGCCGTCGCCGGGCGCGCCCTGCGCATGCTCGACAACTTCGCCAAGGAGTATTTGCCCGACGGCGGCTGCGACGAGGGGCCCGGCTATTGGACCGCCGCCGGGGCGTCGTATTTCGACGCGCTGGAGGTTCTCTATGACATGACGGGCGGCCGAATCGATGTGTTCGATGTGCCGCTTGTGCGCCGTATGGGCGAATACATCATGAACGCGCATATCAGCGGGGAGTATTTCGTCAATTTCGCGGACGCGCACGCGAGGCTGAAGTTGGACGGAGCCATGGCCGCCCGTTTCGGCCGGCGGACGGGGTCGCGCCGCCTCGAAAACTTCGGCGCCGAGATGTTGCGGCAAAACGGCCCGCTCGGGGCGGGTTACTCCCATCCGTACCGCTCGGTGAAAAATCTGCATGACAGCCCCGCAGCCGCGCGGGGGTATACCCCCGCCGAAAGCGTCTGGCTCGACGGTATCTGCGTCATGGCCCAAAGGCAGTTTCCGCAGGCGGACAAAGGGCTGTACCTCGCCGTTAAAGGCGGCCACAACGCCGAAAGCCATAATCACAACGATGTCGGCAGCTTTATCGTCTACGCCGACGGGGAGCCGCTGGTCATCGACGCCGGCGTCGAAACCTACCGGCGGGAAACCTTCAGCCCGGAGCGGTACGGCATCTGGACGATGCGCTCGGCTTACCACAACCTCCCCGTCTTCAACGGCGTTGAGCAGCGGGCGGGCAAACAATACGCGGCTGAAAACGCGGCGTATAACGAAGAAGAACGTTCTTTATCCATGGACCTGACCGCGGCGTACCCGGACGAAGCGGGGCTCGGCAGTTATACGCGCCGGGCGGCGTTAACCGGCGGCGCGGCCGTGATAACCGACAGCATCCGGTTCAACGCGCCGGGCGGCGCGGTGTTTCATATACTGCTGAGCGACGAACCGCAGTTCGCCGGCGCCGGATTGGTGCGGTTGGCGCGCGGGCACACGCTGACTTACGACAAAGCCCTGACGGCGGCGGTTGAGGCCGTCGAGTTGACCGATGAGAATCTCCGCCGCGACTGGCGGCGCGAAAGGTTGTTCCGGCTGAAACTCGCCGCGGGCGGTATTGAAAACGCGGTATACCGGACCGTTATTGAGTAATACCGGGCATAATTACCGTTTGCTATGAAAAATGCAGAAAAATCCGCAAAACTCATAGGAGAAATGCGGATTTCTTTGCATTTTTGGCACTTGTTCGCCTTTTTCTTTTATTGATCCTCCGGCGCTTGCGCAAGGAGTGCTTCGATTTCCGCCTCCGCCTTTTTAATCGCTTCGGCTTCTTTCCGCGAGAGCCCGCCGAGTTGGTCGACGATAAGGTCAACTTTGCTTTTCACCGTTAACAGGTTATCGCGGGAGTCGGTGATTTTTCTTTGGACAATCCAGTCCGCGATGAGCCCGTCAAAAAAGAAGGCGCTCCTTGAGTTCCCTCTTTTGGACGATGAGCCGGTCTCTTTCGAAATCCAGCCGCGTCAGCGCCGAATCGATCTCTTTCAGCTGGCCGGCAGGTTGCCCGGACGATTCCATCTCATTGTGCAATTCCGAATTCATATCCATTCTCCTTTCAGGGATTGTCCGCCGGCAACAGCGAATACTTTCCGTCTTTGCTTATCTGAAACGAAAGAACACCGTTCTTCCTTTCACACGGCAATTCTTGGCGCCCGGTATTGCGGCGCATGAAACCATCCTTCTTTCCTTGAACACATAGTACCATACGATGAGCGCTTGTTCAAACATTTCGCGGCATTTTGCTGGACAGACGCCCGCGCGGATGATATACTTCGAATGAACAATAAATAAGGGAGGGATGATAATCCATGAAATCTCTGACCGACACTTTTATTTTAAACAACGGCGTGAAAATCCCCTGCGTGGGTTTCGGCACCTGGCAGACGCCCGACGGCGAGACGGCGGTCAAGGCCGTCCTCAAAGCGCTCGACACAGGCTACCGCCACATCGACACCGCCGCCATATACGGCAACGAAAAGGGGATAGGGGACGCGCTGAAACAATGCGGCATTCCCCGTGAGGAGATTTTCATCACCAGCAAGCTGTGGAACGCCGAGCGCGGCTACGAGAAAACGCTCGCGGCCTTTGAGGTCACGATGGAGAAGCTCGGGCTCGATGTTCTGGACTTGTACCTGATTCACTGGCCCGCCGCGAAAGGCGACCCTGCCGAATGGCAGAAGACCAATCTGGAAACCTGGCGGGCGTTCGAGCTGCTCTACGAACAAAAACGAATCCGCGCCATCGGCGTCAGCAACTTCCTGCCGCACCACCTCGAACCCGTCCTCCGCGAAGCGAAAGTCAAACCGATGGTTAACCAAATCGAGTTCCACCCCGGCTACACCCAGCCGGAAGCTGTGGAGTTCAGCCGCGCCAACGGCATCGTCGTCGAGGCGTGGAGCCCGCTCGGGACGGGAAAAATGCTCGGCAACCCCGACCTGCTGCGGATCGCCGGCAAATACGGCGTCTCCGTTGCGCGGCTTTGCATCCGCTGGTGCCTGCAAAACGGCACGCTGCCCCTGCCGAAGTCCGTGACGCCCGAACGCATTGAGGAAAACGCGAAGGTGTTCGACTTTGCGATTGACGCCGAAGACATGACCTTCATCGACGCCATGCCGTATATTGGCGGCTCCGGCTCGCATCCCGACAAAATCAGTTTTTAAGCCTATATTATAATAGGTATAAGCGGTTCCCGGTTTCTTATCGAGCGGGGAACCGCTTTTTTGTGAAATGGCGCTTTATTCCCTTGGGGTTTTGTGGTAAACTGTTTTTGTATAATAGGGGGGATATGGGCATGGTGATTCGAAGCGAAACGGGTATCGACGGCGGCGCCCTGCGCGAAGCGCTCGAAAAATCGCTCGAGGGCAGAACACTGAAAAAAGTGCTGCTTCTGCCCCCCGATTTCACGAGGATGTATTCGGGCGCGGGCGTCATTACCGCCGTGTATTACGAGCTGCTCAAGGACCGCTGCGAAGTGGACATCCTGCCGGCGCTGGGCACCCATGAGCCGATGACGCGCGAGGAATGCCGCGCGTTTTTCGGGGAAGGCGTGCCGTTTGAGCGCGTCATCGTCCACAACTGGAAGACGGACGTCGTCAAGCTCGGCGAGGTGCCCGCGGAATTCGTCGCCGGCGTGTCCGAAGGGCTCGTGCGTTCAAAAATCGACGTCGAGGTCAACCGGCGTGTCGTTGACAAAAGCTATGACTTGATCATTTCCGTCGGCCAGGTCGTGCCGCACGAAGTCGTCGGCATGGCCAACTACTCCAAAAATATTTTCGTCGGCTGCGGGGGCGCGAGCATGATCAACAGCTCCCACATGCTCGGCGCTTTTTACGGCATGGAGCGGGTCATGGGGCGGGACTTTTCGCCCGTGCGCCGTGTGTTTGACTACGCACAGGAAAAATTTTTGGCGGACGTGCCTCTGCTGTATGTGTTGACCGTCACCACGAACGTTGACGGCGAAACCCGGATTCACGGGTTGTATATCGGCAACCGCCGGGAACTGTTTGAGGAAGCCGTCAGGCAAAGCCAAGAGCTCAACCTGACCTATGTGGACAAGCCTCTGAAAAAAACCGTCGTGTACCTTGACGAGCGCGAGTTCAAAAGCACATGGCTTGGCAACAAAGCGATCTACCGCACGCGCATGGCCATCGCCGACGGCGGCGAGCTGATTGTCCTCGCGCCGGGCGTGCGCAAATTCGGCGAGGATGACGAAAACGACCGCCTCATCCGCAAATACGGGTATGTCGGGCGCGAAAACGTCCTGAAACTTGTCAACGAAAATGAGGATTTGCGCTTGAATTTGTCCGTCGCCGCGCATCTCATCCACGGCTCGTCCGACGGCCGCTTCCGCGTGACCTACTGCGCCGAAAAACTCAGCGAACAAGAGGTGCGCTCGGCCGGGTTTGACTACCTGCCCTACTGTAAAGCACTTGAACTTTACAGACCCGATACGCTCAAAGACGGCTTCAACACCCTGCCCGGCGGGGAGGGAATTTATTATATCTCTAACCCCGCGCTGGGGTTATGGACTGTGAAGGCTCCTTTTCCAAAGGAGCTGTCGCCGTAAGGGCGCCAAAGTCATCTGCGGATGACTATAGGATTCTAATCACCCGAGGCCTTCAGGCCTTTCCCTCATTTGAAAAAGAGGGCTTTCGAGGAGCTGTCACCGAATGGCGGCTGAGGATTTTAACATGACCGAAAAGTATATCGACCTGCACACCCACTCCACCAAGTCCGACGGCTCGATGACGCCGGCCGAGGTGGTCCGCCACGCGAAAGAGCAGGGCTTAGCCGCCATCGCCCTGTCGGACCACGACAGCGTCGAGGGCGTCCGCGAGGCGATGGAGGAGGGTGAACGGGTAGGCCTCGAAGTCATCCCCGCCATCGAGTTTTCCACGATATCCGAAACCGAAACCCATATCCTCGGCTACGGTATCGACGCCGAAAACCCCGCCCTGCTCGAACGGCTCGAGGATGTTAAAATTGTCCGTAAAAAACGCATTGAGGAAACCTGTGAAAAGCTCAACGCCCTCGGTTTCGCCGTCACCGTGGAGGAAGCGCTCGCCATAGCCCCCTCGGGGCTCGTCGGCCGGGCACACTTCGCGAAGCTGCTGACCGACAAGGGCTACACGGCTTCGGTCCGCGAGGCGTTTGACCTTTACCTGAACAACGGCCGGCCCGCGTATTCGGGCACGCAGCTGCTGACGGCCGAAGAAGCGATAGGGCTCATCAAAACGGCGGGCGGGCTTGCGTTCCTCGCGCATTTGCACCTGACCAAAAAAAGCGGGGAAGAACTCCGGCGTTTTGTCGGCGAGCTTGTGTCCTACGGGCTCGACGGCCTCGAAGGCTATTACACCGACTACACCCCCGCCATACAAGAGCAGGTTCGGGCCCTCGCGGAAGAATACGGCCTGCTGCTTTCGGGCGGAACGGATTTCCACGCGCAGATGAAGCCGCACATCCAAATCGGCATAGGCCTCGGCAATTTGCGAATTCCTTACAGCGTGCTGCAAACAATAAAAGATGAATACAGAAGGGAACACGAAACGGCATGAAAAAATCGGACATCGGCCTGATAGGCCTCGCGGTCATGGGCGAAAACCTCGTCATGAACATGGAAAGCAAGGGCTTCACCGTCTCGGTCTACAACCGCACGGCGCAAAAAGTCACGGACTTCATCGAAGGCCGGGCGAAGGGGAAAAACATCACCGGCGCCTATTCCCTTGGGGAACTCGTCGCAGGCCTTGAAAAGCCGCGCAAGGTGATGCTGATGATCAAAGCGGGCAGCGCGGTTGACGACTCCATCGAAGCGCTCATCCCTCTGCTCGAACCGGGCGATATTATCATCGACGGCGGCAACTCGCATTTCCCCGACACGGCGCGCCGCACCGCGTATGTCGAGAGCAAGGGGCTTTTGTATATCGGCACGGGCGTTTCCGGCGGGGAGGAGGGCGCCCTGAAAGGGCCGAGCCTCATGCCGGGCGGCTCGAAAGCGGCGTGGCCGTTTGTCAAGCCCATCCTGCAAGCCGTCAGCGCGAAAGTGGAGGACGGCTCCCCCTGCTGCGACTGGGTCGGCGAAAACGGAGCGGGCCACTTTGTCAAGATGGTCCACAACGGCATCGAATACGGCGACATGCAGCTCATCTGCGAGGCGTACCAGCTCATGCGCGACCTGCTCGGCATGACCGCGGACGAAATGCACGAAGTCTTCGCGAAATGGAACGGGGAAGAGCTCGACAGTTATTTGATAGAAATCACGAGGGACATCCTCGCCTTTAAGGACGAGGACGGTTCGCCTTTGGTTGATAAAATCCTCGACACCGCCGGCCAGAAGGGCACCGGCAAATGGACGGGCATCGCCGCGCTCGACGAGGGCGTGCCGCTGACGCTCATCGGCGAGGCCGTATTCGCGCGCTGCCTGAGCGCCATCAAAGAGGAGCGAGCCGCCGCATCCAAAGTCCTGACCGGGCCTGCCCCCGCGTTCACGGGTGATAAGACGCAATTTGTCGAAGACATCAAATACGCTCTTTACGCGGCGAAAATCGTTTCCTACGCGCAGGGGTATACGCTCATGCGCGCCGCGGCCAAAACCTACGGCTGGAACCTCAACTACGGCGGCATCGCCCTGATGTGGCGCGGCGGTTGTATTATTCGCAGCGCCTTTCTCGGTAAAATCAAGGAGGCGTTCGACGCCAATCCCGCGCTTCAAAACCTGCTTTTGGCGCCGTACTTCAAGGATGCGGTCGAAAAAGCCCAGCCCGGCTGGCGCCGTGTGTGCGCGGCCGCTCTGGCCAACGGCGTCCCCGTCCCCGCGATGACGACCGCGCTTTGCTACTACGACGGCTACCGCTGCGAAAAACTGCCGGCCAACCTTCTGCAGGCGCAGCGCGACTATTTCGGCGCCCACACCTACGAGCGTGTCGACGCGCCGCGCGGCGAATTCTTCCACACCAACTGGACCGGCGAGGGCGGCAACACCGCCTCGTCGCAGTATGTGGTTTAAACTTTTCTACCTCTCAGTCGCCTGCGGCGACAGCTCCCCTAACATAGGGGAGCCAAGTTCCTTGCCTCTCCTTGGTAAGGAGATGGTGCGAAGCGATTTCATCGCTGCGCAGCGGACGGAGAGGTCGATACCGCCTCATCGCCGTATAATAGTGGTATGATAAAAATCGTAGGGGGCGGTTTCCATGCCGCCCCGCGCCCCGGTCAAAAAATAACCGGGCAGGCGTGGAAGCCTGCCCCTACAGGGAGGTCATTATGAAACCGATTAAAAAAGACGCCGTCTGGGCGCTCGTCGTCCCGACGAGCATGGGCGTGCGCATCTGCCCGCCCGACGGCCAGCCCGTCGAGGCGAGCGACACCTTCTTCATGCAGGCGACCAGCGCCGAAACCAACGTCGCGAGCGTTTCCTCCTACCTCGGCCTGCCCGTCAAGGTGCTGACGACTTTCGTCAAAGGCAGCCCGGTCGCGAGCTTCATCAAAAGCAGCCTGCGCGCGCGGGGCATGGCCTTCGAGGGCAAAGAAGTCGAGCAGGGCGGCCCCTGGGGCTACCGCCACCAGTTCAACATCGCCGACAGCGGCCGCGGTTCGCGCGGGCCGCGCGTGCACAACGACCGCGCCGGCGAAGTCGGCCGGACGCTGAACATCGCCGACTTTGACCTCGAGCGGATTTTCGGCAAAGAGGGCGTCGCGGTCCTGCACCTTTCCGGCCTTATCGCCGCGCTTTCGCCCGAGACGGGGCAATTCTGCCTGGAACTCGCGAAGGCGGCCAAAAAATACGGCACGATTATCTCCTTCGACCTCAACTACCGCGCCACCTTCTGGAAAGGGCGCGAGGAGGAGCTCCGCGGCATTTTCACCGAAATCGCCGGCGTCGCGGATATTCTCGCGGGCAACGAGGAGGATTTTCAGCTCTGCTTCGGCATCAAGGGCCCCGAAGCCGGCGGCAAAGGCCTGAAGGCCAAAACGGAAAACTTCAAAAGCATGATCTATCAAGTCAAAGAGGCCTTCCCCGGCGCCTCGGTGTTCGCGACCACCCTGCGCGAGGTCATCAGCGTCGACACCCACCTTTGGGGCGCGATACTGCTCGACGGCGGCGACTGGCATATCGCCGAGCCGCGCGAAATCCGGATTCTTGACCGCATAGGCGGCGGCGACGGCTTTGTCGGCGGCCTGCTTTACGCCATCCTCAAAGGGTGGGAAAGCGAAAAGTGGGTGCAGTTCGGCTGGGCAAGCGGCGCTTTGGCGACGACCTTCCTGACCGACTATGCGCAGCCGGCCGACGAGGAGCAGGTTTGGAGCATCTGGGAAGGCAACGCGCGGGTAAAACGGTAGCGAAAGGCGGACATAAAGGATGAAATTGAATTGCCGGAGGTGACTCGGTTGAAAAGGCTGAAAAAGGTTTTCGCTCTGCTCTTAGCCCTGCTGACGGCAGGCAGCCTGGCGTCGTGCCGCGGCGGCCCCGCGGCGAAGAAAGAAACGGTAACATTGAAGTTATGGGGCGCGCCGGAAGACAAGGCGCTGCTTACGGAACTTTCGGAGGGTTTTAAAAAGAAAAATCCACAAAAAGCTTATACCATTGTTTTCGAAGCGGTCGGCGAGGCCGACGCGAAAACGGCGTTTCTGAAGGCCCCCTCGACGGCCGCCGACGTGTTCGCCTTCCCCAACGACCAAATCCGGGATTTCACGGCCGCGAAAGCGCTCCTTGAAATCACCGCGAACGCCGAAAAGGTGAAGGGGGCGAATATGGCCGGCGCTGTCGAAGCCGCGACGGTTGACGGCAAGCTGTACGCCTGCCCCGCCGCGATGACCAACGGCTGTTTCCTCTATTACGACAAGAGCGTCGTCAGCGCCGCGCAGGCGACAACGCTCGACGGCCTGCTCGCCGCGGCGAACAAAGCCGGCAAAAAAGTGCTGATGAACGTTTCCAACGCGTGGTATCTGTCCGCCTTCTTTCTCGGCGCCGGCTGTAAACTCGGCGTGGGCGCGGATGGAAAAAAAGTCTGCGATTTTAACAGCGCCGCGGGCGTGAAAACAGGCGAAGCCATTCAAAAATTCACGGCGGATAAAGCGTTTATGACCGGCGGCGACGCCGATATTATCGCGAAAATGGGCGATCAGCTTGCCGCTTGTGTTTCCGGCGCGTGGAACGCCGAAACAATCAAGGAGAAACTCGGCTCAAATTTCGCGGCGGCCAAGCTTCCGTCCTTTTCCGCCGGGGGCGGCGAAAAACAGATGGTTTCGTTCGCGAGCTACTCGCTCATCGGCGTCAACAAAAACACAAAACACCCCGCCGACGCTATGGCACTGGCCGACTGGCTTACCAACGAACAAAGCCAGCTGAAGCGGTTTGAGAAGAGGTCGCTTGTTCCCACCAACCGCGAGGCCGTATCAAGCGAAGCGGTCCGGTCCGACCCCGCGCTCGGCGCGCTCGCGGCGCAAGGGGAATTCGCCTTGCCGCAAAAGGATATTCCCGTCACCTATTGGGGACCGGCGGCGGCTTTCGGCAAAGCGATGGAAGAACAAAACGGCAAACGGCCGGTGAAAGACCTTCTTGACGACATGGTGGCGCAGATTTTATCCTGAAACGGAATACTTCGGCTGAGAACACCCCTTGCCCGGCCCGGGCAAGGGGTGTTTTTTTGTAATCCTGGCCGAAGGCCAGGGTGCCATCGTCGTTTCGGCCGAAGCCGCTTGACTTTTTCGGACCTCAGTTTATGGCTTACAGCTCGAGAAGCCACTTTGCCACGCCGTCATCCTCGTTGCCGCCGATAACGGCAGAGGCTTTTTCTTTTACCTCCGGTTTGGCGTTGGCGACGGCATAGCTTTCGTCGCTGGCCGCAAACAGCGGCAAATCGTTAAGGTTGTCACCAAACGACACAACCTTGTCAAAGCCGTATTCTTCACGCAAAAACTTTGCGGCGTTGTGTTTCGAGGCCTCCGATGAGCAGGCTTCCAGGTACCGGTAACCGTCCTCGTAAATATCGCGGTAATACTCTATATGCAGGTTTTTATCCCGGCAGAGTTCCTTATGCAGCGCGGCTAAATTTTCTTCGAGATCGCAAACGGAAAAGTAGATAACGGGCTTTTTCAATAACTCAGAGAAATCGTCAATCCGCGTAAACCGTTTGCCGTATTTTTGAACCCGTTCCTCCACAAACC
>ERZ747221.3498-NODE-3498-length-12447-cov-6.653032_pt1 | contig 12447 bp, 7 predicted proteins | sample MGYA00374949_ERZ747221 | MGnify/ENA primary metagenome ERZ747221 (study PRJEB28779, sample SAMN05720172) | bioreactor metagenome | isolation source: Anaerobic biogas reactor | place: USA:Washington, USA | collected 2015-08-08 ... | reverse complement strand
CGTCAGGCTGACGCTGCCCATGCGGGTCTCCGGTTTCATCCCGGCGATCTCTGCGAGGAACGCCTGCATATCGCCTTCTTCGGGGGCCGAGAGAGTCCGGGCGCCTGCCGGCGAGAGAGAGAGGATCTCGGTCTCGGTCAGCGTGGTGACGTAGACGTCAAAATTCTGACTTACAGTCTTCCCCCCATGGTGCGCCCGGGCCATGAGCCCGAGGTTGACGCTCTTTCCCGGCGGACAGATGGCACGCCAGGGGAGGGGGATGACCTCCTGGTAGGAGGGTTGCGTCTGGCCCACGGAGATGCTCCCTGCGCCTCTGTCGTTGATCTGGAGATTCAGATTGGTCTCACGGAGGGGCCTCCCGGCAAGGTTGAGCGAGTAGGATATGACACCATCTACCGGGACAAGCACCTCTTCGACGATGAGCGCACTGCTGTTCCTGACCTTGAAGGTGACGCTCTCCGTGTAGGGCGAGCCGTCAGCGGCGAGGAGCGGGTACCTGATCGGAACGGTCGCGTTATACGGCACGGAGTAGTACTCGCTGTCAAAGATGGGAACGACCGGGTTCGGTGTCGGTGTCGGGGCCGGTGTGACCGGGTATCGGTACACATAGTCTTCCACCCGGAGGTCGCCATGGTTTATGCGGAAGTATATTTGTTTGTAGTAGGAGATAGCGGATATGTTCACGATGGTACTGGCATATCCGAACTCATCGGTCGTGAGTGTCTGGTTATCGATGTAGATGCGGCGATACGCGCCGCTGGAATACTCTTCATACCATACGCTGATATCAACATCTTCTCCCGCCATGGGCTTCCCCGCGGTCGTGTTCCAGAGAACTGCCATGATCGGGAGGGTGTTGCCGGTCAGGTAGATCGCTGTGGGGGCGCCACCGATGAGCTCGCGCAGGATGCCGTCCGATGGATTGGCCCCGCCAAGGCCGCCAGTGGCGTTCACGGCTTCATAAGCGTTGATCCTGCCCGCGCCGTAGGCGTTGTTCGGTTGCATCGTCGGCAGGATGGTTCCGTCTTCGCCAATGTGGACCGCCGTCTTCATCAGGGCAGCTTTCACGTCGGCGGGCGTAAGCGAGCTGTTGCCCGAGAGCATCAGCGCTGCGGTTCCGGCAACGGCCGGACAGGCCATGGAGGTACCTGCCATGGAGGCGTACTGCCCATAATAGTATGCCGATATGATACCGACACCGGGCGCCATGACGTCAGGCTTGATATAGGGGGCGGCCCGGTTCACCGGCCCCATGCTGCTGAAAGATGCGCGGTAATCCATCAGGTAGTCGGTCGCGCCGACGGTGATGGCATCTTTTGCAGTTCCCGGCGTACCGATGGTGGCGGTGCCGTACCAGCCATCGTTTCCGGCGGCGAGAGCGACGACGGTGCCGCCTTTGACCATATTGTTGATGGCGGTGTCAAGGACGGTCTCCCCGTCGGATTGGTAGCACTCGGAGAGCTTGATCTCATCGATCCAGATCTCAGTCGCTCCGGTGTTGGTGACGCTGAGATTCCAGATGCCGTTCCATCCGGCGGCGTTCGAGCTGTAAGGGGCCTTGAAGTAGTAGAGGTTATCCATCTGATCAAAACCGAGCCAGTCAATCTCAGCGCCGCTGGCGGTCTTGCCCCGGGCATCGGTCAGAGTGATCGTGAGGTTCTCCAGGAGATCCAGTGAACCGTAGTCGTCCGCAGTGGCGTAGTACCAATCCTCGACCCGAACCGATCCGATCACGAACTGGGGTTCGTACAGGCAATCGGGGTCTCCAAGCATCTCCGATGAGACTTCGAGCGAAACGATCCGGTTCTCGCCTCTGGGGAGGGGGAAGTCACTTTCGGATTGATCTCGGGAGACGTAACCTCCAAGGCTCATGGAGACGACATCAGCCCCGTTATCGATCGCCCACTGGGCACCGCCGAGAACGGTGCTGAACGGACCGGAACCTTCGCTGTTGAGGACTTTCGCCCCGATCAGATTTGCTCCGGGCGCGACGCCCAGGGCCACATCAAAGGTACCAGAGTAACTCGTCTCGATCGTGACGGTGCCGCCTGCTGCTGTGCCGGCGCAGTGGGTGCCGTGACCGTGGTCGTCATAGGCCGAAGAGTTGTCGCCGCTGACGAAGTCAGCGAATTTAACGACACGGTCACCGAACGCGGGGTGGTTGCCGTCGATGCCGGTATCGATGATGGCTATCGTCACGCCTTCACCGGTAGTTCCGTTCTTCCAGACGGACGGGGCCTCGATGTAGTCCACGCTCCAGACGGTGACATACCCCATCTCCGTACGGCTAATGGAATCAGGACTGACCGTTGATGCAACCTCTGTGACCGGATCGCCCAACGTGACGATCAGATCCGGCTCGATGTGATCGACGCCAGGGATAGCGGCAAGCCGATCCAGGGTCGCCGGATCGGCCTCAAGCCAGATGGTGTTTGCTATCCAGTAGGATCGGGCAGTCTTCGCAGCTGTCGAATCGACCGCTCTGACGGTCTGGAGCACCTGTGCCTGCCGGCTCAGAGCATCGGTTTTGAGCTGGTTGAACGACACAAACTGCTTTGGCTGTTCATTTAAGACCAGGAAGATCGGGATGCGCTCTCCCGCAGGCTGGGGCGGGGGATCGTATATGATAATCCGGTCATCATCGGGCAGGGCGCTTGATGTGCCCGCCAGAAGCAGTACAAAGAGCAGGAGTATAAAGCCTGCTCGGAATTTCGACGGTTTCATGTTGATCACCAGAAATCAGGCGATAATAGGTTAAAGATGTAAGGTGTTATATATGTGTTCCGATTGACTCTCCCGATCGCAAAAGAAAATGTACTAAATTTAAAAAATCAGAGAGGATATATCCTGTATTTACTATGATAAATATTGCTATAACTTATAATTTGGATGGTATGTTTAATTATACCTGTTATTTTCTCATAAAATGACGTAAAAATAACTTAAATCTCGCGAGACCCTATATTTATGACGATATACCGAAAGAGAGGTTTTTCGGCCGATTTCTGGATATATCTGTAGATTATTCCCCATGCGCGAGAATGCAGGCACCTGTTTGGGTATGGAACTCCTGTTCGGTCGTCTTTTCTTCACGTATGAACTGCTGAGATCCGACCGGCGGTCGATTTCGGGAGAGGCCGCGGCAGCAGGGGAACGGAGGAAGAACCATGGGCAGACCACGAGATGGATACCAAAAAGTTGGGGTTACCCCCACAATTCAAACCAGATGTTCCGCAGGCCAACGTTGTACTGGGCGATGAACATCGCATCACTGACCTCAATGACTCCGTTATGGTTAACGTCGGTCCTCTGAAATTGTTCGCTCCCGCGGTCTGGCTCCTTCTTCAGCCCCACGACCTGCTGGAGTACGAGAAGAGTATCGGCCTGGTTAACCCGCCCATCCCCGTTGGCATCCCCGAAGAGAACCGGAGTGGCCTTGATGTAACCGTGTTTCGTGGTCGCGGGGCCACCATCCACCGAGAGCGTGACGGTATGGTTGCCGGGGAGGGTATAGGTGTGTGTCGGGTTCTGTACCGTAGAGGTGTTCCCATCGCCGAAGGTCCAGTACCAGGATGATGGATTGCCCGGAGACGTATCGGTGAACCGCACCGTGAGCGGGATAGCACCGGCGGTGAGATCAGCGGTGAACGCGGCGCCTGTCACTGATTCTCCGACGGTGATGGCCTTTTCTGTGATATTGCTCCCCCCACGGCCGGTTACGGTGAGGCGGGCAGTGTAAGTGCCGGCCTCATTATAGACATGGGTGGCATTCCGGGTTGATGCTCCGACACCGTCACCAAAAGACCAGAGCCAGGCGGTGATCTCACCGGTTGAGGTATCGGTGAACTGCACTGCAAGTGGGGCGGGGCCTGAGGTGACGTTCACGACAAAGGCGGCGATCGGCGGAGGCGGCATGACGTTGATGGAGATCTGCCCGTTCTCAAGCAATGTGGGCGGGAAATCGATTGAGACGTTCTCACGCGGGACTGTATACGAGCTCCCGGAGATGTTCACCAGGGTCTGACCCGACGTGGCGTTTGCCCGTACCGTGAGGTCGAGAAGAGGGGTCCACGACGCCGTGTTCAGGTTCGTCATGTTCCCGAGATAGGCATACAGATACCCGGTCGAGATGTTGTCATACACGGAGGAACCGAGAGAACTCCAATCCAGTGTCACGCCCGCGTCCCGTGCGGTTGCATTCAGGGATACCGATGTGACATTTATGATAGCCGGGTTCCACCGGGTCCAGACATCCGCTTCCTTTGCGTTGTTCAGGGATCGGACCATGATGGGAAGCACCTTCTGCGACCCGACGTCGATGGTGCCCGACGGGGCCTTGAACTCGCCGAAGGCCGGGTAACTGCCGCCACCGCTGGTTACGATCTGGCCGGGGATCTGGAGATTGAAGTCATGTGTCGACCCGCTCTCATCCAGGTACGTACAACCCCAGTAGAACTCGAGATCGCTCGTGCCGGTACGGTTGGTCGGCCGGAATGTGATATCGATGATATCGGTATACTCCGTGGTGGTAAGGCCATCCGGGATCTCAAGTTCCACCCACATCATGTTCATGTGGGGAGGTTGCTGCAGATTCAGGTGCATCTCTTCGGGAACAGACACAAGGAGGGCCGGCCCAAACTCTTCATCATCGTAAGCGCCGTTATATGCGTGGGCATCGATGATCACCGCACCTGGCAGTGCCGGCGCGACGTCGTCGACGATGAGATATGACCCATCATACATCAGCTCAAACCAGATCTGCGTTGCACCGGTGATGTTGTTCACGCCGACAGCAAAGGTACCGGGCTGCCCGACAGAGAGCGTACCGGAGGGTGCCTGGATCGTTGAGGGTTTCCTGATCGCTATCGATCCCGAACGCACCTCGTCAAAATTCATCGGCACGAACCCCTCACCCTGGCTGTACGTCGGGGTGCCCGCAAACTCTATTGCCGATCTCCCTTCGCTCCCGATGGGACGGAACGTTATATCGACAAGCGGGGTTAGCAACTGCGTCTCGTTGACGGTTATGCCGTCCGTGTTCGTGACGGCCACCTGCACCCATCCGGCCTCGTTGTTGATGTTTGCAAAGACAGTGGAGCCTGGAATCGTGGTATTGGCCGAGACGTTCTCGACCGACAACACGGTTCTGTCAAACGTCAGGTTAAAGTGAACCCCCTGGGCATCCGTCAGATCGCCGACGGAGACGGGGAAGACCCCGGGCTGCCTGAACGAGAGCGTACCGGAGGGTGCCTGGATCGATGAGGGTTTCCTGATCGCTATCGATCCTGAATACACCTCGTCAAAATCCACCGGCACGAACTCCTCACCCTGGCTGTACGTCGGGGTGCCCGCAAACTTCATTGCCGATTCCCCTTCGCTCCCGATGGGACGGAACGTTATATCGACAAGCGGGGTTAACGGCCGCGTCTCATTGACGGTTATGCCCTCCGTGTTCGTGACGGCCACCTGCACCCATCCGGCCTCGTTGTTGATGTTTGCAAAGGCAGTGGAGCCTGGAATCGTGGTATTGGCCGAGACGTTCTCAATCGACAACACGGTTCTGTCAAACGTCAGGTTAAAGTGAACCCCCTGGGCATCCGTCAGATTGCCGACGGAGACGGGGAAGACCCCGGTCGAACCCGGGGGCAGGAGCCCCTCCTCGGGGTATCCCGGGGCGACGATCGTTGCAGCACCCGCGGCCGTAACCAGCATGCAGAGTGCAAAAAATAATACCAACAGTAAATGCTTCTTCATAAGGTATCAGCCTCTTTCTACGAGAACCATTTGCGCGCATCTCCATGTGTGCTTCACTCACGGGCCTCGTATCTTTCGGAAAGACCTGTGAGGCCATATTGCTCGCTAACCGGCGATTGCAGCCATCCGGGATGCGACGTTGCTCGAACCCGGCTTATCGCCCTTCTGCGCCAGCCTTGCTCGAACAGGCTATGCAGGAATTGTTCTATTCTGATTACTTAAACCTATTCAATTCATTTCAGGCTGTACCGTTCGCCCCTTGAAAAACAATCTGTTGCAAAGAGTGCTTAACATATCACCGTGGATGAATGTGGCGTTTCTCTGCTCCTGAGGATACATGCCACATGGTTGGTGAACTACCCCCCGCTTGCGCAGGGGGCTTCCTGGCTATCATCCCCCCTCCTCACCGGGAGCGGATCCACGGGCTCTTCGGCGCTGACCCGTCGCCTTGCAAGCGCGAATTGTTTGATATTGGTTGCAGTGTTTAGATCCCGATCGTGGGTCGCCCCGCAGTCCGGGCACATCCATTCCCGGTCTTTCAACGTCAGATCGGCCTTTTGGTAGCCGCAGACCGGGCAGGTCTTTTGGGACGGTTTGAATACCCCGATCTTCAACAGGTTCTTCTGATCCTCGGTCGGACACAGTCGGTACCTCCGCAGCATACGATAGAATCATGTTAGATCCTCTCCAGCATTAAGGTGAATCGTGCGGGGCGAAAGCGAAGAAGGGGCGCCGTTTTCACCTCCCCCTTGCGGAGAGAGCCCTCTCGTTCTGCCCCGCAGAGCGAGAAATTTCCGATGGAGAAAAGTGGGCGAGGGAACTATACACCCATTGTCCTATCAGGAGCGGCGATACAGCATAAGCGCGGCACTTAAGAGCCCTGCAACGAGAACTATCCCCGTACAAAAGCCCGGAGCTGCTTTCGGCGTGGCCGGCGGCTGCGCACTCTCCGGGGTTGCGCCCCACGATGCGGCAGGGGGTGATTGGATGGTGCCGTCCGGAGATACCGGTTGCAGGGTCGTTGCCCCGGGGACACCTGTGGTGACGGCAGGGGTGGAAGTACTTCCCGGGGCAGTAGCCACAGGGGTTGCAGTACTCCCGGAGGTCGGGGTCGCCACCGAAGCGCTGGATGATGAGGAAGATCCCTCTGAACCGGAAGACGATGTGACGGTTTCCGCCGGCGTCACGACCTCAGGGGAGACGATGTTCCCGTTGAGGATGGTATCAAAGGTGTGTGTTGTAAATTGCGTATCGCTCCACCGGGGGTTCTGGATGGCCACGGTGCTCCCGCCGGATCCGACGCGGGTGAACCGGATGACGGCAAGAGATGCCGATTCCATGGCGGAGATCCCCTCTGTATTGGGGATGGCCACCTTCGCATGCCCCGCGTCGTTATTTATGTTTGCAGTAACGGTAGAACCCGGGATCTCGCTGCTTGCGGTGATACTCTCGATACGGACGATGTCTCTGTCGTAGGAAAGTTCAAACGACACGCCCGTCGCCGCCGTTATCCCGGATATGACGACGGGAAGGTCGGCGGTGCCCTCAAAGGAGCCTTCCGGGATTGCAATCCGGGTCTCCGCGCTTGCATGGCAAATCAGCATGCATGCCGCCAGGCAGCATGCGATAAGGATGGGAAATCTCATCTATCCACCTCGTTGATGTTTGTTTTCGGTTTTATGGGCTATTATACTTGTGTTCTGTTGCCCGGAAATATGGGAAGGCTCCTTCCCGGAATCTGCATCAGGGAGCGAAAAAAAACTCCAGGCAGAAGTTCTACAGTTCCAGATATTCGACAACGCGGTGAAACCGGGACTGCTGCACAGGAAGAAGGAGGTCGGGGATACCCTCCTCTCACAGTGCCGGGATCTTCCCGACGAAGAAGTAGGCGATCTTCGCCGCATCCCCGATATCGACCTTCCCGTTCCGGTTGAAGTCGGCGGCAGGGTCGGCCGCCGTCTTCCCGATGACCATGTAGGCCACTTTTGCAACGTCGCCGATGTCGACCTCGCCGTTTCTGTTGAGATCGCCCCCGACCGTGACGGCGATGTACCCCGGCCGGGAGAGCGCGGCGGAGTCGGTCTCGTTGCTGACCGTGAGGCCCACGGTGTAGTTCCCCGGCGCGGTGTAGGTGTGAACCGGGTTCTGCTCCGTGGAGGTCGCGCCGTCACCGAAGTCCCAGAGCCATGCAGTCGGGTTGCCGGTCGAGGTGTCGTTGAACTGGACGGCAAGCGGCGCCGGTCCGGTGGTGGTGTTCGCGGTGAAGTTCGCTACCAGGGGTTCCAGAACGGTGATCGTCGTCGGGGCACTTATGCTGTATCCGTAAGCATTGCTCGCGTTCAACCGGACGGTGTAAACACCGGCGGTTGCATGGGTGTGGATCGGGCTCCGCTCCGCGGAGGTTGCACCGTCACCGAAGACCCAGGACCAGGCGGTCACGTTGCCGGCACTCTTGTCAGCGAACTGAACGGCCAGAGGCGCGTTGCCCCGGGTGACGTTCGCGGTGAAGGCTGCTGCCGGGGGTTCCAGAACGGTGATCGTGGTCGGGGCACTGATACTGTATCCGTGGGCGTTGCTTGCGTTCAGCCGGACGGTGTAAACACCGGCGGCGGTATAGATGTGGCTCGGGTTCTGCTCGGTCGAGGTCGCGCCGTCCCCAAAGGACCAGAGCCAGGCGGTCGGGTTCCCGGTCGATGTGTCGGTGAACCGAACCGCGAGCGGGGCGGTGCCGGCGGTCACGTTCGCGGTGAAGTTTGCGACCGGTGCCGGCGAACTCTCCACGACAAGCATCGCATCCGTAGTGCCGGGTGTGTACCGGCCGGCGAGGTCATCGTCGACCTTTATCAGGGTGATCGTCAGGTTCGTCGTTCCGGTAGCATCGCCGCGGAAGGTCAGGGTGCAGAGCGTGACGTTGGTCGCGCCGACCCCGACCAACTGTTCAAGATCGACTGCCTGAGCATAGACCGAGTCTGCCGGGAGCGAGCTATTCTTCGGCATCATCGCCCACGCAGGGAAGGTAATCCAGGTGAATTCGCCGATGGAGGGATTGGTGAGCGCAACACTGATGGTGAACCCACTGTTTATACACCCCGCCATGAAAACCACGCTATCGAGGCTGCCGGCGGATGGTTCCCCCCGGTCGAACGGATCTCATCAGCCCCGAGAAGAGAACCCGGACGGTCTCCCGGGAAACCCACCCGATGTAGCCGTCACAGTCGAAGGCAATAGTCGGGAGAGAACGGGAACGGGGAACCTTTACCCACCCTGCCCGGCCCCATTTTTCCCGGTACCGGCAATACGACGCGATCCCGTATGCTAAAACTATATACGATGACCGGCAGATATACCAGGTGATCAGTTTCCCTCTTCCCCGGGGAAGAACCATGCGATATTCTGGACGAGACCACTTCTTACTCCGATTCATAGCGGTTTTGATACTGACGGCCTTCTGCATCGCTTCGGCATCGGCGGATGCGGGACAGCACGAGCGCATCGTCATCGGCTTTCGGGAGGGCTCGATGCAGGCCCTGGGCGACGCCGATCTCTCCTCCATGGATATCCAGATCGTCGACGAACTGACCGAACTCGATGCGGTGGTCGTATCGGTCTCAAACCCGGAACGATTCATGGAAGAAGTCTCGCAGTGCCCGGGCGTGAGGTTCGTCGAACGCGACATCCCCATCTATGCCCTCGGCATGCCGGCCCATATACCCGACGATCAGCGATACGCCGAGCAGTGGGGACCGGGGGCGATCGGGGCGGAGTACGCCTGGAATATCGAGCGAGGGGAGAACCGCGTCATCATCGCCGTCGTCGATACCGGGATCGACTACACCCACCCGGATATGGGCAACTATGTCGCCGGCGGGTACGACTGGATCAACAACGATGACGACCCGATGGACGACCACGGCCACGGGACGCACTGTGCAGGCATCGCCGCGGCAGCAAGCGACAACACGCGGGGGATCGCGGGAATAGCGCAGGCCGGCATCATGGCGGAGAAAGTGCTGAACTTCCGGGGGAGCGGCACCAGTTCTCTAGCCGCAGCGGCGATCCGCCATGCCGCGGACAACGGGGCGGACATCATCAGCATGAGCCTCGGTGCCGACGAACCGTCTCTCATTATGGAGGAGGCATGTCGGTACGCATGGGAGAAGGGGTGTATCCTCGTTGCAGCCTCGGGAAACAACGGGTCGAGCCCGATCAATTATCCGGCGGCATATAACACCGTGATCGCCGTCGGCTCGATCGGGAGAACCGGTCTCTGGAGCTCGTTCAGCAACTACGGGACGGATCTCGACCTGGTCGCCCCGGGCGAGTCGATCCTCTCGACAACGCCGGGGAACACCTACACCTTCAAGAGCGGGACGTCGATGGCCTGCCCGCACGTCTCGGGCGTTGCCGCCCTCCTCCTCTCCCGCTACCCGGGCATGGCGAACCTTGATGTGCGGGAGCGACTGGCCGGGACCGCCGACGACCTCGGGGCGCCGGGAAGGGATGCCCGGTACGGTTACGGGCGGGTCAACGCTTTCGCCGCCCTGGGCGGCGGGGAGGCGGTCCCGCCCACCATAGAGGCCGACGCCGGAACGGTCGTCCGCGGAGAGAAGATCACCCTCACCCTCACCGGCGAGGGATACCGCGAGTACCGGATCTCCATCGATGATGCCGGCATGTACCCGATAATCGATCCCGATCAGCAGGGCATCCTTTGGATAAACGAGAGTGCCGGTCGTAACGAGACGGCGTGCAGGGTGATCGTGCCCGAATCGGGGACGGCCCGGGTCCGGTATGAGACGGACTTCTCGACCGCCGCACGGCCGTTCACCATCACGGTTACCGATCCGAAGGATGCGTCGCTGCATGATGCGATCACGGTATCCGTGATCCCGGGAGCGATCACCATAACGGTCGGGGGCCGGGAGCGCTTCTTCTTCGGGGAAGAGATTACGTTCAGCGGCATAAACACCGATAACGAGTCCACGTGGCTCTCCATGACCGGACCCGGCCTTGATGCAGGCGGGGCCGGCCTGACCGGTCCCGGGGAGGGTGCGGCCGGCAGGGTGCAGGTTCCGGTTACCGGTGACAAAGACTGGTCGTACGTATGGGATACCGGGGCCCTCGAGGGAGTGCTCGAGAACGGAACCTACACCCTGTATGCAGTTTCGGGGCCGAAGGCGGTGGATGACCTCGAGGGGGTTGCATCTGCAACGGTCTCCCTTGAACTGGTCAACTCCCGATGGCCCGCCCCCGAGATCGCCGGGATATCGCCGGACATGGCGTTCGCAGGCAACACCTCTGCAACCATCCTGATCGCCGGCAGCGGGTTTCTCGACGGCGCGACGGTGCTGTTGAAGAAGGAGGGATGCCATGAGATCGTCGCGACAGGAGTCCACGGTAACGATACGAGCACCATATCCGCAACCCTCGATCTCACGGCGGCCCGGGCCGGGGCATGGGATGTCGCCGTCCGGAATATCGACGGTAAGACGGCGTTACTTCCCGGTGCCTTCACCGTCCGGGTGAAGGGAGACCTCAACAACAACGATCGTGTGGATATCGGGGACGCGGCCCTCGCCGCGTACATGGTTGTCGGGAAAGTGCCGGAAGATCTCCTTGCAGACTTTAACCAGAACGGCGTCGTCGATATCGGGGACGCGGCAAAGGTTGCGTATTTCGTTGTGGGCCGGATCGGTGAGTTATAGCGGTTGAGTACTCTGGAAAAAGGTTTTTGCGGGGCAGGGATTCCGCATGGGTCGGAGAGAGAAGACCGGGGGGCCGGCCTGAACTGTCACCGCAAGGGGAAGATTTCCGGGGATCTACTTCCCCTTACAACGCATCTATCTTCCCGACGAGGAAGTAGGCGATCTTTGCGGCATCGCCGATATCGACCTTCCCGTTCTCATTGAAGTCAGCGGCGGGATCGGCCGCCACCTTCCCGACGACCATATACGCTACTTTCGAGACGTCGCTGATATCAATGATGCCGTCGCCCGTGACGTCGCCCTTCGGAGCAGTGACGGTGATGTAGCCGGTCTGGGAGAGCGTTGCGGGGCCGGCCGGGGTGTTGATGGTCAGGGAGACGGTGTAGGTGCCGGGGGTTCTATAGATATGCACCGGATCCTGGTTCGTAGAGGTGTTGCCGTCGCCGAAGTCCCACGACCATGCGGTCGGGTTCCCGGTCGAGGTGTCGGTGAACCAAACCGTGAGCGGCGCCGGCCCGGCTGTCACGTTTGCAGAGAAATCCACCCCGGACGTGGCTGCGAGATCGAGGCGCGTTGAGGTGCCGGACTCATAGTTCACCGTCCCGGCGGCCTTCATCCCGCCGACGAAGAACACTATCGTCTTCCCGGTATCGTTGTCCCCGCCGCAGACGAGCAGGCGTTTGTCAAATGTGGCGTCCCCGCCATAGACTCCGGCAGTGGCGAGTGCGAGCGACCCGCAGTCAAGGCCATCGATCCGGGCCGTGATGACAGTTCCTGCCGGCGCGGGGTTCCCGTCGATCGTGACCGAGCCGGAGAACTCCGCGGGGAGGAGGGGGACGGCCGATGCTGTTCCCGCAAGGGCAAGCATGAGGATGAGAACACAGGTAGTACGTATCATGGTGTATCACGCTCCTATGGCATAGAGGGTGCCCGGCCCGGTCATGGAGAGCCAGTAGCCCCTGCCGGGGTAGACCTGGCGGCTGTCGGC
>ERZ747221.3495-NODE-3495-length-12452-cov-3.736889_pt1 | contig 12452 bp, 25 predicted proteins | sample MGYA00374949_ERZ747221 | MGnify/ENA primary metagenome ERZ747221 (study PRJEB28779, sample SAMN05720172) | bioreactor metagenome | isolation source: Anaerobic biogas reactor | place: USA:Washington, USA | collected 2015-08-08 ... | reverse complement strand
TTATTGATGAGCTTAAAGTCGCTGAAATCAAGACAAAAGCATTCAAGGGCTTCCTTGACAAAATTGATGTTAACGGAAAGGCTCTTGTGATAACTAAGGAAGTTGACGAGCCTGTTATTAAAAGCGCAAGAAACATTCCCGGCGTCGTTACGACAATCGCGACCATTTTGTCTCCTTATGACATTCTGAATGCGGGAAAGCTTGTTGTTGACAAAGCTGCGCTCGAGAAAATCGAGGAGGTGTTCGCATGATGAGAACTGCATACGACATTATAAAGCGTCCCATCATCACTGAGCAGTCCATGGAGGACCTCGACATCAAAAAGTATGTTTTTGAAGTAGCGAAGGACGCCAATAAGATCGAGATCAAAAAAGCTATCGAAGAGATTTTCGGAGTTAAGGTTATAAGAGTTACGACTACTATCGTTCCCGGCAAGGAAAAGCGTTTGGGCGCAAACCCCAAGGGTTATACTTCCGATTGGAAAAAGGCCGTTGTCAAGCTCAGCAGAAATTCCAAGAACATCGAAATCTTCGAGGGTATGGTGTAAGGGAGGAAATGAGAAATGTCCATTAAAACTTATAAACCCACTACACCGTCCAGAAGACACATGACGGTCTCGGGATTCGACGGAGTCGACAAGCACGCATCACCCGAAAAATCCCTTGTAGAGGTTTTGAAAGGCAATGCCGGCCGCAATAACCGCGGCTGCATAACTGTTCGCCATCAGGGCGGCAGAAATAAGAGAAAGTATCGCATTATTGATTTCAAGCGCAATAAGCTTGACATGCCCGGTAAGGTTCTTCGCCTTGAATATGACCCGAACCGCAGCGCGCACATTGCACTTGTAGAGTATGAGGACGGCGAGCGCCGTTACATCCTTGCTCCCGTCGGCTTAAAAGCAGGGGACACCGTTGTATCTTCCGCAAAAGCCGATATCAAGCCCGGCAATGCGCTTCCTCTTGCCAACATCCCCGTTGGTACGGTTATCCACAACATTGAGCTTTATCCCGGAAAGGGTGCTCAGCTTGTCCGCAGCGCTGGTGTCGAGGCTCAGCTTATGGCTAAGGAGGACGGGATTGCTCAGATCCGCCTGCCTTCAGGTGAGTATCGCAAGATTCGTATGAACTGCATGGCAACCGTTGGTCAAGTCGGAAACATCGACCACGCAAACATCCACATCGGTAAGGCAGGACGTAAGCGCCACATGGGCTGGCGTCCGACTGTCCGCGGCTCCGTCATGAACCCCTGTGACCATCCCCACGGCGGCGGTGAAGGTAAATGCCCCATCGGTCGTCCGGGACCAGTTACTCCTTGGGGTAAGCCTGCCCTCGGATACAAGACACGCAAGACAAAGAACAAGAGCGATAAGTTCATAGTCAAGCGTCGCAACGAGAAGTAAGGAGGGAATCAATAAATGAGCAGAAGTATTAAAAAAGGCCCCTTTGCCGCTCCCGAGCTGATCAAAAGGGTCGATGAGATGAATAAAACCGGCGAGAAAAAGGTCCTCAAGACCTGGAGCCGCGCTTCCACTATTTTCCCGACTTTCGTTGGTCATACAATTGCCGTTCATGATGGACGCCGCCATGTTCCCGTATATATCACAGAGGATATGGTAGGGCACAAGCTGGGCGAATTTGCGCCCACCCGCACTTTCCGCGGTCATGCCGGCTCTAAGACCGGAAGATAAGGAGGAGAAAAATGGAAGCAAGAGCAGAACACAAGTTTGCCCGCATATCTCCCCGAAAGGTCAAAATAGTCTGTGACCTCATTCGCGGAAAGGATGTCAAAACCGCTGAAGCTCTTATGATGCAGACACCTAAAGCGGCATCGGAACTTATGCTGAAGGTTCTAAAGAGCGCCGTGGCAAACGCAGAAAACAACTTCGACATGGATCCTGATAAGCTCTATGTCAGCGAAACCTACGCAAATCCCGGTCCTATACTCAAAAGAGGTATGCCGAGAGCTCAGGGTCGTATGTACAGAATCAATAAAAGAACCAGCCACATTACCATAGTTGTGGCTGAGAAAGAATAGGGAGGAGGCAGAATATGGGACAGAAAGTTAATCCTCACGGACTCCGCGTCGGCGTTATCAAAGACTGGGATTCCAGATGGTACGCAAGAAACGACAAAGTCGGTGATCTCATCATTGAGGACTACAATATTCGCAAGTATCTGAAAGAGACCCTGTATTCCGCAGGCATCCCGAAGATCGAAATTGAGCGCGACAGTTCCAAGGTCAGAATTTTCATCCACTGCTCACGTCCCGGTGTTGTTATCGGCAAGGGTGGTACTGAAATAGAGCGTGTCAGAATTTCGGTCGAGAAGATGATCGGCAAACCCGTAGCTCTTTCCATAGTTGAGGTTCGCACTCCCGATACGGACGCTCAGCTCGTTGCCGAGAATATTGCTCAGCAGCTTGAAAAGCGCATCAGCTACCGCCGTGCCATGAAAAATTCCATGGGACGCGCTATGAGAATGGGTGTCAAAGGTATAAAGGTTATGTGTTCGGGACGCCTTGGCGGTGCTGAAATCGCCCGCAGTGAGTGCTATCACGAAGGAACCATACCTCTTCAGACGCTCCGCGCCGATATAGATTACGGTTTCGCTGAAGCCGCTACTACCTATGGCCGCATAGGCGTTAAGGTTTGGATCTATAAGGGCGAGGTTCTCAGTCAGACACTTCGCAGCACTCCCCGCACAATGGATATGACACAAAGGGATGATCGTAACCGCGGCGAGCGCAAGAGAAATACCGGAAACCGCAGTAAAGATACCGGCTACAACCGTGGCGGACAGGGCGGCTACAGCCGCGGCGCCCAAGGTAATCAGGGCAATTATAATCGCGGCGGAGCACGTACTCCCGCAGCTGGTACCCCTAAGGAAGGAGGCAATGCGTAATGCTTCTGCCTAAGAGAGTCAAATACCGCAGAGTGCACCGCGGACGCATGAAAGGCAAGGCAAGCCGGGGCAACTTTGTTGCTTATGGCGAATATGGCCTTATGGCTACTGAGCCGTGCTGGATAACCTCAAACCAGATTGAGGCGGCGCGTATTGCCATGACCCGCTATACAAAGCGCGGCGGTAAGGTTTGGATCAAGATTTTCCCCGACAAGCCCGTAACCGAGAAGCCCGCTGAAACCCGAATGGGTTCCGGTAAAGGTTCTCCCGAGTATTGGGTTGCAGTTGTGAAGCCCGGTCGTGTAATGTTTGAGATTGCCGGTGTTCCAGAAGAAACAGCCCGCGAGGCAATGCGTCTTGCAAGCCACAAGCTTCCCTGCAAAACAAAGTTTGTTATCCGCGAGGCAGTTACCGATTCCGAGACAGGTGGTGAATAAGATGAAGGCAAATGAGATACGCGGAATGACCGCCACCGAGCTTGAAAACAAGCTTATGCAGCTGAAGAAGGATTTGTTTACCCTCCGTATGCAGCACGCCACTAACCATCTTGACAACCCAACAAAGATATCTGCTGTTCGCCGTGACATTGCCCGAGTCAAGACAGTTATTCGCCAGAAACAACTCGAGCAGTGAGGAGGTAAATGATTATGAACGAAGTCAGAACATCTTCCCGCAAAACCCGTGTCGGCAAGGTAGTGTCCGACAAGATGGATAAGACCATTGTGGTTATCGTTGAGGATCGCGTTGCGCATCCTCTGTATAAGAAAATCATCAAGCAGACTTATCGCCTGAAGGCTCACGACGAGAATAATGAATGCGGGATCGGCGATAGAGTCAGAGTTATGGAGACCCGTCCTCTGTCCAAGGATAAGAGATGGCGTCTTGTCGAAATAATCGAAAAGGCAAAGTAAGGAGGCCGCGAAGTGATACAACAGGAAACATATCTCAAGGTGGCCGACAATACAGGCGCCAAAGAGATCAAGTGCATCCGCGTTCTTGGCGGAAGCAAGCGCAAATATGGAAATATAGGCGACGTCGTTGTTGCGTCCGTTCGTAAGACTGCCCCCGGCAGCGCCGTTAAAAAGGGTGATGTCGTAAGAGCGGTCATCGTTCGCAGCGCAAAGGGCGTTCGCCGTGCAGACGGAACTTATGTCCGTTTTGACGAAAATGCCGCTGTTCTTATCAAGGAAGACAAGAATCCCCGCGGTACCCGTATTTTCGGACCCGTTGCCCGCGAGCTTCGTGACAAGGATTTCATGAAGATCCTTTCTCTGGCTCCCGAAGTTATATAGGAGGGCGAGAATATGAACATTAGAAAAAATGACAAAGTTATTGTTCTGTCCGGTAAGGATAAGGGTAAAGAGGGAATGGTCATCTCCGCCGATCCTAAAAACGGAAAGGTAATCGTTGAGGGCGTAAATGTTGCAAAGCGTCATTTAAAAGCCCGCAGACCCGGAGAAGAGGGCGGCATCATCAAGAAAGAGACCCCCATTTATGCTTCAAAGGTAATGCGTGTATGCCCGAAGTGCGGAAAGCCCACCCGTGAAGCTCACAAGTTCCTTAACGACGGATCCAAGGTTCGCGTGTGCAAAAAGTGCGGCGAAACAATATAAGAAAGGAGAGACTTTTATGCCAAGACTGAAAACTAAATATCTTGAGGAAGTCGCTCCCGCTCTTATGAAGAAGTACTCATACAAGAGCACAATGCAGATCCCCAAGATCGAAAAAATCGTAATCAGCGTCGGTGCAGGTGACTGCAAAGACAATCAGAAAGCACTTGATGCAGTTATCAAGGACATCAGTGCAATAGCGGGACAGAAGGCTGTTGCAACAGCTGCCCGTAAGAGCGTCGCTAACTTTAAGCTCCGCGAAGGTCAGAATGTTGGTGTCAAAGTTACGCTTAGGCAGGACAGAATGTGGGAATTCCTCGACAGACTGCTCAACGTCGCTCTTCCTCGTGTTCGTGACTTCCGTGGAATCAATCCCGATGCTTTTGACGGACGCGGAAACTACAGCTTAGGTTTGAAGGAACAGATAATTTTTCCTGAAATCGACTATGATAAGATTGAAAAACTGCGTGGTATGAACATCGCTATATGCACCACTGCGGCGACCGACGAAGAAGCAAAAGAGCTGCTGACCCTTATGGGCGCTCCTTTTGCAAAGGCTTAGGAGGATAAAGCATGGCTAAGACATCAATGAAGATCAAGCAGCAGAGACCTGCAAAATTCTCCACAAGAGAATACAATCGCTGCAGGATCTGCGGTCGCCCCCACGCCTATCTGCGTGATTACGGCGTTTGCCGTATCTGCTTCCGCGAGCTGGCTTATAAGGGTCAGATTCCGGGCGTGAAAAAGGCTTCTTGGTAAATTCCCTCTTTGCTTTATCTCGCCGCTCGCAGTATACTCATACAGCGTCGCCGCCTCGATTTAGCTGAAGAAAATCTCCCAGCGAAGCAAAAAATCAAATTATATGTCCCGTAAAGGACTGTAATAGTTCGTTCCATCGTCCTTTACCGAACAAGAATCCAGAGATGCGGTTCTTGTTCGGTAAGGAGGAGCGGTGGGGTGAGCGAGCATTCGCGCTTGCGCGGATGTAAACGATATACGAAACCCACGACAACGAAGGATGACGAAAGGCCGGGTGCAATCATGAATTGGCTTGGAACCTCGCCGCCTGAACAGACCGATAATTTCGGCTGTAACTCTAATAAGGAGGAAATTTAAGTATGCAGATCACCGATCCTATTGCGGATATGTTGACACGCATCCGTAATGCCGGAAGTGCGAAGCACGACACAGTCGATGTTCCCGCTTCCAACATGAAAAAGGCAATAGCAAACATTCTTTTGGAAGAAGGCTATATCAAAAGCTTTCAACTGATTGAAGATGGCGGACAAGGAATCATCCGCATCACTCTCAAGTATCTGCCCGGCAAGGAAAAGGCCATTCAGGGTCTTCGCCGCGTATCAAAGCCCGGCCTACGTGTGTATGCCGGTGCTGAAGAGCTGCCCTATGTTCTCAAAGGACTGGGTATAGCTATCATTTCCACTTCGAAGGGCATCATGACTGACAAGGCGGCTCGCCGCGCTCATGTCGGCGGTGAAGTCCTGGCATTTATTTGGTAAGGGGGTATATGAATGTCACGAATAGGAAGATCTCCCATAACCGTTCCCGCAGGAGTGGAAGTTAAAATCAATGAAAACAATCACATCACCGTAAAAGGACCTAAGGGGACACTGGAGCGCACTTTGGCTCCTCAAATGAAGATCGAACTGAACGACGGAATTTTGACCGTTGTCCGTCCTGATGACACCAAGGAAAACCGTTCTTTGCATGGACTTACAAGAACACTCCTCGCTAACATGATAGAGGGTGTTACGAACGGCTTTAAAAAGGAATTGTCTGTTCAGGGAGTCGGCTACAAGGTATCCAAGGATGGCAGCAAGCTTGTCATGAACATTGGCTTCAGCCATCAGATTGTAGTCGAGGAAACGGAAGATATCAAAATCGAAGTTCCCAACGCTAACACAATAATTATAAGCGGTATTGACAACCAGAGAGTTGGTCAGTTTGCGGCTGATGTGCGTAAGAAAAGGCCTCCCGAGCCTTACAAGGGCAAGGGAATACGGTATGCCAACGAAGTGGTTCGCCACAAAGAAGGCAAAACCGGTGCTAAGAAATAAAAGGAGGTGTGCCTAAATGGTAAATAGACCTGATACAAGAGCTCAGCGCGTTAAGCGCCACAAGAGAGTCCGTGCTAAGATTTCCGGCACGCCCGAAACTCCCAGACTTGATGTTTTCAGAAGCAATGCTCACATTTACGCTCAGATTATTGACGACGTAAACGGTGTTACTCTCGTTTCCGCCTCATCGGTTGAGAAGGATTTTGAGGGCAAGGGCAACAACTGCGAATCAGCCACAAAGGTCGGCAGGCTCATCGCAGAGCGCGCTAAATCTAAGGGCATTGAAAACGTATGCTTCGACAGAGGCGGATACCTTTATCACGGCCGTGTCAAAGCACTTGCAGATGGAGCCCGCGAGGGCGGTCTGAACTTTTAGTCGGGAGGAGGAAACAAAATGGCTTATAATAACAACAGAGACAATAGACGTTCCGAGGAACCTCAGTCTGAATTTACCGAAAAGGTTGTTTCCCTCAACCGCGTTTCTAAAACCGTTAAGGGCGGTCGTATTTTCAAATTCGCGGCTCTTTGCGTAGTTGGTGATGGAAAAGGCCGTGTTGGATTTGGACTTGGAAAGGCCGGAGAAGTATCCGAAGCAATCCGTAAGGGAATTGATGACGCAAAAAAGAACATCGTAACCATAACACTTTCCGAGAACACGATTCCCCATGAAGTGATTGGCGAGTTCGGTGCCGGCAGGGTTCTTCTGAAGCCCGCTGCACCCGGTACCGGTGTTATAGCCGGCGGCGCGGTCCGTGCAGTTGTTGAAGCTGCCGGAATCAAGGACATCCGTACAAAATGTCTGCGCTCCAACAATCCCCACAATGTAGTTGCTGCCACAATGGCAGGTCTGTGCAGCCTCCGCGATGCGGAGCAGGTCGCAGTTTACAGGGGAAAGACTGCAAAAGAAATAAAAGGATAGGAGGGTATAGCAATGGCTAATCTTAAGATCGAGCTGGTTAAGAGTTTAAGCGGCAGACTGGAAAAGCACATCGCCACTGCCAACTCTCTTGGACTGCATAAGATCGGTAATGTTACCGTGCAGCCCGATAACCCCCAGACCAGAGGCAAGATAGCACAGATTGGCTATCTTCTGAAGGTTACAGAAGAATAAGGAGGTGCAGGCATGAAACTTAATGAACTTTCACCTACCGCCGGCTCCACTCATGTTGCAAAGCGCAAGGGCAGAGGCAACGGTTCAGGTAACGGAAAGACCGCGGGTCGCGGACAGAAGGGACAGAAGTCCCGCAGCGGCGGCGGCGTAAGAGTTGGATTTGAAGGCGGTCAGATGCCTTTGGCACGTCGTGTCCCAAAGCGTGGATTTAACAATATCTTCGCAAAGCCCCTCACCGCAATCAATGTCTCCGCTCTCAACAGGTTTGAAGACGGCGACACAATAACCGCGGAAAAGCTGCTTGCAACTGGCGTATTATCAAAATGCGAGTACGGTCTGAAAGTTCTCGGCAATGGCGAGATTACAAAGAAGTTGACCGTACAGGCAACCGCTTTCTCCGAGTCTGCAAAACAGAAAATTGAGGCTGCAGGCGGGAAGGCGGAGGTGGTCTAAGTGCTCGAAACAATCCGTAACGCATGGAAAATCGAGGAACTTCGTAAAAAAATCCTCTTTACACTCTTTATTGTATTGCTTTATCGCCTTGGCAACGCAATCCCGGTTCCTTATGTTGACATTGCGAAGCTGGGTCATTATTTTGACCAGCTGCAGAATACCGTTTTAGGACTCTACAATCTTATGTCCGGCGGTGCTTTTTCCACTGCGACGATTTTTGCACTTTCCATCCAGCCGTATATTAACGCATCAATCATTATACAGCTTTTAACTATTGCTATTCCGGCTCTTGAGCGTTTGCAGAAAGAGGGCGGCGAGGAAGGCCGGAAGAAGCTTGCGAGCATTACCCGTTATACAACAGTCGGCATAGGTCTTCTTCAGGGCTTTGCCTACTATATTCTTATCCGTAACAACCTCCTTCTCGTTGAAGGTACCGGTATGTGGGAAGCCATCGTAATTATACTCACATTTACCGCAGGTTCCGCGCTTATTATGTGGCTCGGTGAGCAGATTACCGAGTTCGGCATAGGAAACGGTATTTCTATTATACTGTTTGCCAGCATAGTTTCGCGTTTCCCCAGCGAAATAGCCAGAATGATAACCAACGTAGCAGGCGGAAGCCTTACATGGTGGGGCTTGGTACTCATGCTTCTTGGTGCGCTTGCGATTATCGTTCTTATCGTTTTTGTTACCAATGCTGAGCGTAAAATACCTGTTCAGTACTCAAAACGCGTGGTAGGGCGCAAAATGTATGGCGGACAAAGCACACATTTGCCCATGAAGGTGAATATGTCCGGTGTTTTGCCTGTAATATTTGCGCAGTCAATTGCTTCACTGCCCCCTACTTTTGCTGCATTTTTTACGGCACCTGAAGAGGGAACTTTCTGGTATGGCTTTTTGAAGGCGATTGATACATCTTCCGTTTTATATGCAATAATTTATTTCCTGCTGATCATCTTCTTCTCATATTTCTATTCCACAGTTCAGTTCAATCCGGTGGAAATTGCAAACAACTTGAAGAAGAACGGCGGGTTTATCCCGGGTTTCCGTCCGGGCAAACCGACAAGCGAGTATATACAGAAATCCCTCAACAAGATTACGCTCTTCGGCGCAATTTACCTCGGCATAGTAGCTGTTGTGCCAGTCATGATCGGCGCTCTGAGCGAAACTGCCAGAAACAGCGGTATTTCTCTTGGCGGAACCTCTATAATAATCGTTATCGGTGTTGCTCTTGAGACCGTAAGAGCTCTTGAAGCGCAGATGATAATGCGCAATTACAAGGGCTTCCTTGAATAAAAATTTTCGGAGGGATATTATGAAGTTGATTCTTTTAGGCGCACCCGGCGCGGGTAAGGGCACACAGGCCGAAATTCTCAGCCGTATGTGCAATATCCCTACCATTTCAACTGGCAACATACTTCGCGCCGCGATGAAAAACGGGACTCCCGTTGGACTCAAAGCAAAGGAATATGTTGATAGTGGAAAGCTTGTTCCCGACGATGTCATAATTGGCATCGTCAGGGAGCGGCTGTCAGAGGATGACTGCAAAAACGGCTATATTCTCGATGGCATGCCCAGAACAATTCCTCAGGCGCAGGCGCTTGAGGATGCCGGTATAGAAATCGATGTTGCTCTCTCAATTGAGATTGCCGATGAAACAATCATCGAGCGTATGTCGGGACGCCGTGTCTGCAAAGAATGCAGTGCAAGTTACCATATTGTTAATATACCGCCTAAAGTTGAAGGCAAATGTGACATCTGCGGCGGTGAACTCATAATCCGTAAAGACGATGCACCCGAAACCGTAAAGGAAAGGCTTGCCGTCTATCATAAAGAAACGGAGCCTCTCAAAGACTTTTATGCAGAGAGAGGAAAGCTCAAGTCCGTGGAAAATCAACCCACGGTCGATGGAACAACCAAATTAGTTTTAAAGGCTCTGGGGCTATGAGCATGATTACCATAAAAAGCCCTCGGGAAATAGAGCTAATGCGCGTTGCGGGGAGAATTACCGCGGCAGCCCGTTCTCTCGGACGGGAATTGGTGACCCCGGGCGTTACAACCCAAGAAATCAATAAAGAATTATTTAAGTTCATCAAAAAATCCGGTGCTGAGCCGTCCTTTCTTGGATACGGCGGATTTCCCGGCAGTGCCTGTATTTCGGTGAACGACGAGGTTATCCATGGTATCCCGGGTAAGCGGCTTGTAAAAGAAGGCGACATAGTCAGTATTGATGTCGGAGCTTACATCGGAGGCTATCACGGTGACTGCTGCGGAACCTTTGCGGCAGGAAAAATATCCGGAGAAGCAAAACGTCTTATCGAAGTTACAAGGCAAAGCTTCTTTGAGGGTCTCAAATTCGCGCGCGAGGGGTATCGCATATCCGATATCTCCCATGCAATTCAGGAGTATGTTGAGAGCTTCGGCTATTCGCTGGTTCGTGAATATGTTGGACACGGTATTGGAAGAAATCTTCATGAGGCTCCCGAGGTTCCTAATTTCGGTGAGCCCGGACATGGACCGCGTCTCGTTAAGGGCATGACCATCGCAATTGAACCTATGGTTAATATGGGCGGTGCGGCTGTTCGTGTTCTCGATAACGACTGGACGGTAGTTACGGCCGATGGCAGCCTTTCCGCTCATTATGAGAATACAATTCTCATCACAGACGGTGAGCCTGAAATACTGACCATGGCGGAGGACTTATAATGGAGACCGTTAGGTCGCCCGACATTGTTTTCTCTCTTGCCGGACACGACAAAGGCAGAGAATATGTGGTCCTGAAGACAGACGGTGGCTACGCCTTCCTTGTCGACGGAAAGACGAGAAAGCTCACAAACCCCAAAAGAAAAAGCCTCAAGCATATATGTTTAGGTAAAATGGGATCTCATGAGCTTGCCGACGCTTTAAACGGCGGCAATGCAACTGACAGTGCAATCCGAAAAGAGCTTGCGAGATTTCGCGGCGAGGCCGGCATGACCGAGGAGGGAAAACAGTTTGTCAAAAGATGATGTTATAGAATTTGAGGGCACAGTAGTCGAAGCGCTGCCCAATACAATGTTCCAGGTGGATATCGGAAACGGACACACAATTTTGGCCCATATTTCCGGAAAGCTTAGGATGAATTTTATCCGCATACTTCCGGGCGACAAGGTTACAGTCCAAATGTCGCCGTATGACCTGACCCGCGGAAGAATAACCTGGAGAAGCAAATGATGGAGGTTTAATTATGAAAGTAAGACCGTCCGTAAAGCCCATGTGCGAAAAATGCAAAGTAATCAAGCGCAAGGGTAAGGTAATGGTTATCTGCGAGAACCCGAAGCACAAGCAAAGACAAGGTTAGTGGGCTTTTTTTAAGTCTACCGGGCGCGAAAGCGTATTTCTAAATGCAGTACCGTCTAAAAGACGGAGCTTAATGCGAAAGGAATGATTAATAAATATGGCACGTATCGCCGGAATTGACCTGCCAAAGGATAAGAGAATCGAAATCGCTCTTACCTATGTTTATGGCATCGGCAGAACCAGCGCAAAGAAGATACTCGAGCAGACCGGTGTTAATCCCGATACCCGCGTAAAAGATTTGAGCGAAGAGGATGAAGCAAAGCTGCGTGAGTGCATTGACAATAACTATTTAGTCGAGGGTGATTTGCGCCGCACTACAGCTCTTGATGTTAAGCGTCTTATCGAAATCGGAAGCTATCGCGGCCTGCGCCACAGACGCGGTCTGCCCGTTCGCGGTCAGAAAAGTAAGACGAACGCACGTACCCGTAAGGGTCCGAAGCGTACTATCGCCAACAAGAAAAAGTAAGGGAGGGAACATAGTTAATGGCAGCACCTAAGAAAAAAGTCAGAACACGCCGCAGAGAGCGTAAGAATATTGAAAAGGGAGTCGTTCACATCAGTTCCTCCTTTAATAACACTATGGTCACGATTACCGATACAAACGGCAATGCTATTTCGTGGGCTTCCGCCGGCGGTATGGGATTCCGCGGAAGCAAGAAGTCCACTCCGTTTGCTGCGCAGACCGCAGCTGAAACAGCTGCAAAAGCCGCTATGGAACACGGACTGAAGTCTGTTGAGGTTTATGTCAAGGGACCCGGAAGCGGACGCGAGGCTGCTATCCGCGCATTGCAGACAGCAGGCCTTGAGGTGACACTTATTAAGGACGTAACGCCGATTCCTCACAACGGTTGCCGTCCCCCCAAACGCCGCCGCGTCTAATTAAGGAAGGAGAGTAGATTATGGCAAGAAACATGCAGCCTATCGTCAAGCGTTGCAAGACGCTCGACATTTCTCCTGCCGTCAT